>JABUBM010000246.1_pt1 | contig 12982 bp, 10 predicted proteins | sample 7240321 | NCBI WGS metagenome assembly JABUBM01 (sample SAMN07256344, study PRJNA390944) | subsurface metagenome | isolation source: Methane hydrate marine sediment | place: Pacific Ocean: Eastern North Pacific, ODP site 1244 | collected 2002
ACGGTGGTGGAGTTGTAGCTGATCAGGGTGCTCATAAGTTTGCTTTATTAAATTGGTTTCTTGGCGATATTGATTCAGCACAATGTTGGTGCAGTAAAACTGTTAATAGTCCCCCAAATAAAGGTGAGGATAACGCAATTATATTATTGCGCTATAAATGTGGAGCTATTGCGAGTGTGTCACTCTCTTCTACAACTGTACATCCTCTTAACAATAGTACGGAAATACAGGGAACAAAAGGTACTATATATGAGGATCATTCGTGGGAGAATCCTCTAAAAATATTTTCTTCACACCCAAAGGCAGAAAAAAAAGGAGAATTTTATAGTCCATCTAATCCAATTGAGCATGGTCCATATCCTAGATATTATACCATTTCTGCTCGTTGTGAAGATCGCCATTTTGCCGACTGTATTATTAATAATAAAACTCCTGAATTCACACCAGAACAAGCAAAGCAAGCTGTTGAGGTTATACTCCTCTCATATCTCTCCGTTAAAAAAGGTACTACTGCAAAAATTGAAGAATTAAGAAACCTTGCCAAAAAAGAAGGAACAAGAAGTCTATTAGAAGGATTAGAACCCTTAATACAGAAAAACTTCAATAATCTAAAATGGTAAATTAAAATAGTGGGAGTCTATATGCTATATGCTAAGAAAAATTAAAAAAATAATATATTTACTTTTTAGTATTTTTTTTTTATTGAGTAGTCCAACCACCATCAATTCTTAAATCTGCACCTGTAATGTAGGATGCGTCTTCAGTTGCTAAAAATAGAATACCAGCAGCAATTTCTTCGGCTTTAGCCCAACGCCCTAAGACACCTTCAGATTCAAATTCTTTTTTCACTTCTTCATATGTTATGCCTCTATCCTTGGCTTGTTTTGCGACATCGCTTTGAAGCATAGGGGTGTCAGTGGCACCCGGACTTACACTATTAACCCGAACATTAAAAGGTGCTAGATCTAATGCTAAAGCTCTTGTGTATCCTAAAACCCCTGCTTTAGTTGAACAATAATTAGCATGGGCTGTCTGACCAATATGCGCTGCAACGGAGGCAAGAGTTATAATTGAACCAAATTTCTGCTTTTTAAAATATGGAACGGCGTATTTACATGTGTAGTGAGTTCCTTTCAAGTTTACATTAATTAATAAATCATAATCCACATCGGGAAAATCCTCAACGGGACCTACTCTAACTACACCGGCATTAACTATCAGAACATCTATTTTACCATGATTTTCAACAACAGATTCGATCATTTTCTTGACCTCCTCAGGTTTGGTCACATCTAACTTAACCATAGTAGTTCTTTTTTTTCCTTCGTCATCTAATAGTTCATAAGTCTCTTTTAAGCCAACTTCATTGATATCTGAAAGAACTTGAATCGCTCCTTCTTTTGCAAATAAGAATGCTGTAGCCCTTCCAATCCCGGAAGCAGCACCAGTTATAATAACAACCTTATCTTTAACTCTCATTTTTTAACCTCCATTATTTAATAAAAATATCTTTATCTAGCCTTGAGAGTCTCTCGCATCCAGATTTAGTTATCCTATAACAATCTTCAATCCCCACTAAGCCAAAATTCTTAAAATTCTGCCATACTTCAATATCAAGAACCATGTTTTCTTCAAAGTTAATATCAAGTGTACGCATAGGACTGAATATATGTACTTCTTCGCATTCTAAACCAATACTATGTCCTGTAATATAACATTTACCTCTCTTTACAAGTGTCTTAAAGAAGTTATTAGCGCTTTTGAGCAACTCCTTTGCATTCAAGCCAGGTTTTATATTTTCTACACAAAACTCTTGGACTTTGATCATCCTTTCCATTAGTTCTTCTCCTCCCTCAGGACAAGGACCGATTACAACCTCACGGCTTACATCAGATACATATCCTTGCCATACTGTTCCTACATCAAATCTAGTTATATCTCCGGGCATCATTTTAGTTCCTATTCCAGGAGCTTCAGGATCCGATGATCCTATACCCATTGTAAGATGATCCCACCCTTCAGCACCTTCATTTACTATTGTTCTTCTAGCAATTTGTAATAGCTCTATATCAGTTATTCCTTCTCTTACTGCATTTATCATTTCCATTATTGCTTTTTCAGAGATTTCTGTAGATTTTTTTATTCTTTTTACTTCTTCTTCTGATTTAATTAGACGCATGTCTAAGAAGGCTTGATCTCCATCAATAATTTTAGCATTGGGGAACTTTTTTCGTATATATTCAGATTGATATCTTGGCATTAAAGTTTCAAGACCAATAGTTTTATCAGATAAGCTCCAAGCTTCAATTTTTTCGGTAATTCTTTCCATAGCCATTTTGGGTGATACAATACCTTCCACATCTTTAACCCATGAAAACTTATCAAGACTATTATAGAGAAACCAAGTTACTAAACACTCCTCACCGTCCCTTCTAATCAAAGATAAACTAGGAAACTGATTATATAATACATATAAAATAGGGTTTGGAGCCACATGAAGTGTTGGCAATCCAGTAGTATAGAAAACGTTTACTGGAGTAGCGGCAATTAACACATCAATATCGTGCTTATCAAGAATATCGTTTGCTCTTTTTTTATTATATCCAATTGGTTCCATTTTGAATCATTATTAAGGATTTTTTTAAAAAATATTAAAAATAATGTATTTAGAGAATTCTTCTATAAACTAATCCATTTCATCCATAAAGATTTCTAACTTTTCTAAATCAGCCATATTCCCCTTAGGTTTAAGTTTCCCATCCATGAATAATTCCATTGGATCCTCATCACCAGTATAAATTCCATAAAATAGATCAGAATTTACTTCTAAGCTCATTTCGGCATTTTCATTAAATCCATCAATAACTTTTGCGGTTTTATCTTTGAAAACTAATTGTAGTTTCAAATCAATATCCGGAAACAAAAATTGCATAGTATTATTATATCCTTCAAATTCATCTGCTATTTCTGGATTTTCCAACATTTTCGCCCAACTCTGGAGCACATTTTTAATATCTTCTGCAGTTGCCATAATATTTCACCTAAAATGAATTCGCTTTTATAACATTCCTTTAATATGATCAAACATATATTATTTTTTAAGTTATGGCAAAAATTATTTTTTTTCAAGCACATCCAGATGATTTAGAGTTAAGTTGTTGTCATTTAATGCATTATCTTGCAAAAAAAAGTAAGAAAAATCATGTAATAAGAGTTGCTTCAATGACTAAAGGAGAATTTGGATTACCCGGAGCAGAATATGATAAATTTAAAGGGGATTTTCTAGCAAAAGTCCGAACTAGAGAATTATACATGGCTCAAGCTATTCATGGAATCCCTCCCGAAAATATTGACTTTTTTGGTTATATTGATGGTTTTGTTAAGTTTAATCGTGAATTTATTAAAAGGATAACAGATTATATTAATAAAGAAAAACCAGATATTATCATTGCTCCTGAGCCAATCTACACGTGGTATTTCCATAAAGATCATATCAATACAGGGAAAGCAATTTTCTACATAATATACAATAAATTAATAGATTATGAAAAAACACCTATCCTTTATTATTATTCCTCATTAAGTTCAAATTACTACTTTGGATTTAGAAAAAAAGAAATTGCATTAACAAAGAAATTAATTTCAAAGCATAAAACTCAAGCATGGCTAATGAATACTTTAATGATGAGCTATATTCCACTTACAAGATTGTCGGGAATGAAACTAAAACGCTGGAAATATGCAGAAGCATATCGCAGAATCTATTTTAAAAACCCAAGAAAACATAAACCATCATTGCTAAGTCGAATGATAAGTAATTTCTGCTATAGCCATATACAATGGTACTCTGCTAAATATCCACAAGCTATATTAGAGGATCTTAAAAGAAAAGGAGAAATTTAAAGATATAAAAAAAAATTATTTAATTTCATCCATTTGTGTTTGTCTCCGACCTAATGAGAATGAACTTAATATAATCAGGATAATCCCAACAAGCATATAAATCGTAGATATAATTGACGGGGCAGCTAATAGAAAAACAAAGAAATAGACAATAATTGGAGATATCTGAATTGGAACTTGTTGAATGGGTATTAAATTGCTTGCTTGTCCTTCTGTGAATGCTGTTTGAATCCTTGCTATTCCTATTATATTAACTAATGGTAGAATAATTGCAGCACTTATAAACCAGATCAATTCACCCCAGCTGGCTGTTTCTTCAAAGACTTTCGCAAAGACGCTCATTAATGGAGAGATCCAAAAATTTGATAAAGCAAACATACAACCTGAGGAAATTGCTAATAGAATTCCAAAAAGTCTTTTGTCTTTTTTAGCTATTATTTCACAAATAATAGCAATCAAAGAAAAAACAACTGTAAAAACAACAACATTAGCTACAAACGCAAGATCCATTAGATTTGTATTTACAATGTCAATTGATAATTCACTAAAGCCAAGAAATGTAATTCCTAGTATCATGAGTAAGATTCCGATAATTTCCACCTTTTTTAATGATTCTCCTACAATATATACGGAGCCAATTACCAAAACAATCAATCCTGCAGCCATAAATCCGGAGATCAGAGCTGGACCAATATATAACTGAGCTAGCATGAAAAAAACTGATCCAATGACTAATTGCATTAATAAACCGATTAACCATAAAGGACTCTTTATCAATTTTTTCATTAATTTTGAATCCTCATCAGATTTATCATTAACTACTTTTTTCTGTAAGACCGTCCCAAGATTGTTTATTATCCCAGAAATAATAGCAAATGTTACACCAAGCGTATAAACTGACGCACCCATTTGATTAAACCCTTCATTATTTTCTAGTAATTGTTATAGTATGAATACCGTCTTTTTTAATTACAATTAAAATTAATTGTTTTTCTTTATTCTCCTCTATATCTCCTTCAGATATGCTAATAACGTATCCGTTTGGGTATTGAATTTTAGGGATAAAAAGAATTGTAGGTGCTGTAATCGAAGCCTTCCCATCAAATTCAAAATAGAAGGTGCCATCTTTTATATTAAACTCCATTTTTAATGGAATTCCAGCGCATCTAATAAAATGAGGTCTACAAAAACCTTTAATTGCCCTTCCACCGCTATTAATATCACTTGGGTTCAGCTGCTGATCTTTACTAAATATTGATAAATCTTCTATATTCCATTGATCTCCCCATTCATTAGTATTGTCAGGAGTATAGTTCCATTGTGTTGAATTCAATAGATTCTTATCTAAGGCATTATAATACATTGTAAGTGCGTTAATATGAGTTTCCCATGCGGTATCTGGTTCTGTTTTGAAATTTTTGTAGGCAGATTTATTATTTATATCAAATGCTAATCCAAACTCTCCTATAATCGTAGGAACCCTACCCCATTTTGTAATAGAAAGTTCTTTTATCATTCCTAAGTGGCGAATAAACATTGATTGAACATTTTTTTTACCGACTATGGGCTTCTCTGCTATTGGATCGTAATTAGCTTTTAACATCGGTCTTTTTGTGCCAATTGTTGCTACATCATACCAATGAGACGCATTCACAGAATTTTTCGGTATTTTAAATGGGATATCTTCACCTCGCAGAAGTTTTTCAAATGATCCTTCAATGAACATAATTGATTCGGGCATAACGCTGCGAATTGCTTCTGTAAATTTAAAAATATAAGGGGAAAGATAAACTTCAGAAAAGTTAATTTTTTTACCATTTTTAGACATAAAGTAGTCGTTCTTTAATATTACTGGCTCTCCATTATCATCCAAATCCCATACTCCTTCTCTCTTCCAGATTGGCTCAACACCATCAAACCATGCCGAAATATTGTTTGGATTTAAGTCATCACATTTAGTCTCTTTGATACCAAACCTTTTTATTTCATGAAATCCGATAGATCTAGTATATCCCGCTCCTGTAAGCATAGCATCAATCGGCGTAAAGGCATAACCTAAAATATCTTTAAATCCTTTAATATTACTTCCATCAACTAATTTCTCAATCCAACCAGGATTTGGTTCATTTAAAGTATCAAAACCCAAAACTTGAGGATTATCTTTCACCCTTATTGCAATTTGTTTCATTGCACCAAAAAAAAGGTTTTGTAGATAATCTTGAGCATTAACACCATCAATTTGACACGAAGGAGCAAAATCTTTCCCACCAAAAAATAGAGTAAACATCGTACCATTAGCTAATCTATTTTCGTTTCCTGTCCAATACATAGGACTATATGCCTTTGGATTATTGGGATTATATCTATATTGCATTATAAACGCAGCTTCAGAAGCATTAAATTTGGCAAAATCTAAACCTACTTTTCCAAAAGTCCATCCAGGTGCCCCATCACCACCAGACATTCTGCTCCAGACATCTTGATGGGGATTTATAAATGTGTATAAACCATAACTCTCAGCAATTTTAAGTATTTCCTCTACATAATCTAAATATTCTTTATCATATTTACCCGGACCTTCGTGTTCAATGGCTTCCCAGGTCACTAGAAATCTTAGACAATTAAACCCCCAATGTTTTAATCGAGTGAAATGCCCATCTGCTTCCTTTATTGGAAAAGGGCGATCCACAAAAGAAACATCCTTATGATCGCTAAAATCTGTTTGAAGGTGAGTTGCTCCATTTGGGTTTGAGGGCACTTTTGAGCTTGCTGATAAGTTCACACCTCTTAATAATACCGATCGCCCTTCAAGATCTATAAAAAATTCCTAGAACCAACATTCCGATAATAAAAGGTGATAAATTGTAAATGACACAAATATCTTTCAAATTATCCAAAATTTTTTTTAGATGATATTATAAAAGATTATTTCTCTCTAAAAGTAAAAAAAGCAGTATCATCTATAAATATGTGATATTGATAAAAATGGGCTGAATTCAAGGAGGCATTAGAATTATTATTATAGTTCGAAGTATCATTAAACATATTCTTAGATAAAAAACTAAGATCTTATTATAAATGATAAAATCGCAACATTTGGAGAGATTATGCTGATTTCATAAGTTTCACAAGAAAATCTGAGTAAATTCTCTTAAAATATAAAATATAAAGATTAATGGAACGCATATAGGCTTTAAAATAGAAATCTTTTATTCATTCCTAATTAAAGAATCTTAAATGCTTAACATCGCAAGGATTATAAATTAAAAATGAATATTTAACATAATTAGTTAGGATACATATTCGTGAAATGTTTGCGTGTTCTAAATATATTATTCTAGTATTATACTGATATATTATTCTGTTTTCGTGCTTAGATATTAAAAACATCAAAATTAACAGTTTATAAGGTGGTTTTAATAAAGCTTATAACATGCCATATTCCAGAAGCCTATCTAAAAGGAATTGAAGAATTAGTTAACATGAACATGTATCCTAACCGTTCAGAAGTTATTCGCGTAGCAATTAGAGATCTACTTAAAATTGAACTCAGCACCCTTCTGAGGAAAGAATAAAAAATTTTTTCCTTTTCTTTATTATTTTTATTATTATTCTAAAATGGCTAATTGAATATCCGATTTATACTGAACAGTTTTTTATGCGACAGTATGTTATATTATTTCAATGTTAGGAATAACTGTTTGGATTATATTTTTTATCGGAAGTTATTTTATTATTTTTTTTGCTGCTGATATCTTTTTGGATAATTTGAAAGATATTTGTGTCATTTACAATTTATCACCTTTTATTATCGGAATGTTGGTTCTAGGAATTGATCCTGAAGAATCAATCGCGTCCATAATCGCTGCTATTAACGGGCTACCTTACGTTTCTTTTGGAAATGTAGTTGGTAATTCTATAATTGCTATGACATTACCATTTTCCTTATCATTATTATTCTATACTTTGAAGTTTAAATCTCTATCAAGATTTTACTTTATAATTTTATATATTTTATTAATTAATCTTCTTTTTAGCTTCGTATTTAACAATTTTATGTTTGTATCCGGTTTAATCGCTTTAGGAGTATATATAATTTACTTTTTGAGGAACCTTAAATACTACTCGCAAGAAAAAAAAATAAGCATAGATGTTATCGAGGATGATACTAAATTTAACGAAAGAGAATCTATGGAATTGCAAGGATCCTCTAAAATAAAGAAGATCTTTTTAACATCTATAGGGTTAGTTTTTATTATTATAGGAGGTGAATTACTAATTTTATCGGCAGGTCAAATTATTGATATCCTACATATACCTGAAGCATTTTTTGGATTTATTATTATAGGGTTCGTTACTAACGTAGAGGAATTAACCTTGATTTTAAAATCCATAAAGAAAAAGTCCGTAGATATTGGTTTCGGAGGTATGATTGGTAAATTAATTTGGAATTTGACAATTACTTTCGGAATTAGCGGAGTTATTATGATGAATATATCTTTTAAATTAATATTACTATGGAATTGGTTACTTTTGCTAATAATAATCACATATTTCAACCTTTCTTCTAGAAAAGAAAAGCTTACCAAAAAAGATGGATTAATTTTATTGGTCATCTTTATTGTTTTTATCATTATTAATGTTTTTTTATCAGAAATTTAATCTTATTTTCTATTTAAAACTTTTATTCATTGAACAATTCATATTTTTGATGAGCTATTCGCATAATGATTTCAAATACATTGATTCACACTGCCACTTTTTCCCACCGCAAATATTTGAAGCAATTTGGAATTACTTTGAACAACGCGATAAAAATAATAAAGTAAAAGGATGGTCAATTAATTACAAGCTACCAACGGAAGAATTAGTAAAAATTCTTGAAAGTAAAAACATAAAATATTTTACTGCATATAATTATGCTCATAAGGCAGGTGTAGCAGAATTTATTAACGATTGGACTTATGAGTTTAATCAAAACTATAAAAATTCGATTCCATTTGCTTGTGTTTGGCCGGAAGATAATAATCTCGTTGAATATATTAAAAAAGTGTTCGACGAATACGATTTTTACGGCATAAAAATTCAACCATTAGTCCAGAACTTCTACCTAAACGACAATCGTTTATATGAAATGTATGATGTAATTGTCGATAGAGGTAAATGGATGACTGTCCACATAGGAACAGCGCCTTATCGAAACCAGTACGTAGGATACAAAAATTTTATGAATTTTTTTGAAAAATATCCAGAAATGAATATAATCGTAGCTCATATGGGAGCTTTTGAATACGATAAATTTTTGAAACTATTAGATAAACACGAGAACCTCTATTTGGATACCACCATGATTTATATACCTAATAATATATTTCCTGAAAGAGGAACAAAGCGTCCCAAACCGGATGTATTATTATCTTATCAAGATCGAATACTTTTTGGCTCTGATTTCCCTAATATCCCCTACGACTACGAAAATTCTACAAAAGGATTACTAGAAATGGAGTTACCTAGATCTTTTTACGAAAATATTTTTTTTAATAATGCTAAACGTATTTTTAGGATTTTGTGAATTTCTCTATTTAAAATTGTTTACGAATTTCCTATTTTTAACACTTGAATAAACCGTTGCATAAATTAATGTTATTTTTAAATTATAAATAATATGAAATCGTTTTTTAATTATAGATAAAATCATTAAACAAGATTAAATCGTGAGAAATTTAAGCTTAGAGGACAAATTATTTTTTTTTGAAAGAAATTTTTTTACTCTAGATGGACTTTGGATGATAGAGACGGAAGAGGAAACGGATTGGAAGATCGCATTAAAGATTGATTTAGCTGTATGGAAGAAGTTGTTAAAAATCATTATTCGAAGGTTAATAAAATATTTGAAAATCGAGACAAATAATCTTAACGACTTAATTGAAATTCTTACTTTTCGATGGTCTATAGAAGGTTGGGATTATGAACTGAAACAAAATGAATGTGATAAAGCAGAAATAATAATTAAAAAATGCCCTTATAAAGCGGTTATGGATCGAAATCCAGAACGTCAAGATAAAATTTCTTTAATCTGTAAAGATATGTGTATTCCTTTCTATAAATCAATTATTAGAGATTTCAATACGGAAATAAATGTAAAAAGGACGATGTATATGGGATTAGGCGATAATTTCTGCAATTTTAACTTCTATTTAGATAAATCTCTTTTAAATAAAGAAGAAAAAAGCGGATTTATTAAACAGATAAGGCGAATTAGTAAAAAAGATAAATTGTTTTATTTTGAAAGAAATTTTAGAACGCTCGACGGGTTGTGGGTAATAGAAACCGAAAAAGAGATAGACTGGGAAACGGCTCTAAAACTTGATATAATAGTATGGCAGAGATTATATAAAATCATATTTCGTAGAGTAAAAAAATATTTAAAGCTCGAGGGTAATTCTCTAAACGACTTAATAGAAATTCTTTCTTTTGTATGGAATTGTGAAGGTAATATCCACGAAATATTTCAAGAAGGCGAGAAGAAGGCAGTAATAAACATCACCAAATGTCCTTATATCGAAGCCATGGAAAGAAATCCAGATAGGCACCACAGAATAGAGTCAATTTGTAAAGAAATGTGCATCCAATATTTAGAACCAGTAATAAAGGAATTCAACCCTAAAATTAAATACACAAGAGAGAAGTTTATCGGCACAGGGGATTCTGTATGCGATTTCATCTTAAAATTGGAGGAATGAAAATAATATTGCATTAATTATTAATCATAAACCTTTTTGTAAAAACCAACTTGATTTTTAATAGTTGAAATTATCAACTCTCTTTCATCATCTGTTATATCGTATAATTTAAATATTATATCATCAATCTCTCTTGATAACTGAATAGCTTTATCATCTAATTTACCGTTGCTATCGATAAGAGATTGGATTATTGTTTGTACTTTTTTGCTCAAATCTTTTTTATGATTGAGGTTAGTGTTTTTAATAGGTAAGTGTCTAATCATATACTGATTTAAATTTATAGTCGTGTTCTTTTGGTTGTTTATCCCATAAAGACAATAGAATTGCATTAACGAAGAATTTAAAATTGCGCATAAGAATTTTAATTCGATATGGTCATCACTTATTATCGAATAAATTGAAGAGGTAAAACAAATATTTTCTTTACTGAAAGTCGCTTGAGGAAAAATATTGTTATGCTTAATTAAAAGCTTTGGATTAGTATAAAATTCGAACTTTTTCCCTTTTAAGATTTTTGGGTTTGCCATTTCGATGTTGAACGACTTATTCCTTTTAAAATTGTAATAATCAAAATCTTCCTTTGCTTTAATAAAAAAGCATGAGTTGTTAGTATTCTCTTCTATTAAACTCAATATTTGCCTTAGACCATTATCCTCTTCGCCTCGAATCATATTTGGGATGTGCTTAATACTAAGATAATTTAAATCCCCTGTAGTTTCTATTTTATTAATAAGGTCTATAATTTCTCTATTAGTTTTAATTCTAATTCGGTTTAAAGGAGTGGTTTTAGAATCGCAATAAGGGCATGTCCTATCCCATGTATAGGCGTAAATCTTTTTCTTGTGGGAACTGAGAGGGCACATCGAATTAAAGCAAATTCTTAAGGAATCAACATTTTGTTTTTGATATTTAGTAATTTTATTATTTGGGTATTGATATATGTTTAAGTCTTTGAGAGAGTTTAATTTTTTTTCGTAAAAAAGAATTTGAACTTCGTTTGTTGCTTTTTTAAAAAGATTAGGACCAACATCGTAGATTCTGAGAAGATTCGCAATAGATAATAGATTTTCTCTAAAAATTACATAGCCTTGCCTTAATAGAAAGCTTTTTGGTACTAAATATCCTATTATTCCATCCGTCCACGCAAGAGACTTTAATAAAAATGCGCAGTAAATGTCGTTGTAAAAAATATTTTCTAATTTTAATTTTTCTTTTTGATTTCCGTCCAATATATTCCCATACGGAGGGTTTCCAATAATAAGATCAAACTTAAACTTACTAGATTTTTTTAAACTATCTTCCAACAAAATATTCGACTTTAAAGTTGATAAAAGTCTAGAATTATATGGATTTGATTCATTATAACACCACTTAAATAATTTTAAAATGCATAGTTTCCTAGCAGAATCATTTATTTCGGAGCCATAAAGATTTTCTAAAATTTCCAACTTGATTTTGTTTATGTCAAATTTAGAATTAAGTTTTTTAATTATTTTGCAAATTTGATTAGCGGAACTTAAGAGAAAAACACCAGAGCCGCACGCAGGATCAAAGATTGAAGTATTTAATAGTTTCTGTTCACAAACTTTCTTTACGCTATCATCTAACTTAAAAACATCGTTCAAGTTGTTAAATTGAGTATCCTTCAGATTTTTGTTTAAAAAAAGACTTAACCCTTGAGAAATCATAAAATCGGAAATAATTTTTTGAGTGTAATAAGCACCCTCTTTTTTTCTACTCCTATGCTCTTTTAAAAATACTGCTTCAATATTACTTAGCATTTTGAAGCTATCTGAAGTTTCTTTATGATTTTGAGTTTCTATAGAATTGAGGATTGATTCATATATTTCCTCAACTTTTTCGAGTTTTTCTTTCTCTCTCATGGTTTAAAACTTTTAACTATAGAAATTTTGGGATATTAATATCTTACTCCTTATATTGTTTATTCTTTATCTTTTTATAGTTACATTTATTTATTATAATTAGAAGTATGACGAATCACGAAGATGAAGAAGATTACCATGGAGTCGCTCCAATCAAGCCTATAATAAAAAAAATGAAAAAAGAGTACGATAAGGATCCTAACGATTGGAGAGTTATAGGATCAAGAGACGACCAGGGAAATACAGATACTTTTATAACAAAAAAACCCAATGCGTATTGGTTAAAATCTAAAATGCTCAGTCCTTATTCCTCGTTAACTATGGGTACCATTGTTCGAAATATTGACAGAGATATCGAGGAAGAAGTGAGAAAAGGAAAAACCTTATCACCTAATGAAATGTTTCGTCTTTTTGGGATGGTCGTTCCCATTAAAAAAGATCAAAATATCG
>JABUBM010000247.1_pt1 | contig 12962 bp, 10 predicted proteins | sample 7240321 | NCBI WGS metagenome assembly JABUBM01 (sample SAMN07256344, study PRJNA390944) | subsurface metagenome | isolation source: Methane hydrate marine sediment | place: Pacific Ocean: Eastern North Pacific, ODP site 1244 | collected 2002
TGGTATTTTTTGGTCACCCTTTCATAGATTATTCTTGTAGCTAAACCAACCCCTCCCAGATACTTTCTGGCAAAGCCGTCATCAAATGTCCCTACACTCGTTTCTTCACTTGACAAATCTACCCATAAAATCTTCCCCCAGTATCCTCCTTTTAATGCCATAACAGCTCTCCTTTCACTAAAATCGCTTTAGAGCATCAGTTTCCCCTGGCAGAGCCCGCCTGTTAAATTTGCCAGTGTGAAGCATTCAGCGGATAATGGGGACTTCCTTATCAAAAAGATGAATAATCTCTGGTCTTAACTCCAGCCAAACAGTGTCTCCTACATAGCCTGCTCTCTCCAGTGGTACGACCACCTTAACCCTAGTGTTATTAAAGTCTTCGAGTTCCACCGTCAAGACTGCATCATCCCCTCGGAATTCAATAATCTTAACAGAACCGGGAATAGATGCCTCCTGTCGCTTACTCAGGGAGAGCTCAATTTGCTGGGGTCTGACACCAATGGTGATTTCCTCAGAGCTAACATATTTCTGGTCAATTTCCCCCGTGAATTCGAAGGTCTTCTTTCCTTCCTTAGTAGGTATGGAAACATGCTGAGGGGACTCGACCTTTCCATTAATAAAGTTCATCTGTGGTTCACCCACAAAACTTGCCACAAACTTATTTGCTGGCTGATTCCAAACCTCATCTACAGTTCCGACCTGTTGAACCTCAGCCAAGTTCAGGACTACCAACCGATCACAGAGAGAAATTGCTTCCGCTTGGTCATGGGTAACATACATTGTGGTGGTCTTAAGCTCGTCATGAAGTCTCCGGATTCGTGCTCTTATCTCCACTCGCACTCGCTGATCCATATGCGAAATGGGCTCATCAAGAAGGGTTACATTTGGCTCCCGGACGAGAGCTCGGGCTAATGAAATCCTCTGCTGATGACCACCACTCAAAGACGATGGCCTCCTTTTCAAAAAATCGGCCAGGTCAAATGCTTCAGAGATAAGCTTGACCTTTTTATCTATTTCAGGCTTATCCAGCCCTTGTGCCCGTAGAGGGAAAGCAATATTTTCGTAGACGGTCAGTCGGGGATAAAGGGCATATGACTCAAAAGCCAGAGCAATGTTCCTTTCACTTGGGCTCAACTTATTGACAATCTTTTCGTCGAACAAGATTTCCCCTCTAGTAATCTCCTCCAAGCCGGCGAGCATCCGTAATATGGAACTCTTTCCACTTCCAGAGGGACCCAGAATCGCTAGAAACTCTCCGTCTTCACAGGCGAAACTCGCGTCTCTGACTGCTATTACATTTCCTTCGTAAATCTTCCAAACATGGTTAATCCTAACTCTACTCATTTTCCCCCCTACGTTTTGGATAGCTCTATTGTTTTTTTGAAGAATAATATGTGGTCTTGGTCAAAATCAAGCCAAAACCGCTCAGATAAATCATAGCGGAGCCTCTCCCTTGTCCTCACCGCAAGAAAGGTATCTTTTAGCTCGAAGGTAATCAGGATGCTGTCGGCTTCGCGTGCAACTGCATATATTGGTAGCTGAAAAGAGTTGTCCGATATTTTCTCCTTAGTTACTTTGATATGGGCACATCTAATACCGAGGCGAACCATGCGTTTACCATCCTCTTGCCTTACTACCTTTTCTATTGAGTCTACCAAATTTTCCCGAATCTGGATGGTAAAATCATCTCCGACTTTAAAAAATGCCTTCTTATCTGTGGTAACGATCTCGCCGTCTATCAGATTAATGGGGGGCTCTCCGATAAATCTGCCTACGAAATCGGTTGAAGGAGTATGATACGCTTCTTCCGGCGTGCCAAGCTGCTCAATTACGCCTCTTCTCAAAACCGCTATCCGATCAGACAATGCCAGAGCCTCTCGATAATCATGGGTTACATAAATAATGGTAATTCCTAGCTTGCCAGCAAGCTCCTTAAGGAGGGCCTGAGTTGAGAGTTTTAGCCTGGCATCAAGGTGGGCGATAGGTTCATCAAGTAAATAAACCTGTGGTTTTCTTACTAGTGCCCTGGCCAGAGACACCCGTTGCTTTTCACCCCCACTAAGTTCCTGTGGTTTTCTGTCTAGTAATGGCGCCATTCCCAGAAAATCAGCAATCTCTTCAACCCTTTGTCTTTCTTCTCCCGGGGATAAGCTTCCTTTCATCTTGGGTGTCCTTAGTGGGAAAGCTATATTTTCATACACGGAAAAATGGGGATAAAGATTGTAGCTCTCAAAAGCCATGGCTACATCTCTTTCTTGAGGAGGAAGTTCGTTAATTAGGCGCTCGTTGAAGTATATCTTGCCTGAGGTAACCTCCTCTATCCCGGCTATCATCTTCAGAATCGTTGTTTTCCCCGCCCCAGTTGGACCAACGATAGTAAAGAACTCCCCCTCCTTACAATTAAAGCTTACATCATTGACGGCTATCTTGCGTCCATACATCTTGGTCACATTTTCAAGACTTACTTCTGCCATGTTTATTCCTCCTCTTCCTCTGGTTGAGGCCCGTATTTCATCATAGCAATCATAATAACAGCTCCAATTATTATGCCTACCCATATAGGAGCAAATTTTTCTAAAACCCCGACCCAGAGTAGATTAACGCCGATAAAAGCCATAATCCCCCAGAAACGCCACATTCCGGCTGACAATCGTGGTATCATCCTTACTAACCCCGACAACCGTGGTATCATCCTTACTATCATCCCAGTAACTCTCCTGAAACAACAATCTTTAAGCTCTCTTTCCCATCAAGCATATACCCTTCTTCTGGAGCCTTCATAATTTCGTTTAGTTTGCTTAAAGGATATTTATGAGTAATTAACCTCTCATAAGGAAATTGGTGCTTTTCCAAAATAGGTAGGAACCTATAAAATTGCTCTAGTTCGTCTCCCCACATGCCCTGAAGATTTACATTTTTATTACAAAGATGAAGGAAAGGATTTATAGGAACAGTGCCGACATCAGTGAAATGACCAGTTTCTACAAAAGTGCCGCTTATTCTCAGCATCTCCAACCCCTCAGACACTGCTGCAGGTACACCTGTGCACTCAAATACTACATCGGCTCCCATTCCGTTAAATGTATTATCTTTTACTATCTGTATCCTTTCTTCGCGAGACTTAACCTCAGCAATATTTATGATAATATCGGCTCCAAAGTCCTTGGCCATTTTTATTCTGAAGTCGGTAGGTCCACCAACATGGATGATTTTTCCTGCTCCAGCCAGCTTAGCACAAAGCTGAGTTCCTAGTCCTACCCCTCCTGAGCCCTGGACTACTACCGTATCTCCTAGTTTCATATTACTTCTATCAACAGAGCGATAACCTACCGTTATGGGTTCCAGTAGCACAGCTATTTCTGGTGGTAGCTCAGTTTTAAAGAAGGCCGTATTGAGATGATGGCAGTATATATATTCGGCATATCCACCAGTGAAGTGGTAATTAATATCTCCGTCAGAGAAGAACCCGTAAGCGAAGCCTTCCGTACAACAAGTAGGAGTCTTGGCAATTAGGCACCAATAACATTTCCCACAGCCTGCACCCGGAGCAATAATCACTCTATCTCCTTCTTTTACTGGTCTCCCGTAAAAGTCAGTAGTTACCCCTTTACCTAAAGCAGCAATCTTACCTACAATCTCATGGCCTAAACAGATAGGATAAGTAATCCCTGGCAGACTACCGTGATACATATGAATATCTGTTCCACATATGCCTGTAAGCTCCTGTTTAACCAGGATAGTTCCCGGAGCCGGGTCAGGCAGAGGGTACTCCTTTAACTCGAACTTACCATTCGGTTTATCCAATACCGCTGCAATTGCTGTTTTAACCACTTTCTTTTCCTCCTTAATTTTAACTTTACCACCCGCACCTCTACCTGTTACACAAAAAATCTTGTTATCTGTCAGGATGCTAAATGGTGTTCCTTGGCTGTCGACTATATTATCTCTCCCCTCCTCTCGGGCTTTCTATATTACTTCTTTAAAGTTTAGAGCCAATTCTGTCTGTGTCAATCAATGCTTCATATAGCATCTGTGGAGTAACAATAAACGGTTCATTGTGGACAGGTGCGTCCTTTCCGCTTGAAGCCTTAACTCCTCTCATCAGCAATTCTTTGGGGGCATCTTTCAAACCAATCTCAGCCAGCGTCACTGGTAAGCCCACTGAATGGCAGAACTTGAATACCCTATCCAATAATTCTTTGGGCTGGTTTTCGAGAACAAGCTGGATCAGGGTAAAGAAACCCACCATCTCTCCATGAAGATAAGGTGTAGTTTCTTTTAAGGCAGTAAATCCAAAGGACATTCCGTGGGCTGTTGCCAGTCCACAATTCTCCCAAGACACACTGCTGGCGTATACCGAAGCCTCTACTACATTCTCAAATACCTGATTTATTATTCCCTGCTCGGCTGCCTTCTTGGCTTCCTCTCCATACTCTAGGACAGTATCAGTACACCATCGAGCCATGCCAAGAGCTGACTGAGCAATAGTGCCTCCGTGAAAGTTCCTAGTAGCTGATTTGTAGCAAGCTTCTGCCTCAAATTTTGTAGCCAGAGTATCACCCATGCCTGCAACCAGGAATCTAACGGGGGCCTTGACTATTATGTCGGTGCTTACCAGTACCAGCTCCGGATTTCTGGCCCGAATTGGTATTTCTAGGAACACATGCTCCTCTGAGTATATTACTGCGGTAGCACTGCAGGCTGCGTCGGTAGCGGCAATAGTTGGTATAACAACCATTGGCACTTTAAGGTCAATAGAAACTGCTTTTGAGGCATCTACCACTTTCCCACCGCCTACTCCGACTACAAAATTAACCTTGTTCTTTTCACCAATAGCTACCAGACGGTCTATTTCCTTTCTGGTGGCTTCTCCTCTAAATTTCTCTATTACATAGGCTATACCGTGGTCTCTGAAGCTTTCGGCTATGGCTGTCTGCGTTGTTGACAAAGCTGTCCGCCCACCCATAACCAATGCCTTATCCCCCAGTCCCATTTCCGATGCGTACTTGCCGATTTCCTTTATCGCCCCGGCTCCTTGCACATATTTAGCCGGATTACCAATGATTAAGTTCATCTGTGCCTTCTTCCAGACTTTCGTCTCCTAGCAGCATTTATTTCCCTCTTTGTTATCCCTTTACTGCTCCAAAGGTCAGTCCACGGATGATATATCGCTGCATAAACCAGGCGACAACTAGTGTCGGTAGAATGGTAAGAGCAGCACCAGCCGCCATAGGTCCGTATTCAATTTCATTACAGCCCCAGAAGGTTGAAAGCAAAACGGGAACTGTTCTGGCAGCTATTCGGGTAAAAATAAAGGCGTAGAAGAACTCGTTAAAACTCCATATCAGGCAAAATACCGCGGTAATTGCTAGTCCCGGTTTGATCAATGGAAATACAACTTTACGAAAGACATCCATCCGATTATAGCCATCCACCATGGCTGAGTCTTCCAGTTCCTTGGGAATGTCTCTGAAAAAGCCAAATAATAAAAAGGTGGCAAATGACATATTAAAATATAGATATAATAAAGTTAGCCCAAGGTGTGTATCCAGGAGTCCTAAATTTTTAAAAAGGAAAAAGAAAGGTAAAGCGGCTACTACCCCAGGGAACATCCTGGTTGAAATAGTAATAAAAAGTAGGTGCCCACTACCTGTGTTCCAGCGGGCAAAGCTATAGGCAGCGGGCACTGAAACAAGCATTACCAGTGCCGTGCTGGCCACAGCTATAATTGCTGTATTCCTAAGATTAGGCCAGTATTGGAAATCTTTAACTAGGCGCGTAAAGTTCTCCACAGTAGGGGTAAACCCAAACAGTTTAGTCGGGTCTGTTGAAAATATATCAAGAGGAGGTTTGAAGGCGGTTAGATAAATCCAGGCTATAGGGATTATAACTACCAACAAAATAACTACTGTTACTAGCCAAAACCCAATTGTTTTTCCCCTCATTTCTCTCTCCTCACTATTTCATAAGTTTAGCAGTTTTTTACTTTGCCACCCCCAGCGCTTTTATCAATTCTCGGAACAGAATAGCGCAAAAAATTAAAGTCAAGAATAAAGATATTAACCCTAGGGTGGAACCTACACCGACATCAAAGTAGACGAATGAGGTTCGATAAACCATCCAGTCCAGCAACTCGGTATTGACACCACCTCGTGTCGTTCCAAAGAGTGGATCAAACAGCCTCATTAACCACATTACCCTGAGCATAACGACAATCATTATCAGGGGAGTTAACATGGGTAAGGTTAGTTTACGAAAAGTATACCAGGCAGAAGCACCATCGACCTTTGCCGCCTCAAAGACATCTTTGGGCATGCTTTTTAGACCGGCAATTAATACAAATGTAGAAAACGGGAACCATTGCCAGATAGTAATGCCACAAATAGTAAATAATGCCCACCTCGGATCCCAGAAATAAAACTTCCCGAATCCCATCCACTCCAAACTGATATTTATGGCACCATAATTATATTGCAGCATGAAGTTCCACAGCAGTGATAAAATGAGAGGCGATACCAACAGGGGCAGCAGAACAAGCCCTCGGACTACATTTTGTCCTTTGAATTCCCGGTTCCATAGCATAGCTATACCCATACCAATAGATAACTCAGCAGCTATGCAGATGGCCAAAACCTCGAAGGTACGGCCAAGACTCACCCAAAATACATTATCATGTAATACCTGCCGAAAGTTCTCCAGTCCGACAGCGGTAGGTGGCGCCCAGCCACCCCATTCCTGCATGGAGTAAAATGCGGAATAAATCAGAGGGTAGAACAAGAATACTGCCAGTACTACTAACAGGGGAATGAGAAGCGCCCATTTAAAGTTTTTTTCACTAAGGAGGACTTCCAAAAGTGAACGCTTTCTCTCCCCGCCAGAGGGCGCTACCTCTTCTCGTTCTTCAAAAGCCGACATTAAATTATCCTTTCGACTATATTTATGAGGCTGGAGAGAGAACAACCCCGGGGTTATTCTCTCTCAGCCTTTTACTTATTCCTCTTCACGAATTGGAATGTCGCCGAATTTGGTCTCCAGCATGATAATCTGGCTTATTAACTCCTCTACCATCCCTTCTATTGTCCTTTCCCCAGACACAGCTTTGTGAAGGACATCCATTTGCATCTCGTAAACCTTACCACCAACTAGGGTATTGAAGTAATAGTAGCCATCTGGAGCATCTGTTCCTTGCTCCTCCCATATGTCAATACAATACTGATTAACTAGCCCCGCCGGGTGAATCAACTCCGGGGTAAAGAAAATGGGGTCAGCTAAAACATCCATTCTTGTCGTTGGCCATCCGTCCAAAGTCAGTGCCATTTGAACTTCGTAGGAACCGAGATATCGGGACAACCAGTAAGCTGCCTCGGGATTCTTACTGTCTAAAGATACCCCCTGACTCCAACAACCAGTATAGGGACGCCTACCAACGGTAGGATAGAAACCTACCCTGGCTTCAGGCATCTTCTCCGCCATCATGTCACTTATGGCCCAATTAACAATACAAACGAACTCGGTAGGCAGGATGATAGCCCGACCTTCAGCAAACTCGGCGCAGGGGAAATCGTAGTTGGCGGTTAGACAACCTGGGGAAGCAAACTGCAGTTGGTCAATATACTCGGTCATTGCTTCGATGAGAATTTCCTTGTTTCTCTTGGTGATGACAAACTCTACCACATTACCTGCCTCATCCCTTACTATCGAAACATAATCACTACCCTTGCCCCAGATACGACTACTAATCTCGTCATTTATCTGATATGCCCCTGCCATCATACCCAGACCATATACATCATGGGTAAGAACCTCACCCTTTAACAGCTCACCCTTCTTTCTGGTAAAGAACTCGCCCTGGTCGTGAAGCTGAGCTTGGGTGTCAGCTGGCGCCAAATCATAGCCATATTTGGCTTTAAAGTTAGCCTGCTCGGTGGGGTCATCAAAGACATCTTGGCGAATCCACATTGCCATGTCATAGCAATAATATGGCAACGCACTTATACTGCCGTCACGATCACTACAGCAGCGCATCAAGGTGGGTGACTGGAACTGTATATCACTCCAAGCGGCCTCCCATCCTCCAGGGTCATACTTGTTGGCTAGGTCCTCTACTCTGTAGGTAAACTGGGTAAATTCAACGGTCCAAGCGGTTTCTATGTAAAGAAGATCATACCAACCAGTTCTCGCCATAACCTCTGGCATTTGCTTGGAATATAAGACTATTGACCCATGTGTCTCGTAACTTGTGGGAACGCCGGTTGCCTCAGAAAAGTCTTCGAAATAGGGGATTATTTTATCACAAAAGGCACCAGCTTCAATAATGATATGGAGTGGTGTTTTATTTTCTATCTCCGGGATATCAGCGAGGCCAAACTTTTCTGCCACCTCAGGTGGTGTCACCGGTGGTGGTGTGACTGGCGGTGGTGTCACCGGTGGTGGTGTGACTGGCGGTGGAGTTACTGGCGGGGCTGCCCCTGGAACACACCCGGTAAAGATTATACTAACCACCATCACCGCTGTTAATAAAGGTACAATAAAACTTTTCATTTTTTCTCCTCGATAATTTTTTCTACCCCAAAAGTCCTTAAATACCTTCTCTCACATACGCGTCACCTCCTATCCACAAGGTTTCCTGCCCCATCCAAACTTATCATTCCACATGGCTTCTGACTGTCAATTTCCCCCGGTGCTGGTGCCTACCAGCACCGGGGCTCTTAAAGAAAGGAGGGAAAGATGAAAAAATCCCCCGCATATCTAGCGGGGTCGGGCTGATCGCCTGCACTCTAGTTTCATATCTCTCCTGCCTTAAAAAGAGAAGGGCTCAAGAGTACACCCATATTTGGGGTTCCTGAGCCCTTCGTTTGACTTTCCTTCAGAATTACTTTACAATAAAAACAGTTAAGCATTACCTGTCCTCATTGCCCAAAAATACCTGTGCCCCAGGTCTTTTCTATTTAGCTTTCACCCTTTCTTCTCGCTCAATCTTTTCCTCTATGGCATCCTCGAGCTATCTGCCGAGCGTTTTGCCTTGCTCAATGACTTTAAGATACGCCTCGAGCGCAGTGCTTGGCTTCATCTTGATACTTTTTGATTCCCTGGTTCGCCATTCAGGTAAAACCTTGTTAATGCTACCACTAAATAATATCTCTGTCAATACCCAATGCCAAGTAACTTAAATGATTTGTTTGAACTGAATCCAATCGGTACAGTTTGCGTAGCTTACAGAACCAAATTAACATCGCTGGGAAGGTCTCGATTCTGGACTGACGTAATAGATCACTTACCACGCAGACTGACACAAGTTAAGTGAGGGTTACAACGATTCGTTCTTGCGATACGGAAATCAGAGCTTCAGAAAAACAGCATGCCCAAAAACAGAGGATATGTCCTATAAAGTAACCTTAGGGGATGGCCTTAGCTACCCACCGTTTATTGCAATGTCTTATGATCCTTTGACTCCTCACGAAACTCACAATTAGTGCAAGCGTCCTTATCACCATATGTCTGACAATAAGTCCCTTCCTCTTTCCAGCATGGTTTGGCGCACAAAACAAGCTTTTGTTGCTTCAGAGCGTACATTCTGGACGATTGAGAATGCCTGGTGAAAGATTCTGAAGGCACCACTAGCTATCTATCGTCGCCTAGTAAGGGGGTCCCACCTTGTAACCAGCTTTTCAAAGGAGTCATCTGGAAACCTCTCCTTGAATAGCCGATAGTAGTATACCTCTGCTTCAGACTTCAGTCCTATGGTGGACTTAGTCTGCTCATACCTAGAATCTCCCGCTGAGCCAGCTCTTTGCCCAATCAATTCAGTAAGTTTTGCTGAGCCAGCCCCTGAGGCAAATGGCTGCTTCACCCTATTTGATATATTGTCAGGCAGCAAACCAGCGAAGGCTTTCCTCAGAATCCATTTCTCAACCTTTTCCTTGCCATGAACCTTCCACGCTGGGGGAATTTTGGAGCAGAATGCAACGACTCTCCCATCCAAGAAAGGGGGGCAGAATTCCAGCGAGTGAGCTGCCATCATTCGGTCAAGCCTCTGGAGCCCCGTGTGATAGGCATTGCTGATTAGGTCCTCGGAAAGTTGAAGAAACTCTGTTTCGCTTCTGGCTTCCTTCAGTTCGTGGTAACCGCCCAGGAATTCATCGGCTCCCTCACCACATAGCACACCGTCGGTATGCTGAGCAGCCAGCCTAGCGGCAAAGTAATTGGCTACTGCCCCATATACACAATCCTCATCGAAGGACTCTAAGTGGTAAATGACCTGAGGCAACACCTGCTCTATTTCTCTCTCCCCATAGATATAGTCATAGTGCTCAGTACCCAAATACTTTGCCATCTCTTGTGCCCGTCTTAGGTCTTCAGAGTCATTTATGCCAGTACCTACGGTAAACGTCTTTAGATTAGGCTGAAATTCCCTTGCCAGGTAGGCAACAATACTTGAGTCCAGACCACCGCTGAGCAGGACACCGCCAACATTGCCATCCTTCAGCCGCATCTCCACAGCCCCGCGCAATAGGTCAGCGAGAATGCGAGCCGCCTCTTCAGGGCTGTCAAATTCGGGAACCGAATATTGCAAGCTCTTGAATGGTTGAAGTCCCTGCCGCTGAGTATAGACATGCCCCGGGGGTAGTTCCATAACCTCGGCACATAAACCCAGGAGGGCTTTCAACTCGGAGGCGAAGTAGAAAGCACCATCTTTATAGCCGTAGAAGAGCGGCCGCAGTCCCACCGCATCCCTGGCCAATATTAACTCGCTATCAGTGGCTAAACAAAGGGCGAAATCGCCATCCAACCGCTCCACAAATGTAGAACCAAATCTACTATAAAGGCTAACCAAGAGGTCTGCTTCAGGCAACTGCATCCCATCTTTAGAGTAGAGATGCCCATCTATCACCGTAACTATGTCAGCCCTCTGTGCGTGTGTTCTTCCTAAATGATTCGCCTCTGAGGGTAGAACACAGCATCCAAGGGCAACTCTCTTTCCAAGGTGTATCCACTTTTCCTTGGGCCCTCGGTGATGAAGCCGGCTCAACATTAACTCTAAGGTATCTTTGCTACCTGAACTAGTTCCTGAGATACCTGCCATATTTATAAATCCCCGTGCAAAATGATAACAAAAGCTCTCACTTCACCACCTCAAAGATAGCCACTAGCCCATGCCCGCATCCCCACCCTTGCTGAAGCCTCATCTCGAGCTCCCTAAGACAGTAAGCCAATTGCGGCTCAACCAAGCTAGCTCGAGCATTTCCTATTTTCATACTAGCTGCCACTCCCACTACACCCTTCATGATACTGAGCAATCTCCTAAGAGGCAGAGGCATCTCTGCCAACGCTTCTGGGGGTTTGCCTCCCTCAAGCAGTGCCTTGGTATAGGTTACCAGGTAGTTCCAGCAATCAGCGAACCTCTGGTGGTAGGCATTTACCTCAATGAAGCCACCTCTGGGGATGTAGCGAATCAAGACCTCATCTAGATTGGTGCACAGGTTGGGCTCAAAAAGGGAATTGACCAATCGGCGCAGTGGTTGACAGTGGGGATTATATTGAGCCGTGTCCATGTGACGCCCCACGAATGAGGAACGGTCAGCCAGCTTATGCAGTGTGATAACTCCTCCAGCCTTCCTCTTTGCCTGCCGATAGATGTGTAGAACCTCCTCACGCCCCATAATCCTTAGCGGGAAATAGGCTAACTCTGCCTGCTTTGCCCGACCGTCTGAGTGTATGTAGGAAATAGCATAATCCATCCACTGGTTATGCTTAAAATCTTTTGTCCATAATGTCTGCCACTCATATGAATAGCGTCCCAGCCAGTCAATGATAACGAGGGCACCATCCTTGCTTTGGTTAGCGATATTGGTTAATAGCCCCACAGTCTGCTCATCAGTATTGTGGGATAGAGTCCCATAGTTGGCTAGATACAGGTCGTAGGGCTCTTCAGCACCAAAGTCAAAGTCGTTGAAGTCCGACTGGATAAAGCTCACATTCTGTTTGTTGCCGTATATAGCCCGGGCTTGCCTCAGCAGTCCCTCGTTTATATCAATTCCTTTGTAAAATTTAAGCATATCAGGCTCTATAACCTCTGTGTCATGTTCTAAAATCAAGGATTTGCTGCTGATGTTGGTGATGAACTCAAGGCCATCCCCACTGCCACATCCTAGGTCGAGTAGGCGCAGCCTTTCGCCGCGCTCCCTCTTTCGGGCTACCAGCTGCTCCAGATAGGGCCTCAGGTAAAGACCAAGCTCTTCGTCCTCCCAGAAGCGACGCACGTTGTCGTATTTCCCTAGAAGCCCGGTAGGTTTCTGGTAGAGTCCGCTTTTAAGTGCCTCATTGTAGGCATCTATTTCAGCCATGAATCCTCCTTCCTTTCCACATTAGTGCTTAAAGCCTCCGCTAGCCTTACTGCCTGAAAGCCATCAGCCCCATAGCCATCAGCACCTATGCTTTGAGCAAATTCCTCCGAGACAGCAGCCCCGCCAATGATGACCTTCACCTTGTCCCTAAGCCCACTTTCGGTGAGTGCCTCTATGGTGTCCCTCATGTGTATCATGGTGCTGGTAAGCAGGGCAGACATTCCCACAAATTGAGGTTTCTCTTCCCTCACTGCGGCTACAATAGTCTGGGGGGTAACATCATTCCCCAAATCCTTGACTATGTAACCAGCCCCCCGAAGCAGCATTGAGACTATATTCTTTCCGATGTCATGAAGGTCTCCTTCTACCGTAGCCACAATTATCTTGCCCTTGGACTTAATGCCACTCTTGGCAAGGTGGGGCTCTAGTATCTCCATAGCTACCCCAACCGCTTCAGCCGAGGCTAACATATCGGGAATATAATACTCATTAGCCTCATATTTCTGCCCCACGATGTCCATACCGCCAGTTAGCCCCTTCTTTATTATGTCCCCAGGGTTGATGCCTTGAGCAAGGGCTTTCTCGGTAAGTTCGCTGACCCCAGGCTGCCCCGCCAAG
>JABUBM010000248.1_pt1 | contig 12949 bp, 12 predicted proteins | sample 7240321 | NCBI WGS metagenome assembly JABUBM01 (sample SAMN07256344, study PRJNA390944) | subsurface metagenome | isolation source: Methane hydrate marine sediment | place: Pacific Ocean: Eastern North Pacific, ODP site 1244 | collected 2002
CGCCTCCCAAACGACTTCTTAGTCGCGTCAAGCAACCAAGCAGCTTCTTGCTATACGGCATCTCTCCTTGGTAAAGAACCTCACAAGGTACTTTATCACAGCTCAAGCAGTGCGCTACCTTACTCTTTATAGCGCACTCCAGTGTTGGGCAGGTGAACCCTTCCTCCTTAAACCCCTCTACTATGGCAGGGGCAGCTTTATCGGTTCCTGGAAGGCAGCCTCGGCATACCTTATGGGTGTAAAATATGCAAACTTCGCAAGCCATACCACATGCTCCAATACGCATTCTCACCTCCGCAGCATAAGTATACAGATTTTGTGAATGTCTTCGACCTACATGGTTCTCACTTAATCGTTGGCACTTTCAGGCTGCTCTTCTTCACCTTCGATTACTGCGTTTGCAATGGTTATCAAGATACACCTCCCTTTTCAAGTAGTCTCAAGCTTCCCGTGGCGATAGGCTTTTATATAACCTAAGCAGGATTTGTCTTTGCCCAGTAAGGCTTCACAGGCAAGAATGTTTGCCATGAGATGCCCATCGCATGGGTCAGCAAGGGCAGCATCTAGCCCCCTTTGTATGGCCAGCACGGCAAAGACCTGGTTCAGTAGCTTCCTTTGAGGCAGGCCATGGGAAATGTTGCTGATAGCACAGATTGTGTGAATTCCAGGGTACTCCCGCATAATGTTTGCGATGGCATCAGCTACCACCACCCCTGCGTTTTCTGTGACACCTATAGGCTGAACCAGCGGGTCTATATAGATATCGCCTAGGGCTATGCCTTCACTCAGTAGCCTGTCAACAATGCTGCTAGCTATGCGTAGCTTACCATCCACAGTGTTAGGCATCCCCGAATCATCTATTAACAGGGCTATAACACTGCATTTATATTCCTTTAGTAGGGGTAAAGCACTGTTCAATCTTTTACTCTCTGCGGTAATCGAATTGAGTATGGGCCTTTCTTTACACAATTTCAGAGCAGCTCCAGCCGCTTTGACATCCGGGGTGTCGATGCAAAGCGGCGTCTCTACCGCTTCTTGCGTCACTTGCACCAACCACGATAAATTCTCCGCCTCACTTTCTATGAAGGTCCCGGCGTTGACATCTATGTAGGCTGCCCCTGCTTCTGCCTGTCTAATAGCCTCATCGCGAATGAAATTGACATCTTTTCTCTCGATGGCCCTGGCGATTTCTCCTCTGCTGGAGTTAATTCTCTCTCCTATGATTAGCAATTTATCCTCCCGAAGGAATAAAAAGAAAAATAATCGCTTGTCGGTGATTGCCCGCTATCATTAGCCCTATAGATAAGGTTCTCACCATTCACTTTCCTCCTCTATCTCAGCCGAAGGCACCTACCTACGATACTCACACCCCTCTCGGCCACAACGACGACAGGGGGTGGCATCTTCCGCACCAACCATGATGCTTCCAATGCCGATGGCAAAGGATACAGACTTTCTGGGTATCATCATATACTGCTCGTTGAGCCTGGCACCTATCCTGTAAGCATGCGTAGCGCCGAGTAAAAACCTCTGATCAGTCAGGTTCCACTTCCCATAGCCAGGGCTGCTCCTAGGGCTTCTGTTAAGGCCCAATGTTGCTGCCCTCTGACAAATGGCATAGTTCACATCGTCGGCGATGCTCTCTACTGCCGCTGACCCAATGCTGTCCAGCATCATGGCCCTGGCAAAATCCCTTTGAGCAAACAGTTCATCCACCCCTTCCTCCAATGCTGAGCCTATGGTAGCTACTGCCACTGCCAAAAGTCGTGAGCCCCTCCACTCCTTTGCTACGTCTCCAGCATGCAATACAAATCCGCCCTGCAATTTCACTACAGAATCGTTTATCTCCTCGACAATCAACTCGGCCCAAGTAGCTCTGGGCTGGGCAAGGCGATAGGCCTCTTCAACTTCGCAGACTAGAATCTCTTTAATCCTACCCCCTGGCTTGCGGCCACATCTCTGCAGCTTGAGGACATAATCTTCATTGACCTTTACCTTTAGACCTTCTAACGTCTTAGCATCCATTGCTTTTCCTGTTCCAGGAAGATATATGCATCCTCAACCTTCTAGAGCCTCACCCTCCCAGCTTCATCATCTGCTCAGGAAGCCATAGGGCTATCTGGGGGAAGAGCATAATTAAGGCCATACCAATTATCAGAACTCCGAGGAAGGGAAATATAGACTTGTAGATGTCTACTGTAGTTATCCCCGGGGGAGCAACTGACTTCAGATAGAACAGCTGGTAGCCAAAGGGCGGCGTCACGTAGCCCATTTGCATATTGATGACGAAGAGGATTCCGAACCATAGGGGGTCGAAGCCCAGCTCCTTAACTATTGGGAAACAGATGGGGGCAAGGATGAAAATGATGGCGAAAGGGTCGACAAACATTCCCAGGAAGAAGGAAATCGCCATCATTGCGATGACAACAAGCCAGGGATTCATTCCCAGTCCCATTATTATCTCGGTTATGAAGACCGTACCGCCGGCTCTAGCAAATACAGCAGCGAAGGCCATAGCCCCAAAGAAAATCCACATAGTCAAGCCAGTAATTCTAAAGGTTTGGATGGTTGTCTCTTTGATAAGTTTCCAGTTAAGCCGACGGTGGATAGCACAAGCTATAAGGACAGCCACCACACCCAGTGAGCCAGCCTCGGTAGGAGTGGCAATACCGGCAAAAATCGACCCTAAAACAGCCAGTATAATCAGGATAGGTAAGATTACCGTTCTGAGGGAAGTGACTTTCTCTTTCAGGGTAAACTTTTGGGGGTGGGGTGGGCACAACTTGGGGTTGAGCCAGGCTCTGATACCTATATAGGCGATGAACAGACCAGCAAGGAGAATACCAGGCCCAATCCCCGCCATAAATAGCTTACCCACTGAGACGCCGCCTACCATGGCAAGCAGAATACTTATTATGCTGGGTGGAATTAGTATCCCCAACGTCCCCGGCCCGGCTATACTGCCTAATGCTATATTTTTGTCATAGCCTCGCTTAAGCATAGCGGGAAGGGCTATCAGTCCCATGGTGAGAGTGGCGGCAGCAGTTACGCCGGTCATAGCGGCAAAGATCATACATATGACCACAACCCCCATGGCTATGCCGCCTCTTAGCCGGCCTGACCAGCGGTGCACCGTCTCAAAAAGGGCTTCAGCAATGCCAGCACGCTCCATGAGAATTCCCATGCACATAAACAAGGGAATGGCGACAAGAACGATGTTCCACATGCAGCCAAAGGTGTTGTAAACGATTACCCTCAAGCCTTCAAATCCCCACAGTCCAAAACAAACCACTGCCGCAACACCCCCCAGGGACCAGGCAAGAGGAACACCTATTAGGAGGACGACTATTAGACCGCCAAACATTACCACGGTTACCAGTTCAATGCTCATATTCTCTCCCGGTGATAGCGATGAAGAGGTGGCGCCAAAGTTGAGCCAATTCCTGAAGCAATATCAGCAAAGCCCCCAGGGGAATGATCAGCTTAACCGGGTAGATGGGGGCACGGAAGGGGGTATTACAGGTTTCCCCGTGTATTACGGAATTCCAGCCATACTCAAACCCCCACCATAGCAACGCGCCACAGAAAGCAAAGAAAAACAAAAACCCGATCATGTCCAGAATCGCCCTTGTTCTTAAGGAGAAGCGGTTGTAGATTACGTCCATATTGATATGTGACAGGTGACGACTGATGTATGCGCCTCCAATGAAGTAGAAGGCAGCGAAGATGCGTTGACTTGTCCCGTGAGCCCATATAGTTGGGGCATCAAATAAATGCCTTACCCCTATCTCGTATACCAACACCGCTACCCCAGGCCATAGTAGGAAGGCGAAAAGCTTCCCCGACCACTCACTGATGCCATCAATAGTTTTGAGCAAGCGTTTCATCGTGCCTTCTATTATTCTCTGCTATTCTCCGCCATGGCAGAGGTAGAGGCAATGCCTCTACCTCTGACGTCGCCAGACCGTTAAACCTTGGTGATGGTCGAGCTAGATTAATCCAGTAACCCCAGTTCCCTCATATAATCCTTCAGTATTTCCGTGGCCTCGGCGAAAATGGGGTCTTCTGCTGCAAACTCATCCAGAATCGCCAGCGAGTATCCAGCCATTATCGCTTGCTCTTCGACAGGCAAAGTTGTAATTGTGTAGCCCATGTCCACTATTGTCTCCCTCGCCCAGAGGTCATGCACAAAGTAAGAGGCAGTAAATATGTCAGCCAAGTACGAGGCGCTTTCGTTAAAGAGCATTTGGAGGTCAGCGGGTAGCTCATTCCAGGCATCCAAATTGATAAGTAAACACCAGGAATCAACCGGGCTTATAGGCGTCTCCAGGAAATAACTGCACTGCTCATGAAATCCTGCATCAACTTGCGAACTTAGAGGTCCGGCTATGCAACTGTTAATCATGCCCGTGTCCAGTGCCCCATAAATCTCCGCCCAGGGAAGTGAAACTACGCCCGCCCCTGCCGCTGCCGCTAGCTCTCCGTAGATGCCTCCTGCAGCCCTAATGTCCAGGTCTGCAAAATCGGCTGCCGTCGTGACGGGGATTTGGCTCAGCATCACGCAATTATTGGTTGGCATGGTAGCCACATAGTAAATGTTGTACTCTGCAAAAGCCTCCCGCAGCAGCTCCTCAAGTCCGAGCTCGTAATAGAGAACTTTATAATGTTCCCATCTGGGCAGGGTAAACGGAGGAAGACCGCTGGCATAGATAGCCATAGGTGTATAGCCTAACAAGTATGGACCATAATCAATGCCGATCTGAAGCGTGCCTGTGGAGACAGCGTCAAATTCCGTCCAGGCTGGTACTATCTCACCACCTGCGTATGGTGTGATATCAAGCCGCCCCCCGCTTGCCACTCTAAGGTCATCGCACCATCTTACCACAACATCCCAGTCCCAAGTTCCCCGGTACATAGGATATGTCATGTCCCACTCGTATACCTCGGCGGGTGCCTCGCACGCAGCTAGTGCAGCCTCGCACGCAGCTAACTCCGCCTCCAATTCTTCACACCCCTCTGGTGGTGGTGCTCCATTTTCTTCACAGCCGATAACAACCAAGCTGATGGCTAACAATAACACTAGCGGGATTAACAATAATTTCTTTTTCACTCGTTTTTCCTCCTCTAACAGATTTTCTGCAATAGTGTCGCTACGCTTTTTAGGATTGTTGCTGCATTATCACCCCCCCCCTAATAAAACCGAAGGGCTCAAGAGTATCCCCACACCCTGGGTCTTGAGCCCCTTTTGTTTGACTTATCTTCAGGATTGCTTTAGGATAACAATAACTATATAAAGCCATCAGCCGCTTTCCCAATCCAGAAGGACTTGCACCTACAGACCTTTTCTATTTTTAACTACTTTTTTCCTTATCTTCTCTTCTATTGCCTCACAAGCCACATGCCGACCCACTTGCCCTGCTCCTTGGCCTTGACATGTGCCTTCTGCAGGATGCTGGGCCTTATCTTGATACTCCTTGACTTTCTCGCCTCGTCATTCATTCAAAACCCTTGGGGTTTACAATTTACCGCTAAATAGCATCTTTGTCAAGGGGTATCTGATTAGATCGTTCAACATTGGGTAATTGCGGTCAAAAGCGACCCTTGCTTTTTCTTGCTCTGCTGTGGTAGTATTAACCGTTTTTTATCTCAAAGGGAGGCTAGTACCATCCGACAAGGACCAAAGGAAATCGAGCGAATATTCTATACATTCCAAGAGGCGCGAACACTCTACGACATCTGGTAATACACAATAAGCTAGGTAATGAAAAAGACCTCTTGCTTCGTCACCCAAATTTCGTAGCTAAATCAAAAGACCCTAGCTTTGAGCCACCATCTCTTGCGTGTGAAGCAAGCGCTCTAACCACTGAGCTAACCGCCCCGAACCTGTCTATTTTAACCCCAAAAATCGGCTTTGTAAACTCAAGTCCTCATAGCAATCAGCCCTACGCTATTAACCAAAGTTTTTCGTATCTATATGCATATTTAGTGCATAGCTATTGCATATTTAATGCATTAATGCTATAATACCGAAATATAGTAAAAAGATGAACGGAAACCTGCAGCAAATCAGAAGAACCCGGGTCCTGTCCCGCAAGGAACTGGCGCGGCGCTCCGATGTTGACGAAAGCACCATCTATCGGGCGGAGCGCGGCCAGACCAAACTCAGACCGAGCACGGTCAGGAAACTGGCCCAGGCGCTCAGTGTACCCCCCGACCAGCTAATCAGCGAACAAGGGAGGTTCAGCCTGTGACCATTACGTCAGAGATAAAACAAACCACCCACCCCTCCCCGGCGGCCGAAGTGAAGCTCTGTGTTATATTCCCCGCCCGCAACGAGGCCAAGACCGTAGCCCAGTGCGTCGAAACCGTCCAAAAAAGCCAATACGAACCGGAAATTCTGGTCATCGACGGCAACTCCTCGGATAAAACCAAGGTTGAGGCTAAAAGCGCCGGCGCCACCGTAGTCAAGCAGAGCCGCAACCTCTTCCCGGCTAAAGGCGTGGCGATGAAAGACGGGGTCAAGGAGGCACTCAGGCGGGGGGCGGACTGCATCATGTTTCTGGATGCCGACATTACCAACCTTACGCCCGAGTGGATTGACCTTCTGGCCGAGCCGGTGATTGCCAAAGCCTGCGATATGTCCCGCGGTTACTACCAGAGAGCCAACTACGACGGCGCCGTCACCAAGCTGGTGGCTAAACCGCTTTCCCGGGTCTTCTTCCCCGAGATTGCCCACTTCAACCAGCCCCTCTCCGGCGAAATCTGCGCCAGCGCCGAACTCTTCCGCAAGCTGTCCAAGAGCCGCAATTGGCCCGACGGCTGGGGGGTGGATATCTGGCTGCTCATCGAATCGGCTATGAACGACTATCTTATCGCCGAGGTCTACCTGGGCACCAAGGTGCATGCCTCCCGAAACGACTACCAGAACGACGTCATCAGGCTGAGCAAGATGGCGGAACAGGTCTCGCTGACCACCTTCAAGGAAGCCATAAAACACAAGCGGGTCGATAACCTCAAAAAAGTCCACCTCTAACCGCCGTCCTCCACCCCACCCCCCAAACAGGCGATTGACAGCCTGCATAGCGAAGCCTATTATTAAAAAATAAACCTTGGGTAAAGTCCCGGTCACTAAAAATGAAACTTAGTAGAATCGTCCGCACCCTGGCGTTAAGCGTTATCCTTACCCTGCTCATACCCCTCTTCCCCACCCCCGCTCACGCCGCCGAAAACCTTTTCGTATTCCCCTACGAAGGCAAAATCGGCGACTACTTTGAAATCAACGGCGCCAGTTTCAGAGAAATCGATAGCGTCCACATCTATCTCTCCAGCCAGAAAGCCGAAATAGGCGATTTAATTGACGAAGACGTCACCGCCTACGAGCATCTATTCACAGTCAATCTCGATGACAACGGCAGTTTCGAACGCGTTTACAGCTTCTATTTACCCGATGCCCTCACCGACGGTGAAGATGTAGAAGATGTCCACAGCGGTGACTACTATATCTACGCCGTTTACTACCGTAGCTACAAAATAGTAGCCGTTGCCGAGTTTATCGTCCTCAACGGCGAAATCAGCCTGGACATCGAAGAGGATGTCGTCGGCACCGAGGTTGAGATCAGCGGCATCGGGCTCCGCCCTGACCAGGCAATCACCATCAAATACGATGGCAACGCTATCCCTATATCCGGCGGCGACAGCCAGAGCGATGACGACGGCGACTTCACCTGCACCCTTATCATCCCCGAAAGCGTGGCGGGCAGCCACGTCATAACCGCCGTCGACGAGTCAGGCAACACCCCCGAAACCGAGTTCACGGTAACACCTATGATAACCATTAACCCCACCGAACTGCTGACCGGTAGCGAGGCACAGGTCAGCGGCACGGGTTTCGCCGCGAGGGGGGATATAACCATCACAATCGACGGCGAAGAGGTTACCACCACCCCCCTCCCCCTGACCGCCGACCACTACGGCAGCTTCGAAGGCAGCTTCATCGTGCCGGCCAGCGGCGGCTTCGGTGACAGGACAGTAGAAGCCAGCGACCACAGCCTTAACGAAGCCCAAGCGCAGATAGCTATCCGGGGCGGCATAATGGTAAGCCCCACCACCAGCCTCATTTCCCCCGGTTATGCCGGCATGGAGCTTGTCATCAACGGCGCCGGTTTCAGCATCGGCTCTACGGTCACCCTAACCTACAGCGATAACGGCGAGGATATCCCGGTAGCCACCGTCACCGCCAAGGACGGGGCTTTCCGGGTGGAATTTATCGTCCCCACCAGCGCCGCCGGCAGCCATGATATAACCGCCGCCGACGGCACCAGCACGGCAACCGTTACTTTTATTATGGAATCGCGAGCCCCTCCCACCCCCACGCCGCTGACACCGGAGGTCGCCGGCACCACGGGGGCAAGGGCACACTTCGACTGGCTCGAAGTTAGCGACGACAGCGGCATCAGCTATACCCTCCAGGTCGCCATCGACCCCGACTTCAACGTCATCCTGCTCAATCGAGCAGGGCTGGAAGCTTCTGAATACACGCTTAGCGAAGAGGAAGAACTGGAATCAGCCCAAAAAGACGCCCCATATTATTGGAGGGTAAAAGCGGTTGACGGTGCCCTCAACGAGAGCGGCTGGACATATCCCCGAATATTCTATATCGGCTTTTCCTGGTCTTCACTGCCGCCCTGGGCGTTGTATGTCTTAGGAGTTGTTGCCGCCGCGGTGCTCGGCATACTCGGCTACTGGCTGTGGAACAAGAGGGCTCGAGGCAAAGCCGGGACCGCCTGAACCAGGTCTACCTTGCCTTCAGCCTGACCTGAATCTCGCCGCCCTTTCCAGCCACCTCTTCGACAACAGGGATTCCCCTGAGTACATTAATCAAGGGTAGAGGCTCTTCGGCGGAGACGAGAACCCGGCTGCCCTCACCTACCGCCCCACCCACCATCACCACCCGCAGGTCTTCAACCCCGAATAAAGCCTGCTTCAAAACATCCAGTTGGGCAAAGTCTACCGGCGGCGTTATGTTCAGCGTCACCATCCCCCGGTAAGTGCCAGCGTCTACCGATGGCTCGGCTGCCTTCTCCACCTTCTCTTTAGCCGGTTTTGCCTTCTCGGCCTTCTTTGCTTTCTCCTTGGCCAGCTTGGCTTTCTCGGCTTTCTTCGCCTTCTCCTTGGCCTCTTTAGCTTCTCGCTTCTCTCTCTCTTTAGCTTCCTTGGCCTCCCGCTTAGCTTTCTCTTTAGCTTCTTTAGCTTCCCGCTTCGCCTTTTCCTTGGCCTCTTTAGCTTTGCGCTCGGCTCGTTCCTTGGCTTCCTTAGCCTTTCGCTTTTCTTTCTCTTTAGCTTCCTTGGCCTCCCTGGCCTTCCTCTTGGCCAGCTCCCCGGCCTTCCGCTCTGCCATCTTCTTCTCCTCCATAGCCTGCCTTCTCGCCCTAGCCTCAGCCGCCCTCTCCACCCCCCCTCAGCTCGGGCGGGCTCCCCCCAGTATAAGAGACAGCTAAAAACCTTGTCAATCATCTAGGACTTTCTTCCTATGACTATTCGCTCCCCAATTAGCCCATTTGGGTGATTGTGGGATGTGGTATGATAAGATATATTAGTTAGTGTAAGGTTAAGGTAGTCTGAAGGAGGAGGAGAAAGTAACCTGAGGGAGGAGGGTAAATTATGGCTAACTCTAGACGAATAGAACCTATGCTGACTACAAGCGAAGTTGCTCGTCTGCTCAACGTACATATTAACACCGTGAGACGCTGGAGCAACTTGGGAACGCTAAAGACCTACCGCATCGGGGCCAGGGGTGACCGACGGTTCCGGCGGGAGGATATTGCTAGCTTTCTCTCACCAGAGGCGAGCACCGAAAAGGTAAAGGGGGAAGAAGCCTCCTTTAAAAAAGATGGCCCCAGAAGTAATGAAAAAGTATTAGCGAACTACTAAACGTAAGGCTTAATTAAGGAGGTTAGCGAGTGGATAAGACCAGGGTAATGGTAATCGACGAGCAAGAGTTCTTTCGGGCTGGCGTGCGCCAGTTGCTTTCCCAGCAACCCGACTTTGAAGTAGTCGAGTGCGACCCAGCTAAAGAGCCGTTAGAGCTAATCGAAGCCAATCTCCCCGATGTCGCCCTACTAGGCTCCGACCTGGCCACCTTAAGCGGGCTGGAACTGGGCCGGAAAATCACCCGGCTCTACCCGAATACCAAGGTAATAATGTTGAGCCCCAACCCCAATGACGAGGAGCTCTTCGAGATTATCAAAACCGCCGCCGTGGCCTGCCTTAACAAAAAGGCTTCCGCCGAAGAGTTGGTGAGCACAATACGCCGGGCCAAGAACGGTGAATACCCTATTAATGAAAGCCTGGGTCGTCCCACGGTCGCCAAACAGGTACTAAAACAATTCAAGGACATAGCCTCGATAGGCAAGGCTATGGAAACTGTAGCCGCCCCCCTCACCAAAAGGGAGGCACAGATTCTGAACTACATCTCCCAGGGCAACTCCAACAAGCAAATCGCCTACATACTCGACATCAGCGAGCAGACCATTAAGAACCACGTCAGCTCCATCCTGCGCAAACTAAACGCCAACGATAGAGCTCACGCCGTTGCCCTGGCCATGCGCAACGGCTGGCTCCTGGCCGAGGACAAATCCTAGCCACCCTGGCCTTTCCCGTAATCAAGGGGGAACAAAATGCGCCAATCAACTATCAGCCCAACACTAAAGTCCCAGCTCAAAGCATATCTGGAAAAGCAGGGATATGAAATAAGCCAAGAAGCTAAACTCCCGGGAAAATCGGGGGTAGCACACACCTTCGACATACTGGCTTATACCAAAATTGACGGGGCTAAGCGCTCCCTGGGTATAGAACTTATGAGCGGCGAAAAAAAGATAAGCCTGGAACAGGTCGCCGTCTTCGATAGCAAAGCCTACGAAACCGGCATCGATGACAAGGTCATCGTGGTATCGCCGGGGATCAGCCCCAAAGCGAAAAAATTCGCCCAGCAGCAAGGGATAAAGGTCATCGACAGCGACAAAAAAGACTCCTTCAAAGATGTACTGAGCAAAGAAGAGCCCAAGGCTCCCCAAACCAAGTCCTCGAAACAGCAATTAAGTCATTCCGTTCAACCCGAAGCCTTGCAGTTAATTCCCGAGGTGATGGCGAGAAGGTATAACGCCATACCCGTGTCTGTATCGGGCAACACGCTGGAAGTAGCCATGGCGGACCCCACCGACATCTTTGCCCTTGAAGCCTTCTCCACCCTCTGCCGGATGCGGATTAAACCCATAGTCGCCGACGCCAAAGAAATCAGGGAAGCCATCGACTTCAACTATAAAGGCTACGGCGAGATTGAAAAACAGATTTCCCGCGTCACCATCAACAGTGAGGCAAACGAGGAAAGGCTGGCTTTTACCGCCGATACCGACGCCCCACTGGCGCAAGCCCTCAACCTTATCGTCGAAGAAGCGGTCAAAGCCCGCGCCTCCGATATCCATATCGAACCTGAAGAAGATAGATTAAGGGTGCGCTACCGTATTGACGGCACCCTTCAAGATATGATGTCCCTACCGCTTAACATACATCTAGCCATCGTTTCCCGAATCAAAATCCTTTCCGACCTGAATATTGCCGACCGCCACCGCCCCCAGGACGGACAGTTCACCGCTAAGGCCAAAGAGCGGGAGATAGACATAAGGGTAGCCACCGCCCCCACCGTTCACGGGGAGATGGCCGAGCTGCGCCTTCTGGACAAATCGGTGGCTACGCTGGGACTAGCCGAGCTCGGCATGTTACCCGACAGCCTGGAAAAATACGAGAACATGCTCAAGGTTCCCTACGGCATGATTTTGACCAGCGGCCCCACCGGCGCTGGTAAAACCACCACCATGTATGCCTCCATCAACTCACTCGACTGCCTGGAAAGGAACGTTATAACTATTGAAGACCCCGCGGAGTACCGCTTCAAAGATATCAACCAGATTCAGGTCAATACTCAAGCCGGCATTACCTTCGCCACCGGCCTGAGGAGTATACTCCGCCTCGACCCCGATGTAATCATGGTCGGCGAGATACGCGATACCGAAACAGCCAACATAGCGATCCAGGCCGCCCTAACCGGCCACCTCATGCTATCCTCCGTCCATGCCAGCGACTCCACCGGTGTGCTCTCCCGACTCACCGACTTAGGGATAGAACCCTTCCTGATTGCCTCCGCCGTTATCGGCGTCGTCGCCCAGCGGATGGTGCGCCGTATCTGCCCTGACTGCGGCCATCTTATCAAGGCTCCGGTGGTGGAACAGATAGCCTACGAAAAAGAAACAGGAGAGAAAAAGATCAAATTCCTCTACGGCACCGGCTGCAAGTCATGTGCCTATACCGGTTATCGGGGCAGAATCGGCATCTTCGAGATTCTCACCATGAGCGATGCCATCAGGCTGTTGATCGCCAAGCGCACCAGCACCACCGAGATTCGGACGCTGGCGCTCAAAGAAGGCATGGTAACCATGATAAACGACGGTATGCGCAAGGTGAAAGAGGGTATCACCACTCCCTCCGAAGTGCTGCGCAATGCCTACTCCACAGGCTAGCAGGGGGGATAAAAAATGGAGTTTCAATATGTAGCCTATACCGAAGACAGAAGACTGGTCAAAGGCAAACTTTCGGCTACCAGCGAAGAAGCCGCGCTCAACCTGCTCAGCTACGGCGGCTACCAGACGGTCACCCTCAAGGAAGTAGTCCCCTTCTTCAACCTGCAAAAGATAGCGGCCCGCTTCTCTCGGGTAAAGCAGAGAGAAATAATAGTGTTCTCCCGCCAGCTGGCCCTGCTCCTTGAATCGGGTACCGATATCGTTACCTCCCTGGAGCTCTTACAAAGCCAGGTAACCAATCACACCCTGCGGACGGTGCTGGGTGAAGTCGCCTCCGACATCCGCGGGGGCAGCTCGCTATCGGCCGCCTTAGGCAA
>JABUBM010000249.1_pt1 | contig 12846 bp, 10 predicted proteins | sample 7240321 | NCBI WGS metagenome assembly JABUBM01 (sample SAMN07256344, study PRJNA390944) | subsurface metagenome | isolation source: Methane hydrate marine sediment | place: Pacific Ocean: Eastern North Pacific, ODP site 1244 | collected 2002
AGGGGGGGGGGGGGTTGACATTCTTAATAAATCGTATATAATAGTATTTAGTATTCTATATTTAGAATCCAAATTCCGTTCTATCAAAAAAAAACAAAAAGAGGATATTGGAATGGCCGAGGTCATTAAACATGTTAATTTAGCAGGAAAAGTTTATGAGAACATTAGAGACAAAATTTTGGGAGAGAATCTTCCTCCTGATACAAGATTAATAAGTGATCAATTAGCTAAAGAAATGGGTGTTAGTAGGACCCCCGTCAAAGAGGCCCTGCTTAGATTGGAAAAAGAAGGCTTTGTAGTATCTGTTCCTAGGAGGGGTATGTACGTTAAAAAATTCTCTTCAGCTGAGATTAAAGAGATTTATGAAATAAGAGAAGTTTTAGAGGGATTAGCTGTTCGAATGGCTGCTGTATCTCCAGATCCTGAGCTTTTAGAAAAAATGCGTCAGGCATGCGAGAACTACAAATTAGGAATTGAGCAAAAGGATACGGATCTTTGTATTGAGAGTGATTTACTATTCCATAGATTATTAATAAAGACTAGTGGTAGCAAGAGACTAATAGATATGTTGGAGAGTTTTCATGCCCAAAGCATAAGTATTGCAAAAAGAGAAGTTAGTTATTGGATTTATGCTCCTACTTATCTTGATGAACATCGTAGCGTTATTAATTTGATTTCTCAAGGAAAAGGTAGGTCGGCTGAGAAGAAGATCCGAGAACACATTTGGAAAGGAAAAGAAAGAACTTTGGAATAGTACCTATGCCTCTAATATTACAATAAATATAGAAACTTTGGAGAAAATTGATTATGTTACAAGGATAGGAATTTATGAAAATAAGTCAATCTACTTTTGTTTATTTTAATTATCCCTTGAAAGAGGCTATTACCAGAATTGCAGAAGCTGGTTACCAGGGAGTTGAGATTTGGGGAGGTAGACCTCATGCCTATAGAAATGATTTAACTGAAACTGAACTAAAGGATATACACTCTCTAATAGAGAACAAAGGTATAGAGGTATCTGCCTTTATTCCTGCTCAATTTAGATATCCTACTTCCTTAGTAAATCCCAAAGAAAGGATTAGAAAAGATAGTATTAATTATATTAAAGAGAGTTTTAATACAGCAATAACTTTAGGGACACATAAAGTTACAGTATGTCCTGGTCATACCCTTTACAGTCAGTCTCTTGAAAGTGCCTGGCAATTATTAAAAGAGAGTTTAGAGGTATTGCTTGAACACGCTCAAAAGTACGATATAACTTTATTATTGGAACCTGCCCATAGAATGGAAAGTGATTTAATCATTACCGTGGACGATGCATTAAGAATAATAAAGGAAATAAAAAGCAACAGAATAGGAATTGTATTAGACACAGGGCATGCTGCTATTAACAAGGAATCTTTGAAAGATTGTATAAAAAAGCTTAATGAGTCTAAATCTATCTTCCATCTTCATATTGATGATAACAATGGATTAATGGATGAACATCTGATACCAGGACGGGGAAAAATAAACTTTGTGCCCTTTTTAAAAGAATTAAAAAGAATTAATTACCAGGGGTTTTTAACAGTAGAGCTTGGCTTCCAGTATATAATGGATCCGGATTCTGCTGTTTATGAGAGTAGAGATTTTTTTCTTCGTAAGATACAAAAAAATTGGATAAACCTTTTAAAAACTTAGAGAAAAAATTTCATCAGGATGCTGCTGATAGATAAAAAAAGTTTTGTTTTTTTAAAAGACTAAAAAATGATCTTGGAAAAAAGGTAAAAATGAACTCTAGGGAGAGAGTGTTTACTGCTTTAAATCTCAAGGAGCCCGATAGAATACCTATATTTGAGTGGGAAATTGACTCTAAAGTAATTAACAAAATTTATAAAGGTTACTCTTTAGCTGATTTTGTAGAAAAATTTGATTTAGATGGTGTTTATATTGACTTAGATTATCACAATAAGAAATTAGATGAGGACACTATAGTAGATGAATGGGGAGTAACCCGTAAAGGTTTAGATGAGATGAACACTTATCCTGTTAAACATCCTATAAAATCTGAAAAAGATTTTGATAACTTTACCTCTCCAGACCCTTTCGCTGATTATAGGTTTAATAGTTTAATTGAACTAGTAAAAAGATTTAAAGATGAAAAAGCAATAATAATTCATCTAAATGATGTTTTTTCAATTCCAAGAGATTTAAGAGGTATGGCAAATTTCCTAATGGATTATTATCTTCATCCTGAGTTGGCTAAAAGGTTAATAGACCTTTCACTTGATTATAATATTAGGACAGCCGAGATAGCTATCAACTTAGGGGTAGATATAATTATGTTAGGGGATGATTACGCATCTAACACAGGACCCCTTATGTCTCCTGCTCACTTTAAGGAATTTATATTGCCAGGTTTAGCTAAGATTGTTAAGAAGATCAAAGACAAAGGAGGCTACGTTATCAAACATACTGATGGGAATATTACATCAATAATTGATATGATAGTTGATATAGGTATTGATGGTATAGATCCTGTCGATCCTCAAGCTGGAATGGACATTGGAGAGGTTAAGAAAAGATATGGGCATAAAGCGTGTATTAAAGGAAATGTAAATTGTGGTTATACCTTGAGTAATGGATCAGATGAAGAAGTAGTAAGAGAAGTTAAAAAATGCATCTCTAAAGTTGCTCGAGGTGGAGGATACATATTATCTTCAAGCAATAGCATCCATTCAGGGGTAAATCCAAGAAATTTTTTGACGATGATTGAAACAGCCAAAAAATTTGGTAAATATCCTATAACAATATGAAAATTAATGTCACATAATAAGGCTATCAGTCATTTCTATAAAAAGAGACAAACATTAAGGAGAATAAATGAATTCAAGGGAACGTGCGTTGAGAACGATTGAATATAAAGAAGTAGATAGAGTTTCCCTTTATGGTGATTTTCATCCTTTAGTTTGGAAGAAATTAAAGAAATATTATGAAACCAATGATGATGAAGTGGTAAGAAATAATTTAGGAATAGATTTTAGGATGGTTTTTATGGACCCCTCCTTGGAATTTAAGAAAAGAGCTATGCCCTCTCCTGTAAATCTTTGGGATATAGGAGAAGGAAAAGATAATTGGACAATCTGTCTTCCCGATAATGAATTTGAAGATGAATGGGGAGTAAGGCGTCAACCAACCAGTTCAGGAGAGGTTTGGAAGTATGTTCGTCATCCTCTTTCAAAAGCCCCCTCACTTGATGAATATATCTTCCCTGATATTGAATCGCCAGATCGTTTTAATGAAGCAAAGAAGCAAATAGAGATGTATAATCACAAATATATTATAGATTCAGAAATGTGGAATTTTTTTAAACATTCATGGGAGCTTAGAGGCTTTGAGAATTTTCTTAGCGATCTTTATACAAACCCTGATTTTGTAAACAAATTTTTGGATAAGTTGTTAGATTTTAAAATTAAACAAGCAAGAAAACTTGTAGAAATTGGTGTAGATATAATTGAGGTTGCCGGTGATATTGGGATGCAAAGCTCAATGATGCTTTCTCCTAAATTATGGAGAGAGTATTTCAAGCCCAGATTAAGAGAGTTGATCCAGGAAACCAAAAGACTAAAAGATGTGTATTTCTTATTTCATAGTGATGGATATATAAAACCAGTGATACCAGATATTATTGAAATTGGATTTGATATTTTAGATCCAATTCAACCAGAATCTATGGACCCTATAGAGATTAAAAAGCTTTATGGAGATAGAATTATTCTACGAGGGACAATTTCCATGCAGAAGACTATGCCGTTTGGTAAAGTAGATGATGTAAGAAAAGAAGTTATTAGTAGAATAGAAAATTGTGGCAAAGGAGGAGGATTTATCTTGGCTCCTTCAAATACAGTTCTATTAGATGATCCAGTTGAAAATATACTTACTTTGTATGAAACAGCAAAAAAATTTAGGAAAAAAAGTTAAAGGAAAAAAAGGAAGACAAATAAAAGTTAATTATGGCTCTCAAGAGATAGAGTTAAACATTCCAGAAAATAATTTATGTTTTGATCTTTACCCTAAGGAATCCAGTAAAATTGTTAACCCTAAAGAAGAAATTTTAAAAGCTATTAGGAATCCTATTCGTTGCCCCATCTTGCAGAGAATCGTTAATCCCCAAGATAAGGTAGCAATCATTGCTGATGATAATACTCGCATTACTCCTGTTAATGTAATTGTCCCAGTTCTTCTGGACGAGCTTAATGGAAGTGGGGTGGAAGACAAAAATATAAAATTAGTTATTGCAGGTGGGTCTCATCGACCTATGAACTCTAATGAGATATTAAAGAAGTTTGGTAGAAATGTGTTATCACGAATAGAAGTAACTCCTCATAATTATAAAAATAATTTGGTTGATTATGGTGTAACTGAGAGAGGCACCAGAATTTGGATAAATAGGGAAGTTATAGAGGCAAATATAAGAATAGGGATAGGGAGTATTCTTCCGCATTTACCAGCAGGCTGGGCAGGTGGTGCTAAGATAATACTACCTGGTGTTGCAGGAAAGGATTCGGTTGATCAACTTCATCTTCTGGGTGCTTGCGATCCAACAATAGAATTGGGAAAAGTAAAAACCTCTTTTCGTGAAGAGATAGAAGAATTTGCCACTAAGATAGGACTTCATTTTATAGTTAATACTATCTTTGATAAAAATGGAAATATAGTAAAAGTTGTAGCAGGAGATTTTATAGCGGCTCATCGAAGAGGCGTAGAGTATGGTAGAGAAGTCTTCAAGGTAAAGTGCGATGAGGAAGCGGATATAACAATATCAAGTACTTATCCCGTAGATTACGATTTCTTTCAGGCAGACAAAGGAATATTTTCAGCAGTGCTTGCCACTAAAAAAGGGGGCGAAATAATACTTCTTTCTCCCTGCAACGAAGGAATTGGTCCTCACACAAAGCAATTTATGGAGCTTGCTGATTTAGACACATCGGAAGTTTTAAATAGAATTAAAAAAGGAGAGGTGGAGGATATTATGGGAGCCTCAGAGGTTATCCTTTTGAATCCAATAAAGGACAAATACAAAATTACCATTGTCTCAGAAGGACTAAACGAGGCTGAGGTTAAAAAATTAGGTTTTAGGTATATTCCACTTTCTTTCCTCCATGATTATATAAATAAATGCTTAAAATCCGATTTAAGAATAGGAATAATTCATCAAAGTGCAGAAATTTTTCCAAGATTAGTTTAAGAAGAAGGAAAATGTAATGATGGTACATCAGAGGTAATATAATAAATAAAATAAAAAAAGGAGAAAATCAGTGATGAAAATTGCGTGTGGGTATACTATTCCTATCACTAAGTATGGGCTTCCCCCGAGTTCAGAGAACAATTTAAAAGCAATGAAGGAAATAAGGAAAGCAGGTTTTGATGCAACAGAAATGGAACTTTTTGCTGGAAAAATGGATGACTATGTAAGAGATTTTGATCTTTTAAAGAAAACACTTAAAGAGATAGGTTTGAAATTATGTTGTGTAATGGCTGTAGTAGAGAATATGTTTACCTTAGATGAGGATAAGAAGAATAGAGAAATAGAGAACTTCGAACAAATAGCTGATATGGCTAAGGAACTTGGAAGTCCAATTCTTTCTATATGCCCTTATCTTCCGCCGGAAATTGAGCCAATAAAAGAGACTGAACTTTACATTGGAGGACCTCCTACTCAGGTGCAACTTGCTAAGGATTTTTCTTGGTCAGAATTTTGGAAAAATGTGGTTGAGCAGTTTAGTAAATGTGCTGACATTGCAAAACAAAGAGAGCTTCAACTTTTAATAGAGACAAGAGCTCAGGATTTTATGTCTGCAGCGGACATTAAGAATCTTATTCGGGAATCGGGAAGAGATAACGTTGGTATTATTTTTGATGTCGCTCATCTTCATGCTACAAAGGAGTATCTGGAATTAGTTATGCTTAAGATGGGAGATTTAATAAAACATGTACACTTAGCAGATAATGATGGGACTCAGGCTTATCATTATTCACCAGGCAGAGGAGACATTAATTTTAAGAAGCTCATCAAAGCATTAGAGAAGATAGGCTACGATGGTTATCTTGTTGTAGATATTGCGGGTATAGATAATATATTAGAGGAAGCTATTAAAGCTAAAAAGTATTTCGAAGAGTGCTTAAATAAAATTTAAGGGGGTGGGAGAAATGTAGCTATTTACCTTAATGTCTAGTAAGGATTGAGTTGGAGGAAGGGTAGTAATTTATTAAGGGGCAAGAAAAAAATAAAATAAAAAAAGGAGAAAAAAGATGTTTAGAAAATGTATACTAAGTATAATTGTTGCGAGTATGGTTATTTCCCTCGTAGCTATAAATAGTGTTGCAGGAGAAAAAGGAAAGGAAAATCTTGTCTACTGGTCTTTGGAGATAGGTAATTATCCTCAGGAAATTTCTTGGTTCTATGGAAACCTAAAAGTGTTCCAAAAAGAGCATCCTAATGTGCATATAGATTTTTTTGAAATACCTTATGAGTCAGCTGATGCGAAGATGGTAGCTGCCTTTGCTGGAAGAACAGGTGCACCCGATATATTTGTGGGGAAAACACCTTATTATGCTGGTGGCTTGCACGTTGTTGCTCCCTTTCCACCTGACTTACAGAGATATTGTGAGAAGAGTATCAACTCTAAAATAGCGGAATTCGTAAAATATGAAGGAAAGTTCTATGCGTGGCCGCTAGAAACAGATCTTGGAATGATGCTCTATATCAACGAAGATATGTTCAAAAAGGCAGGGCTAGATCCAAAAAAGCCACCAAAGACTATGGATGAGCTTTTAGAATATGCAAAAAAGCTGACTATTAAGGATGAAGCTGGTAGGATAAAACAACTGGGATTTGCAGTTAGATATGCTGGAAATCCCAGGGGGATCGCTGATAAATTCCTTCCCTTTCTTCATGCTTGGGGTAGTAGACTGTATGGTCCTAAGGGGGAAAAAGCCTCAGGTTATTTGAATAGCCCAGAGACAGTTGAATCATTACAATTCTACGGTGATCTGGTGAACAAATATAAAGTAGCTAGCATAACTGCCAAGAAACCATTAGAAGCATTTGGCGGCGGCTTTGCAGCTATGTTTTTCAGAGAACAATGGGCTGTTGGATGGTTAAGAGACCACGCTCCACAGATAAATTATAAAATATATCCCTTGCCAAGTAAAGTAACGTATCCGGGAATAAGTCTTCTCTTCACACAGGCTGAGATGGCGTATAAATTTAGTCCCCATCTGAATACAGTTTGGGAGTGGATGGAATTCATTTATAACGAGAAAAACGATATGGAAAGAGCAAAACTCCAAGGTACTTTACCTGTATGTATGAAGAACTGGGAAAAACCTTATATTACCGAACGTCCAGATTACGAGGTCTGTAAGGTAATACTTGGAAGCCCAGCTAGCCCCTATTACGGGGATCCATACATAAATGAAATAGCTTTTAGAGTTGGCGAAGCAGTGGTAGAGGTGCTTTTTGGAAAGAAAACAGCTAAAGAGGCTCTGGATAGTGCAGCTTCAGGCGTCGATGAGATACTAACCAAAAAAATTCTATAGCGTAGTTTTAAATAGAATCTCTCTCTATAGAGAAGAACTGGAAGGATGGTTACTCATAAAACATGGGGGGAAACCCCCCATGTTTTATTATAAATAGGAAAACCCAATAATGTTAGCCGGGAGAATTATTTAAGGCTAACAATATCATCTAGCTAAAAGCCTTTCTCAAAATATATGTTGTATAATTTGCCCTTGATAAAGTAAGATAATATTGGGAAGAAAATTAGATATAACGTGGAAGCCGAAGTTATTATAAATATATGTTATGCACTCTAATGGAGGTAATTAAAAAGGAAATGAATAAAGTTTTAGAGAAAATATATGGGAAGACGGTAAAACAGAAACAAGCTCGCATTGCTTATATTTTTTTGGCGCTTGCGTAATATTTTTTGGCATTACCTTTATTTATCCACTAATACAGGCTGGGATCTTAGGCTTTTTCAGATCGTCCGTAGGAGAACCAGCAAAATTTGTTGCTCTCGAGCAATACAAAAAAATTTTGCACGATAGTTTATTTTGGTATTCTATGAAAAATACTTTATACTTTTCGGTTTTAAGTATCCCGCCTACAATAATTTTAGCTCTAGCTATCGCTTTGTTGTTAACTTCTACAACTAAAGTTATTTTAAGGGGATTTTTTAGGTCGATATATTTTCTACCCATAACATGTTCGTTTGTAGCAGTGGCCTTTGTATGGCAGTATCTGTACCAACCAGACTACGGCTGGATTAATGAAATACTTATAAAAGTGGGTTTATCTCCTCAAATGTGGTTAAATAGTACAACACAAGTGTTACCTTCTTTGGCCATCGTAAACATCTGGATGAGAACAGGCTTCGATATGGTGATATTCATAGCAGGTATAGAAAGTATACCTTTAGAATATTATGAAGCAGCCGTGATTGATGGAGCAAGTAAATTTCGACGTTTTAAGGATATAACCCTACCCTTATTAAATCCTCAAATTTTAATTGTTTCTGTATTAGAGATAATAAATGCTCTTAAAACTTTTGATCTTCCTTTTGTTGCAACATCAGGGGGACCAGCAAATAGTAGCAGAGTAGCAGTAATGCACATTTATGACCTGGCTTTTAAGTGGAATGAAATAGGGGCAGGTTCAGTTGCAGCGCTATTTTTATTTGCATTAATTATGGGGGTAACTTTCTTGCAATGGAAAATTTTTCGCAAACCTATAGAGTACTAAAGAATTACTAAGTTGTAATGAAACAATTAAAGAAAAAATGGGGGTTATTAGATGGGTGATATGCAATCTAATTCAATGGAAAAAATGAAAAGAGGATTTTTCAAAAGACTTACAGCATTTAGTATATTTACTCATTTTTTAGTCATATTGGGAGCAATAGTAATGTTCCTACCATTTCTTTGTATGGTATTGACGACATTAAAGCAACCTCCTGAATTATACCGGTTGCCTATGCGGTGGTTACCTGATAATATTTTCTATTTTAAAAATTATATTGAGGTTCTTGTAAAGCGACCTTTTACTCGATACATCTTAAATAGTTTCATTGTTGCTGGAGGATGCACCGGAGCTAGTTTATTTATATCTTCTTTAGCAGGTTATGTGTTTGCTAAATTTGAGTTTCCGGCGAAAGAAAAAATTTTCTTTATAATCTTAGGCGCCTATATGATACCTTTTGAGGTGCTTTTAATTCCATTGTATCTGATATTCAATTCGCTGGGTTTAATCAATACTTACATTGGTTTAATGGGGCCCGCCCTTATTAGTGCTTTTGGAGTTTTTCTTATGAGGCAGTTTATAGAGACAATACCTAATGATTATATAGATGCTGCAAGACTAGATGGTCTCTCTGAATTTGGTATATATTTAAAAATAATTCTTCCCCTTGCTAAACCAGCATTAGCTACACTGGGGATAATTAAGTTTTTGTGGAGCTGGAATGAATTTTTGTGGCCTCTGGTAGTAGTGAGGAGTGTATCAATGAAAACCGTAACCTTGGGACTTTCAGATTTTGCCAGTAGGTGGTACACTGAATATACTACATCAAATACTGCTTGTTTTATTAGTATAATTCCTATAATAATTATTTTCATCATCTTTCAGAGATATTTGATTAAAGGGATGACAATGACAGGACTAAAAGCTTGAGGGATTTTTTTAGAATGTAGATTGTGAAAAAACTTGCTTAAGTTTTTAGCAAAGATTTAACGGAAATGCTTATTGTCTCAGTGATTCCTTAATTTTTTAATAGCGAAACTTTAGGGTATATGATATTGAAATGCATGGTCAGCAAGAAAGATATGGATCAAGATGGTTGGTAGTTTTATTACTTTTGTTGATAATAGTTATAGGATATCTTGCTAGGTTAGATATCTCGGTTGCCTTGCCCTTTATTTCTAAAGATTACTCTTGGTCGCAAGGTGAACAGGGTATGTTGGGTGGATTTTTATTAGGGAGTTTTTTAATCAGTTATGGGCTGTCTAATATATTCCTTAGCCCTTTAGTTGATTTATTTGGATCTAAAAAGTCGTTAGTTATAGCTATTTTTTTATGGTCTATTTCTACCTCAATTGGTGCAATTTTTGGACAAATCTACGGTATATTTATAATAAGTCGGATTTTTTTAGGCATAGGACAAGGTATTTTATTCCCTATAGCAAGTAAAATAATTCAAGGGCTCTTCCCTTTAAAGGAACGTTCAAGAGCCAATGCTTTCTACCAAAGTGGAGGTATCTTGGCTAGTTTTCTTGCTCCATTGCTCTTAGTACCCCTTATTATGATGAGTTCTTGGCGTCTCATGTTTCACTTCATTGCTCTAATTGGTTTTGCTTTGACTATTTTTGTATGGATTTACTTACAGGATATACCTAAGCAACAAAGTAAGAGTGAAAAAAATAGGGGATCGAAGTTTATTAGTGGATGGAGAAAGGACCTTGAAAGTATAATTAAAAAAAGAGAATTATGGATTCTTATCATAGCAGCGAGTTGCGAGACTATTGCCTGGTGGGGAGTGATACTATGGTTGCCTACCTATCTTATTGAGGCTCAGGGTTTTACCGTTGAGCAAATGAGATCTGGAGCAGCTGTGCCATACTTGGCAGGATTAGCAGGAATATTTTTAGGGTCATGGATTAGTGATAGAACTGGAAGACATATTAATATCACTATAGGAGCGTTTTTGGCTACCGCTCTTTTTTTCGTTTTTGCTACATTAACTCAAACAAAATCCCAAATACTCATAGTTCTGAGTTTAATGATGTTTTTCTTAGCTATCGTCGGTCCCAACGTTTTTACTATCCTTCAATTTATAATTCCAAAAAGCGTAATTGGCAGTGGAACTGGCCTTTTAAACGGGATCAGTAATATTAGCGGAACACTGGGTCCAATCGTAATTGGAATGGTTTTTACTTTAACAGGAGCTTATAATTTTAGTCTGATTATTATAGCAGCTGTTTTAATAGTTGGTGCAGTTTCACTTATATTATTGTCAAAGATGAGTTTTGCTAAACAAATGAAATCAAAAAAAAAGAGGTACTTTTATGACTTCGAAAGAACGAGTTATCAGAGCTCTTCAGCATAAAGAACCAGATAGAGTTCCAACGGGGGAAATGGGCGTTGACTACACTATAACGGAAAAGCTTCTGAGAAGGAAAACTTATTATAGAGCTAAGTATAGAGAATTAAAAGCTTTTTGGGAAGGGAAAAGAGATGAAATGCTAACAAGTTATAAAAGGGATTTACCAGAATTAGCTAAAAAGTTTAATTGGGATTTTGTTCCCGTTTTTCTCGTACCGAGTAAGACGAAAAAATATGAACCACCTGAATTTATGGAACAGTATCGTTGGGAGGATAAGGACGGAAGCATCTTTCAATATTCCCCCAAGTCTAAGGAAATCTCTTGTGTTAAACCCGCTAAGATGACTATGGAAGATCTGGAAAGATTAGAAAAAGAACCTTATGAGATTGATGAATCTGAATTAGAGTTAGTACGATATGTGGTGAAACAATTAGGAGAAACTCATTTTATTTTAGGAAGGTATGCAGGCGGAACACTTCCAATACAGGGATTGAGTGATATATGGGAGATCTTTGGAAGATATGAGGGAGAAAAATATTCAACATTGAGTGACTTTGATAGTTTTATGATGAAAATGGTATTAGAGCCTGAATTTGTCTATAGATCAATCGATATTCATACAAAAAGAGCTATAAAAAGAGGAAAAGCAATGATTGAGGAAGGAGTAGATGGAGTTATGATGGGCTGTGATTATTGCGATAATAAAGGCTCTATAATGGGTCCTAAATATTTTAGAAAGTTTATATTTCCTTCTTTAAAAAAACACTGTGAAGAATATCATACGGCTGGCGCTTATGTTATTAAACATACAGATGGAAACACTTGGGATATATTAGATATGATGATAGAAGCGGGTATTGATGGATACCAGGGCATTCAACTTACTGCAGGAATGGATATAAGAAAGTTAAAGGAAAAATACGGTGACAAACTATGCCTGTGGGGAGGGATTGACTGTGATACTTTAATTAGAGGAACAAAAGAAGATGTAAGAAGAGAAGCTGAATATGCCATTAAATATGGAGCACCTGGAAGTGGATTAGTTATAACTTCAGGGAATACAATTCAGATAGGGGTAAAATATGAGAATTATCTTATTATGCTAAAAATATTACAGGAAAAGGGCACATATCCTATTAGAATTTAATATATTAAGCCGGTTTAGAAACTTATTCCATAATGGGGGTTAAATTCGTGCAGGAGGTTGGTAAATTATATAAAATTTGATTCTTCCACTTGTAAATATGGTGAGAGGATAGTATAGTGGCATTGAGCCATCCACAGACACTTTTTTACGACCATAAACAAAGCTTGCTTACTTCCTTTTGGCCTGCTTGAGCCCATTCCAAAAGCAACACTTAGACTTCTTTTATTTTTTTATAGACCTTGATCCATATTTGTCGCCTCTTGTATAATTCTGTGACATTTATTATCTAATTCAAATTTAGCAATTTAAGCTTTTAAAAAATTAAGGAGGTAAAAAAATGGTAAGCTTAAAGAAGGCTAGGGATGACGTAGTCCACGGAAAGGCCTCGCAGGTGAAGGATCTTGTCCAAAAAGCTATTGATGAGGGCATGGAAGTAGAGAAAGTTTTAAATGAAGGGTTAATAGCGGGAATGGATATAGTAGGTAAAAAGTTTCAGGCTAATGAATTCTACGTTCCTGAAATGCTTATTGCTGCAAGAGCTATGAAAGCAGGGCTGGG
>JABUBM010000250.1_pt1 | contig 12833 bp, 10 predicted proteins | sample 7240321 | NCBI WGS metagenome assembly JABUBM01 (sample SAMN07256344, study PRJNA390944) | subsurface metagenome | isolation source: Methane hydrate marine sediment | place: Pacific Ocean: Eastern North Pacific, ODP site 1244 | collected 2002
TATCTTCACTTCCTAGCTTATCCTTAATTGTCTCAATCAATTCTTTTGCTTCTTCAGTAGCAATATGACCAGCCGAGTGATTCTTTATTCTACCGTCCTCTACACAAATGGTATTGCACCTGAAAGCCACGTCCTCTGGGCTCAATTCAACACCCATACTGGCCGCCTCCAGAACTCCCCTGCCTTGAAAATAGATTCGAGGATCATATCCCAAAACGGAAAGATTAGCCACTGCTGAACCGGTAGGCATTCCTTGAGGGATAGTTATTAGTCTGCCACATTCCCCTTTTCTAGCTAGCTCATCCATATTAGGAGTATTAGCTACCTGCAAAGGAGTCCTCTGACCCAATTCATCTAAAGGATAATCAGCCATGCCATCTGCCAGGAAGAGTATATATTTCATCTATTCTAGTACCTTCCTAACTGCCTTTAAGCTAGACTCCATCATAATTGGCTTATTAGCATATCTTGATTTAATTCCCTTCAGTCTACCCAGATGATAGTTAACCACCACATCGGGGTCCTTTAATAAATTTCCCGTTAAAACGGCCACTACCCTCTCCTTTTTATCGATTATCCCCGCCCTAACCAGCTTTCTTGCCCCGGCTATGCTACAACAGGAAGCCGGCTCTGCTCCAATTCCAGAGGCATCAACGAAAGCCTTGGCATCCATTATCTCCTGATCAGTCACCTGCTCCACCACGCCCCTGCTCCACTCTATGCCCCGAATTGATTTTTTCCAGCTTACTGGATTGCCTATTTTTACCGCAGTAGCAATCGTCTCTGCCTTAACCGCTTCAAAGGGAGTTCTCTCCTTCCACATTGTATAGAGAGGATTTGCCCCCTGTGCCTGAATCACAGCCATCCTAGGAATCCTATTAATCATTCCTATCTGGTACAATTCTCTAAGACCTTTGCTCAAGGCGGTGTTATTTCCTAAGTTGCCGGCCGGGAGGATAAACCAGTCAGGGACCTGCCAGTCTAATTGCTGCAATACTTCAAAGCCAATCGATTTTTGTCCCTCTATTCTAAAAGGATTAATGGAGTTTAATAAATAGATTTTCAGCTCCTGGCACACTTCCTGCACCAGCTTCATCGCATCATCAAAATCACCTTTTACCTGAATGGTCTTTGCTCCATAAGCAAGAGCCTGGGCTAGCTTACCAAGAGCTATTTTCCCTTCCGGAATAAAGACAATGCTCTTCATCCCGGCCAGGTCAGCATAAGAAGCCATTGAAGCAGAAGTGTTTCCTGTGGAAGCACAAGCCACTTTCTCAAAACCAAGCATTTTTGCCAGTGATATAGCGCAGCTCATTCCCCTGTCTTTAAAGGACCCGGTAGGATTTTCTCCTTCGTGCTTCAGCCATATATCTACAATGCCAACATATTCTTCCACTTTGCTAGCCCGATAAAGATTGGTATTTCCCTCCGGTCTGGAGATAATGAATTTGCTGTCAATGTCTGATACGAGCTCTTTGTAACGCCAAACGCCAGAGTTATAAGGAAATTCCCTCTTAGCTAATCTTTCATCAAATAATTGAGAGGAGACTTTCTTCCTCAAGGTTCCCATATCGTGAACTACCTCCAGCAAATCCCCACACTCACACCTATGTCTCACTTTATCTATGGGATATTCTCTCCTGCATTCAATACATCTTAGTATCACAGAAATCTCCTTTCTTTTGAGAAATCTTCCAGCCTCTTCCTCCCTCCTGTTACCTTTATCAGTCAGGGCATCTATTCTATAGCCTGCAGAACTTCGTTAGTCAGGTAAACCTGCGATACAACATATAAGAAAATGCTTGTATCGTCAAAGCCTTTCTCTTTGATTGCTCTGATTTTGACTGAAGAAATACGAGCACATCTATTGTTCCAGGCGATTGGAGAAGACAGCAACAGTAAGACTCCGGCCATAATTCATCAAATTTGAAAAGTGGTTATTTACTGGAAGTCAGATTTATTGTATGATATACGATAATTCTTAGGCAGGCAAAAATTGAAGCATTCCACAAAAATACACACTTTAGGCATTTTGTCCTTTGCTCATTTCATTGTTGATTTCTACTCTCTTTTTTTGCCTATTTTTATTCCCATTCTAGTTCTGCAGCTTGGAATAACCTACTTTAGTGCCAGTCTTCTGATTTCTTCTGTTGGCCTAATAGGCGCTGTGTTTCAATCTCCAGTTGGATACTGGGCAGACCTCTACCGGAAAAGGGTTACTTTCATAGCCATAGGTTTTCTTTTCTATGCTCTGGGAGCAACTATCTTTGGTTTGAGTAATGGTTTTGGCCTTCTTTTTCTTTCTTCTCTTTTCCTGGGGTTTGCTGGAGCAACCTATCATCCCCAGAGCGCCAACCTTATCATCAAAAACTTTTCTAGGAAGGGTCAAGTCTTGGGTATCCATGGAGCAGGGGGACAACTGGGCAGATTCATATCCCCCATACTCATTGCATACCTTATCTCCAGGCTGCAGTGGAGATTGGCGGCAGTAATTATTGCCGTCCCTGCCCTTATAGCCGCTGTTGTTTGTTGGTCAACTCTGAAAGAACCGCTTGAAAGAGGAGAGAAAGGATTTGGCAAAACAATCACCAAACCAATTCTTATTCTAATGTTGGTTCTTGGTCTGAGAGCTGCCACATTTACAGGAATCATATTTTTCCTACCTTCCTTTCTTATGGAGAGGACCTCTTCTATTAACATAGCAGGCCTACTTACTGGAGTCATGCTGGGAGTAGGTTTGATTGCTCAGCCTCTGGGTGGCATTATGGGAGATAGAATATCCAAAATAAAGATAATTTTTTTGAGCCTGGCAGCTATAAGCATACTTCTCTTCCTCTTCTATCTTATTTTGATGCCGATGATGCAACAAACTATTCTTAATTATGGAGCACTTGTCGTATTTCTTGTAGCAATAGGTTTTTGTATTTTTATTACTTTCCCTATAGGCATGGCTCTATCTGCCGAACTAGTCAGTGGTGAAAGAGTAGGAAGTGCAGTGGGAGCTGTTTTTGGAGGAGAAATGATAATATCTGCCCTTACTGTACCCGCCCTGGGCTACATTATCGACACTTATGGATTTCGGACAGGGTTTGGTTTCCTGGGGATGTTGGCAGGGGCGGGAGCCATAGTCACTGGACTCTACCATATTGGGTCAAAAAGGAATAATTTAAAAAGCGTAAAGGGTCTATGAGAATAGCTTGTATTGCAGCACTAACGTAGCCCGAGGACAATTGGCAGAAACAACATATTAGTATTACTCATATGCCTTCAGTTTTCGGGAATAGTAATGACATAGAGCAACAGCAAGCGCATCAGCAGCATCATCTGGAGAGGGGATCTCGGCAAGATGAAGCAAATCCTTGAGCATATACTGAACCTGTTGTTTCTCTGCTCGCCCATAGCCTACAACAGCTTGTTTTACCTCAAGAGGAGTATAATCAAAGACTTTTTTCCCCGCTAGGGAGGCACTTAACATAATTACCCCCCGCGCCTGACTTATGGAAAGAGCAGTTTTACTATTCTTACTAAAATAGATCTGCTCCACAGCTACCTCATCGGGATGATACTGTTCAATAAGGTCGCTTACCCGCTGGTAGATAATCTTTAGGCGTTCGGGCATCTCTGTATCAGCCGAAGTATGGATACAGCCACATTCTGTAACCCTGATATTTCTATCAATGGTGAGTATCCCATATCCGGTGTTAGCTGTACCTGGATCTATTCCTAAGATGATCATTGCTCGTCCCTTTTTTCCTGAATCGTATCTCGTATCTGGTATCTGGAAGAGCGTAGAAGGTAAGGCGAAAAATGCAAAACCATAGCAAATTAGTTTGTTGTTACGAGTTCATAGTTTATCGATAAAAAACAACGGATAAACAGAAAGGTTTTGATCAATGAACAACGAGATACGACTTTTAGCTATTAATGATGGCCTGAGTTAAGTCTATAGCCCGACGGGTCTCCTTTACATCATGGGTTCTCACCATTCTGGCTCCCTGAGTAACCGCCAAACAAGTAGCAGCCAAGCTCCCTTCTAAACGCTCTTGCAGAGGAAGATTCAAAACATTGCCAATGAAGGATTTACGAGACACACCAATTAAAATTGGCCTCCCCAGACTTTTCAACTCACTCAATTTATCTATAATCTCTAAGTTATGCCGAGCACTCTTGCCAAAACCAATCCCCGGGTCAATAACTATCCTCTCTTCATCAATTCCTGCTTCTTTAGCTATTACTATACTCTCTCTTAAATAAGAGATAATTTCTCCCAGTAAGGAATCATAGTAGGGATTATTCTGCATATCTTTGGGACTCCCTTTTATATGCATTAATACCAAAGGCACTTTGTACTTAGCCACTACCTGCTTCAACTCAGAATCGAACCTTAGCCCACTTATGTCATTAATCATATCTGCTCCTGCCTCTATAGCCTCTTGAGCTATCTGTGCTTTATAGGTATCGACAGAAACAGGTATTTCGAAAAGCTCCTTTATTTTACCTATAATAGGAATAATTCTTCTCAGCTCTTCTTCCGTGCTTACTTTTGTTGCTCCCGGTCGGGTAGATTCTCCTCCTATATCGATAAGGTCAGCTCCGTGGGAAACAATTTCCTCTACTCTTACTAGAGCTTTTTTCTCCTGAGTGTATCTACCTCCATCATAAAAAGAGTCAGGAGTAAGGTTCAATATGCCCATTATGGCTACCTTTTTCGCCAGGTCCAACTGTTTATCCCCCAGAGAAAGGATGAATCTTTCCCGTTTAATATTCTTCAAAATTTGCTCCAGTTCGCCAGAAAGGTGAGATAAACTAAATGGCTGCCGTCTTAATTTGGGAATAACTTTATTGTAATGTGCCTCTGTTCCCATAAGCAGGACATCACTCTTAGGAACAGCAAAAGAAGCAACTTCTTTCTTAATAGCTGCATCTGCTGAAACCGAAAGCATTTCTTGCTTAAGGAGATTGGCTGCTTGGGAAGGAATACCTTCTAACTTGATAAGGTAAAGGTTGGCTTTCTGAGAAAGGATTCTCTTGCCTTCTCGACTAACCCCTATTTTTTCTAATTCTTCTTCAATTCCCCTTTTGTTTTTTAGATTGAGAACTCGGGGTTTTATGTGCATTTTTCTTCTTGGAGGTTAGTTTTTTTCCACTATTTCTTACCTTCTTATTTACCAGCTCTTGCGCAGTTGTTTTCTTACCTAAAATCTTCTCTATATCATCTGCCTCCAACACTTCCTTTTTTTCCAGGAGTTCAGCTAAACGTATTAACTTGCCTTTGTATCTCTTTAATATTCTCAGCGTTGTATCATGACACTCTTTAATTATACTCATAATTTCTTTATCAATACCAAAAGCCATCTCTTCACTATAGTTTTTTTCTTTAAGGAAGTCTCGACCCAGAAAAACTTCGCCATTTCCCTTCCCCAGAGTCATTGGGCCCATCTTTTCACTCATTCCGTAATCGCAAACCATCTTCCTCGCTATATGAGTGGCCTGTTCAAGGTCGTTCTGTGCTCCTGTACTCACTTCCTTAAATATGATTTCCTCACTGGCCCGCCCGGCCAAAAGAACACTCAGCTTGTCTAACAATTCTGACTTAGTAGCCAGGTACCTATCCTCCAGGGGTAACTGAAGGGTATACCCCAGGGCCACAGAACCACGCGGGATTATAGATACCTTGTGTATGGGGTCAGCATGGGGAAGAATATTCCCCACCAAAGTATGACCGCTTTCATGATAAGCGATGATCTTCCTTTCTTTGTCCTTCATAACTCTCGATTTCTTCTCTGGCCCGGCAATCACTCTATCTATGGACTCCTCTAGTTCCTTCATTGCGATTTCGTTCTTATTTGTCCGAGCGGCTAACAACGAAGCCTCATTAACTAAGGTTTCTATATCTGAACCTACAAATCCGGGAGTTCTTCGCGCCAGAACCTTAATATCCACATCCTTGGCTACAGGTTTATTTTTCATATAGAGAGCTAAGATAGCCTCTCTTTCTTTTATATCAGGGACATTAACGATAATTTTACGGTCGAATCTCCCCGGTCTAAGAAGAGCCATGTCCAGAACATCGGGGCGATTAGTAGCCGCTATGATTATCACCCCTTTACGAGAGGTAAAACCATCCAGCTCCACCAGTAGTTGATTTAGAGTCTGCTCTTTTTCATCGTGCCCTCCTCCAATGCCGGCGAACCTCTGCCTTCCCACAGCATCCAGTTCATCAATGAAAATAATGCAGGGAGCATTCTTCCTTCCTTGCTCGAATAGGTCTCTTACCCTGGAAGCCCCCACCCCCACAAACATTTCCACAAAATCTGACCCGCTAATACTAAAGAAAGGTACACCGCCCTCTCCGGCTACAGCCCTTGCCAAAAGGGTCTTTCCACAGCCCGGGGGACCTACCAGAAGTATTCCTTTGGGAATCTTTGCTCCCAATCTCTGAAATTTCTGGGGTGTTTTCAGGAATTCAATTATTTCCGCGAGTTCCTCTTTGGCTTCTTCTGCCCCAGCCACATCTTTAAAAGTGATTTTAGCCGCCTCATTGGAAATCATTTTGGCTTTACTCTTACCAAAAGATAGTGCCTTATTCCCGGTAAGACGCATTTGCCTCATAATGTAAATCCAAATCCCAACAAATAAGAGAATAGGCAAAAGCCCACCCAAAAGGCCGCCCAACCAGGAAGAACCTTCCGGATAAACCTCAATTTCCACCCCACTTTCTCGCAGAATACCAATCAATTCAGGGTCATCGGGAGCGACAGTTTGGAATCGAGTTGTTGCATTAAGATCTCCTGTTATCAGATTGCCTTTCATGCTAATCTTGTCAATCTGTTTGCTCTCTACCATCTCTATAAACTGACTGTAGGAAACTCTTGTTTCTTGCACCCGGGAACTGAGCTGGATGAAGTTGAAAAGAGATATGACAACTACAAATATTATGAAAAGAAGAAAAAGGTTTCTGATGAATTTGTTATTCTTCTTCTTTAAAGGCTGTTTGGGCGACTTCCTTAAAGGCTGTTTAGGCAATTTATTATTCATTCTACTTTACTCTCCTCGGACCTCTTTTGTTAGCATTCTATTATAAATACAAAAAAAAGCAAGCAACAAGTGAATCGTATTGCGTATATCGTACTTCGTATGGCGCAATAAGCGCCCCGCACGACGCATCACCAATTTTGTTTCACTGTTCACTAAAGATATTCTTCGCCATCCGCTAAAGGTCACACGCTATTCTCAGTGCATCCCTTCCTAAGTAGATAGCCTCACTTCCTAACTCCTCCTCTATTCTCAGAAGCTGATTGTATTTGCTCACCCTATCAGTCCGCGAACACGAACCTGCTTTGATTTGACCCGTCCCCATGCCTACCGCCAAATCGGAAATAGTAGTATCCTCGGTCTCCCCGGACCGGTGAGAAATAATAGCTGTGTAATTATGTCTTTTGGCCATCTCAATAGCTTCGATGGTTTCACTGAGTGTGCCAATTTGATTCAACTTAATAAGAATAGAATTGGCTACCCCAAGGTCTATCCCCTTCTTGAAACGCTGAGTATTGGTTACAAAAAGATCATCTCCCACCAATTGAATTTTCCCTCCCAGCCTTTCTGTCAATAGCTCCCACCCATCCCAGTCGTCTTCTGCTAATCCGTCTTCTATGGAAAGTATAGGAAAATCGGCTACCAGTTTTTCGTAGAAGGCAACCATCTCCTCAGAACTCATCTTCGACTTTTTTTCAGCTTTTAAGATATAATTTCCCTTTTCATAAAAACTGGAAGCAGCAGGATCCAGAGCCATGGCTATATCTTCCCCTTCCTTGTACCCAGCTCTAATTATGGCTTCCATAATTACCTCCAGTGCCTCTCTGTTGGAAGAAAGGTCAGGAGCGAATCCTCCTTCATCGCCTACTGCTGTACTGTATCCCTTCTTTCTTAAAACCATCTTCAGGGAGTGAAAAGTTTCACAACAAACACGAAGAGCATGCTCGAAATTAGAAGCTGCTATAGGCATAATCATAAATTCCTGCAAATCCACATTATTATCAGCGTGTTTCCCCCCATTCAAAACATTCATCATAGGAAGTGGAAGAATCTTTGCTTCTAATCCCCCTAAATATCTGTAAAGAGGTAATCCCAAAGAGTTAGCCGCTGCCTTAGCTACGGCCAAAGAGACCCCTAAGATAGCATTTGCTCCCAGTTTCTTTTTATTGGGTGTTCCATCCAGTTCAATTAACAGATTATCAATATAAGTTTGACAGGTAGCATCTTTTCCTTTAATCCGTGGATAAATAGCTTTGTTGACGTTTTCTATTGCTTTGCTTACTCCCTTTCCCATCCATCTCTCTCCTCCATCCCTTAGCTCTATCGCCTCGTATTCTCCGGTAGAAGCTCCGGAAGGAACGGCAGCCCTGCCCACAGATTCATCTTCCAGTAACACTTCTACTTCTACAGTTGGATTTCCTCGAGAGTCGATAATCTGCCTTCCTCGTACAATCTTAATATTCCTTGACACAGTTAAACCTCCACTATTCTTATTTTCTCTCCGCCTTCTACTTGCTTAAACGCTTCCACCCCTTCTTCCACTTCTCCTAGGATAATGACCTCGCTGGCAGGCCTGATTTCCCCTCCTTCACTGACAGGAGTGGGACCAAAGAAAATACAGAAGGCATTCCCCGGGGACCAAAAAGCTATATCGCCTTTATTCACTATTTTCCTTTTTTCTCCACCCGATAACTTGGCAGAAATTGAAAAATATATCTCATCACCCCAGCGATTAACGGTAGCCTCTAGAGGAAGGGACTTCCGCAGAGTTTCAGCGGCAGGAGAATCATTCAAAAGAGCTATCTTCTCAACCTTTCCCGCTATGATTCTGATTCGCCCTGGCATTACATTCTCCTGAAAATAAATGTGACTCTACCTACTGCCTTGAGCAAGTTTAGCCTTATATTCTTCCATTTTTTTCTTTAATTTTGAGGAAGATAAAGATAATATCTTAACAGCCAAAATAGCTGCATTTTTTGCTCCTGCAGTCCCTATAGCCATACAGGCTACTGGTACTCCCGCTGGCATCTGAACAATAGAATACAGTGCATCCAATCCCTGCAGATCCGAAGAAGCTAAAGGCACACCAATAACTGGCATTACGGTATTAGCAGCGATTGTTCCTGGCAAATGAGCTGCCCCTCCTGCTCCTGCAATGATTACTTGTATTCCTCTCTTTTCTATATTTTTGGCATAATCTGAAGTGGCATCCGGCATCCGATGAGCAGAGAGAATTTTCGTTTCATACACAACACCGAAATCATCCAGTACTTCTAAACACTTTTTCATGACTGGAAGATCAGACTTACTACCCATTACCACACTAACCTGAATCTGAGACAATTAATCCTCCTTCTAGTTCATCGATAAAAATAGCGTATAGCGTTTAGCGGGTAGCGTATAGTAAAAAACAAGAAATTCAAAACCATAGGGAATACTTCATTGATGAATAAACAACTGCTTAGCTATCTAACTAACGGGCCAGCAACTACGAACAATGAACCAAATAAGGGATTAGTAGATTACCTTATTCAGGGGATATTCTACAATCCCCTCCCCTCCTAACTTCTTGATCTTAGGAATTAATTCCCGCGCCTGTAGTTCATCCAGAATTACTTCTATTGCCAACCACCCTCCTTCGCTGAGCTTGGAGATAGTAGGTTTCCTTAACGCAGGTAAAGATGTAAGTAATTTTGTTAACTTAGCTTCAGGAACATTCATCTTTAATCCCACTTTCCCCAGTCCGTTCAAGGCACCTTCCAGTAGAATAGCCAGATTCTTTATTTTCTCTTTTTTCCAGGGGTCTTCCCAGGAAGATATATTAGCAATCAACCAGGTAGTAGACTCTAAGACCGTATCTATGACATCGAGCTTATTAGCTCTCAGGGAAGCTCCTGTCTCGGTAAGTTCAACAATAGCATCTACCAGATGGGGAGGTTTTACCTCTGTAGTTCCCCAGGAAAATTCTATCTCAACTTCTATCCTTTTTTTTCTAAAATAATCCTTAGTCACCTGGACTAATTCTGTAGCTATTCTTTTCCCTTTCAGATCCTCCGCTTTTTCTATATCAGAATCTATAGGAGCAGCCAGGACCCATCTTACCTTACCTAACCCCTGCTTAGAATATAGTAGCTCCTTCACTTTCTTTACTCTGGCTTTTCTTTCCAAAATCCAGTCGTACCCAGCTAATCCTATATCCAACATTCCTTTTTCCACATAAACAGGAATTTCCTGTGTCCGAATTAACAAACATTCCAATTCCTTGTCATCCACAGTAAGGATATAAGACCTCTCCCCCATTCCTATCTGGTAACCAGCTTTTCTGAATAAATCAATGGTCATTCTCTCCAGACTTCCCTTAGGTATTCCCATTTTCAACTTTGGCATCTTTAACCTTTCTTCGATGCTCGATGCTAGATATTCGTTTTGGTTTGATCCTCTGTCGTTCGTTTTTTGTCTTTCTTCTTTTACGAGCATCGAGCATCCAGGATCGAGTATCTAGAACGCAGTGAACTATCAACTATTTCCAGAAATGTCTAGTTCTTCTACTTTCTTTCCTATTTGTTCAATTACCCAGTTATTATCCTTAACAATTAGGCTATTATCTACTATTTCAATAGAGCCTTGAGGGGAAAGAAGTTCTTCCAGAGAAGGGACTATCTCCCCGGCCTCTACATATTCCAGATAGAATGTCTTTGTTTGCGGAATCCTATTAGACTCTTCCAGAGAAAGGATCGCCTTTTCTATCTGAGAGAGTTGATAGGCTCCGTCTTCTACAATCAAGCTGTTCTCTTCTTCTATTTCAATGCTGCCCTTCTCCGAAATAAGCGACTTCAGTATTTCCTCGGTCGGCTGGACAGAAGAGAATAGAAGAGAAAAAATTCTCTGTCTTCTTTGTTCTACAAAGGAACCAATGCCATTGAGCACTTCCTGAATCACCTTCACTCTATCCTCATCATCTCTCACTAAAATGGAGTTGGGTGGGGCTTCTTTTGGATTTATCTCTATCACTCCCTCAGCAGAAACCATCTCACCTATCTGCCTGGCCATATCTTCCGCCAGAGCATAGGTGAAAGTAAAAACTCTCCTGGTTCTTCCCTGGATTTCCCGGGGAGTAATGATGCGGGGCTCAACTGTGACCACCAGATTCCTCTTGGATGTCACTTTCTCGCTCCTCTTAAAAAGATTACCTATTACCGGAAGTTGAGATAGGATAGGAAGACCGGCAACGCTTTCCGTCTCTTCCTCTCTCATCAACCCTCCAATGACAATGGTTTCCCCGCTCCTTACCGTAATGTTGGTAGGTGCGATTTCTCTATAAAAAGTCGGTTGTTTGAACTTAAATCCCTCACTAGGTCCAAAACGAGACACCATTGGAAAGATAGACATCTGAACAAGGTCCTCTCCCACAATATCAGGCAGTACCTGAAGTACAACCCCCACTGTTACGTACCCATACTTCGCTGGTATTACCTCTTCTCCTATCCTTGCCTCCTCGCTAATCAAGTAGGGCACATCTTGCACCACATATATGCCGGCTACCTGACCGCTCAAGGTACTCACCTGAGGTGCCGATAAAACTTCAGCTTCTCCGGTGCTAATAAGCGCATCAAGGACAGCCTCAAGTTTTTCCTTGCCCGCCGTCAGACTGTAGAAACTATACTCGAGTGCCCCTCCATCAAGTTCTAAGCCTGTGCCTTCTCCCACTTCTCCCGAGGGAACCTTGACTCCAGTTAAGCGCTGCAGGTTAATGCCGAATTCCCGCGTGGCACTCTCACTCAGTTCCAGAAGCCTGGCCTTGATTTGAATCTGCCTGGTTTCCAGAGGAAATTCAGCTTTCGCCTTTTCCACTTCATCGATCTGCCACCTGCTCGCCCTTATGGTTATCCTGCCGGTAGCCGTATCTACTGACATTGAGGACTGCCCCCCTGCTCCAATACCTAGAAGTAAGAACAAGACAGTAAATATTGTCAATACAGGAACTACTTTTCCTATATTCATAACTCCCTCCACTATTATAGCTTTCGATAGTGCCAATTTTCTTTGGCAAAAACTTGATAATATAACTGTGCTGAACAATCTATTCTCCTACCTCGGCCCTACCGTACCCAGATTGATTTCCAGAGTGGGAACTTCCATTTGCATCCATTCTCCCTTGGGCTCCAGACCTTCTATATCCCCCGGCTCGATTCCCAGGATATTAGCCATAGCCAAAGCTATGCGCTCTAAGGACCCTTCCCGGATATAGAATGTACGGTTGATTATCTCTTCCGCTCGTGAGGAACCATTCATTTCTTCTATTGTTTCATCAATCTTCTGAATATTCCTCTTCAAGTCGGTTATATAAATTACATTCTCTTCCCCTTCTGGCAAATCAACTTGAGTGCTTTCCGCCTTAATTTTTTCTGGATTCTCAACCATTTCCTGTGGAATTATGATGTACTCACTCTGATCATTCACATTTCCTGTTTCTACTTTTTCCCTCATTTTGGCAGGATGAATCTTCCCATGCTCACTCACCACATTGTTCACTTCAAGATAATATTTGGCTTCGTAAGGGGTCAAATACTTGAGCACATATCTTTTTCTTCTTATCAATTGAGCTTCCAGGGTATCCTCTCGGTTAACCAGCTCCTTAACCCTGTCCAGATTCTTCTTTACATCCTTCACAAGGATAGTGTCAGTCTCTTCTCTTGTCTCCAATAACTTCTTTCCTTCCTCAGAAAGAAGATCCCCTATCTGTTCAGACAGAGAAGACAAAGGAGCAAACTTAATTTCATAGGTTTTCTTAACAGGAA
>JABUBM010000251.1_pt1 | contig 12774 bp, 16 predicted proteins | sample 7240321 | NCBI WGS metagenome assembly JABUBM01 (sample SAMN07256344, study PRJNA390944) | subsurface metagenome | isolation source: Methane hydrate marine sediment | place: Pacific Ocean: Eastern North Pacific, ODP site 1244 | collected 2002
GTTCATCTAAGTTATCTTTTTTAGACTTGTGTCTATGCTGTTCTATGGCCCTTAGTTGAAGCTTCTTTTTTGACATTCTTATTATTGCTTTCCCTCTTAAGATTTTTCGCATCTCTTGAATTTGCTTGTCGTTTAATCTAGCAACTTCTATTACAGCAACGGTTTTATGGTTTTTAAACAAATCAACTAAATGAACAACTTCATCCAATTTCCATTGATGTATTTCTTTTTTTCTGATCATTTTTTTACACCTCTATACCCTTCAAAAACTGTTCATCAATTTTTATTGGAGGTCCCATTGTAGTTTTTAAAAACATAGATTTAATATTGTTATATTTATGAGGCATCTGATCAGCAATGTACTCAACGACAGCTTTCATGTTTTCAAATATTTTATCCTTGTCCATAGATTTTTTTCCTACTTTAACTTGAATACTTGGTTGCTTCTTTAACTGAATTCGAATAACTTTTAAGTATCTCTCAATTGCCACGTTTAAATCATTTGGATTGGAAATAATACCATATCCACTTGGGAAAGGTTTTGGCATTTTACCTAGTGGTCCAAGGAATCTCGCTAAATATCGAGCTACATTTGGCATCATTTTGTCTTCTACTACGAAGAAATTGTATTTCTTTACAAATTTTTTCTTATACTTTTTTTCTTCGTTATTTAGTTTGATTAAACCGTCTTTATCCATCGTTTCAAGCCCAAGATTCTTAGCTTCAAGAAGTATCTCGTCTGACGCAATTACGCAGATGTTAGGCCTATCTTTAGTTATTATGTTATTAGGTAGTATTATTTCCTTATCGATCCTCTGCTTAGGGTCCTTGAGGTTAATGTCTTTCAAATTCATAATGAGGTCAATTGATTCGTCAAATTTCCTGACTTTATCTTTAAAGCCTTCCTTTTTAATAATCGAATGTTCAATTGCAGCATCTAACGATTTTTTTAATAGCTTATCATCAATTTTCATTTTTTACATCTCCCCTTTTATCATGTCGTCATATTCTCCATTCTCAATCTTTTTCTGAATTACTCGCGGGTCCTCACCTTCTATTGTGGCTCCAATCGACAACACTGTCCCTATTACGGTCTTTACAGCAGTTTTGAAGGTTTTATCTAAAAAAATATCTTTTTTAGCGTTAGTAACCTTAACTACCTGTTCAAGAGTTAAATCTCCAATCTTTTCCTCAGAACTATTTGGACTCCCTTTTTCAGCGCCTAATTCTTTTAAAAGTAGTGAAGCTGTACTTGGCGTTTCTACGAATATCTCAAACTGTTTTGTCTCAGGATCGCATTCGATTCTAACGGGTACCGTTAAACCTTTAAAAAGCATGGTTTTTTCGTTAACTGCGTCCACTACGTCCTTGATGTTTGCATAGGAAATTGATTCAATTTCCGTTTTATGCCAGTAGGACCTACAGCCGGACCTTTACATAAATAAAGCGATTTGCTTTATGTAATAGGCGGTCCTCCGCTCGCAGATCCCCCTTTAACTAGTGCCTTAACGACTATTTTATTTGTTTTACTCATTTTCCTCGTCAAAAATTTTTATTTAAATTTTATACTCAAAATTAGTGATTTAAAGGCTAAGAAACATAAAAATAACGCATAATCTTTCGACTTTGTTCATTCCAATATCTTTTGTATATTGAAACCGTATTATTATTACGTTCTAAGTCCTTCAAAAAACTAATTTTGAACTTAGTGTTTTTTAAAAATGAAATGAAATTAAAAAATTTTATGAAAATTATTATTTTTTGTTGACATGTATTTATTTATCTAATTAATAATATCATTAATTGATAAAACAAATAGAATGATTATAGAACTAAATCTATTCTAATTTTAAGAGTATTAAAGGGTAAGGTTGAGAGATGATACTTTGGATATTAAATAGTGATTCGGGCATTAAATTGTTATATAAATCATTTTTGAAAACAGACGCTGATGAGGATATTGTTTCTGGATTTTTAACGGCCTTTCACCATTTCTCCATGGAAGAATTTCACCAATCACTGGAGTCTATAGAAATGGGTGGATTAAGGTGGATATATATATTGGAACCAAAATTCAAATTGCTTTTCGTTGCTGCTGGTATAAAAGGTACTAAAACGGAGATTTTGATGGGTAGACTTAATGTTATAAAAGAGTCTTTTATAAAAGAATTCAAGCCTGTTTGGATAAAAAAAGGACATAGTTGGAATGGAAATATGAACGTATATTTACCATTTCTTAAAGTAATTGAAGATTATTACGGTCAATGGGAGGAAGTAGAATCAATAAATCAAGTAGCGGACTTTTTTGATATTTTAGGAGTATTTCAACAAATTTTTATTATTTTGAGAAGTATCTTAGAAAATAGAATGTATAACAAATCAAAAAACATAGTTTTACAGAAAATAGAAAAAGTATTTAAGCAATTTAGAGAACAAGAGAAATTTAAAAACCAACCCGAATTGGAAAATATAACCTTTTCAAAAGAATCATGGTTTAATATAATAGATATTAGTTTGCTTAAAAGTGAAAAGGACATAGTTGTAAAATTTTTAAAATCAATTCTTACCGAAGTAGTTAAAACACTGAAGGAAGTAAAAGGGAAAGATTTGTGTTTGAAGTATTTTAGTGAAGAAAGAGTTTATACATATATTTATAATAATATGGAATTATTGGGAGATTTGGGGTTAGATATGTATTTATTGGGATTGTTTTTGTTAATCTAAATTTAAGTACAAAACCCTCTATGATGTCTCTGTGTTTTAGTTAGAATCTACAGCATAAACGACGACCGTAATCGAGATCATGTTTCAGATATTCATTAGATAGTATTTCCATAACTTTTTCATAATCAAGTTGAGTATTATAATCTTTATTGACTATTTCAGGAATATGTTCAATTTCTATTCCTGGAATACAAACTAATCTAAATATCTCTTTCTTTACTTCTTCAGATATATCTTCAGTCATATAATAATAAATATTTTTTTGATTAGAAAAAGATTATCGTAAATTTTGAGAAAAAAGTTACAACACACGAGTTATAATCAGTAGAAATAATTCTATTTATTTTTAATTCGAAAATTTGCTTAATTTAGTTATAAATAATAATAATCTGTATCTTTAACATTTTTAAATTTAAATAGAAGACTAAAATTATTAGCTATTTCTGTTCTAAAATAACTTCATGGGTAATGGTGCCTATTTTTTCTATAGAAGCTTCCAGAACGTCTCCCGGTTGTATTGGACCTATCCCGCTTGGAGTGCCCGTTGCGATTATATCTCCTCTTTGCAAAGTAACGTACTTCGATAAATATTCTAAAATTTGAGGAATTTTGAACAACATGTGTTTTGTATTAGAAAATTGTTTGGTTTGCCCGTTGATCTTTAATTGAATTGTTAGGTTATGTGGGTCGTTAATTTCACTACTTGGAACAATCCTTGGTCCTACTGGTCCAAAAGTATCGAAATTTTTACTTCTATACCAAGGTAATTTTATATTTCTATCGCTAATTTGCATTGTTCTCGCAGTTAAATCAAGAAAAATTGTGTATCCTTGGATATAATCGAACGCTACTTCCGCTGAAACATTTTTACACGTTTGAAAAATAATAAAAGCGAGTTCAACTTCGTGATCGACTCTATTATACTTCTCACTTTCATATAGAATTTTCGGGTAAAGTATTGGTTTATTATCAGTTACTAGCGTATTAAGTGTTTTAACAAAGAACACAGGTTCCGTTGGGACGGGCGCGTTGGTTTCTTTAATGTGGTCTAAGTAGTTCCGTCCTAAACACAAAATTTTGGTTGGATTTATATTGGTATTGCCGATTTTTACCATTTAAGTCAACTCCTTCTCTAATACCACTTTATTTGTCAAGGTACCTATTTTTTCGATCGATGCTTCTATCAGATCTCCAGGTTTGATTGGTCCTATGCCTGCGGGTGTTCCAGTTGCTATAATATCTCCTGGTTCCATAGTAAAAAATTTTGAAATATTTTCTAAAAGCTCCGGAACTTTAAACAACAAATATTTAGTATTCGATAATTGTTTAGTCTCTCCATTTACTTTTAACTCAATTTTGAGATCATGAGGATCTTTAATTTCAGAAAGACTTACAATTCTAGGGCCAATTGGACCGAAAGTATCTAATGATTTAGAGCGAAACCAAGGTAATTTTGAAACTATATCTTTAGTTTGTATCTTCCGTGCAGTTATATCGTTAAATACAGTATAACCTAAAATGTGATCGTAAGCTTTACTTGCACTCACATATTTACATCTATCTTTAATGATAAAAGCTAGTTCTACTTCAAAATCAATTCGATTGTATTTACGGTTACTAAATATCCAGTTTGGATAAATAATTGGTTCACCATCCCCTATCAGACAATTTGATGTTTTTGGAAAAAGAACGGGTTCTTTTGGTATTTCTGACTTTGTTTCTTCAATGTGATCCAAATAATTCGTACCAATGCATATTATTTTTGTAGGGCTAATCGTCTTTTCTCCAATTTTTATAATAATACATCACTCCTTTAAGTAGTTAGTGCCTTCCGTCAAAAAAAATCGATTAATTCGTTGTCTTTTAGAACAAGACAACTATACTTAATTAAATAAGGTTTAAATTTTAAAGATAATTAATTTTCAGATAATAGTAAAAGATTAAATTGTAGGCAAAAAATAGATAAAACAAAAAAAAATTGATTAAAATGAGCGAAAAAGATATAATTTTGACATTAAAAATTGCTATGGCAGCTGTTTTTATAGCTGTTGGAATTACTTTAAGTTATCTTAATCCATTTGGATATTTTTTGTTGTTCGGTACAAAGATAAATCCCTTCGCTCATTTAATAAATGTAATAACGGGAGTTCTAATAGGAGTTACCTTTTCTAGCATTACGGCTTTAGGTATTGCAAGTATACGGTTTTCAGCTGGAATTGGAACGATCCATGCTTTTCATGGTGGTGTATCTGGCGCGGTTGTTGTTGGGATCGTGTCTCACATTTTATGGAAAAAAAAACCAAAGTATGTTGAATATGCCGCATTTACAGAACCAATTGGTACTGTATTCATAGGGGGGACAATTGGAGAGATTATAATACCAATATATGGATCTTTCTCGCTTGGAGGTTTATTACTTTATTGGTGGTTATTTTTTTGGAGTTCTCTAATCGGGTGTATAATCGGTTTTATCATTTTAAAAATTCTTAAGCGCTCTGGGTATTCAAGAGATAGGTTCTACTAAATACAAAAAAATTTATTATTCCAAAAAATTTATGAAATTTAATAGAGACTTAAATTTTGGCAATTTAATTGGTCAGAAAACCCTTATCTATGGGGAAACAAATACCGGAAAAACTTTATATACCGCTAATTTTGTTCAATTTCTCCTAGAAAGTAAAAATATTGACCCTAAAGAGGTTAGCATATTAGATTTTGCTCCAAAGTTAACTTGTTTTAACGATTTAAAGATTGGTGGAAGAGTTCAAGATTATTTCGAAAATAGCGTAAAATGCAATAACATCAAATTTATAGGAGAGATTATTCCCCCCCGTCTAAATGCTAAGAATAAACATGAATTGTATAGCAATATTTGTCATAATTTTAAAAAAATATATAAAATTATAGAAATTTATAACAGTAGCCCAACTCCAGTGTTAATCATCAACGATATTTCATTATTTTTGCACTTAGGAAGCAATAAATACTTAATTAACACGATAAATAAATCAGATACTTTTTTTGGAAATTCCTATTATGGATCATCTATTAGTAGTAAATTCTCGAAACTAATAAGCATCAAAGAAAAGAGAAAAGTTGAATCTCTAATAAAAAATGTAGAAAACTCTTTTACAACAACTTAATCCGTTTTTATTTTTCGATTTGATTATTTTTCTTTTAGTTCAAATAAGATAGAAAATGCCTTATTCTGGTTTACTAATTTTAGTAAATATTAATTAAGAAAGTTATTTAATACACTCATACTCTTTAATATTAATAAAAAATAATATTCGCTTAATATAAGAGATGATTAAATTGAAATCAAAAGTGCGAGTAGTTCTGTTCGGACCTCCAGGAAGTGGAAAAGGCACATTCTCTTCTCAAATAAAGAAAGTTTTACCTTATATACCTCATATTAGCACAGGGGATATTTTCCGAGAAAACTTAAAAAATGAAACGCCCCTTGGTTTAAAGGCTAAAGGATATATGGATAAGGGTGAATTAGTTCCGGACGAAGTAACTATTGATATGGTGAGGGATAGACTAGGAAAAGAAGATGTAAAAGAACATGGATTCATATTAGATGGTTTTCCAAGAACTTTAACCCAAACTGAAGCTTTAACCGAGATAACTGAAATAGATTTATTCCTTTTATTAGATGTAAGTCGCGATATCATTACAAAAAGAATTTTAGGAAGATACTCTTGTAAAAATTGCGGTGAAATCTATAATAAATACACTCTTCCACCAAAAACAGAAGGTATTTGCGATAAATGTGGCGCTGAAATTAAATTTGAACAAAGGAGCGACGATAATGAAGAAACCTTAAAAAGCCGGTTAGATGCTTACGAAAAGAACGCAAAACCAATAATAAAATACTATAAAAAGAAAAAGTTGATGAGAAAGATAAACGCTGAAAATACTTTAGAATTAACCGAGAAGGATATTATAAAAATACTCGAAGTGTAAATTTATTTTTACAATAATTTTTTTATAGGATTATAATGAAATATAAGATCTGTATTGCAATTCCAATTAAATCTGATGATCTTAATATAAATAGTCAATTAGTAGAAACATCGCTAGAAAAAAAGCCTGATTTAATTGAATTTAGATTTGATTACATAAATGAAGTAAAATTTATCACCGTTTCCTTTTTAACAGAATTGTTGAGTCTTATCACTCTTAAAATACCAATAATCTTTACTTTTAGGAGAATTCAAGAGCGAGGTCAATATAATCTTAATAAAGATGAACGATTACAAATTTTAAAGTTATTGGTTGAAGCAAAACCCGATTATTTGGATATAGAAATGGAGTCTGATATTAAGATTTTGAAAATAATTACAAATTTAGCTTACAAAAACAATGTAGATTTAATTTTCTCTTTTCATGATTTTGAAGATACTCCTACATATGAAGAAACAATTTCTCTTCTAGATAAGTTTGAAGATAAGTTGGCTCATGAGTGCTCTATAGATTTAGATAAAATGGGTGAAAGCGTCTTTAAATTAATATTTACTCCTCAAAAATTCGAGGATAATTTAAACATTTTAAAATTTTGTAGAACATTTTCACAAGACGGCAAAAAGATAGTATGTTTTGCTATGGGCGAATTGGGGATTTTTTCCAGAATTATGTGTGTTAAATTTGGGTCATTATGGACATATGGTTCTCTAAGAGATAAAACAGCTCCTGGACAAATTAACATCGAAACATTGCGAGAAATGCTTCAATTATTATTTAATTCCAATTCTTGAGATTAATGACATTCCGATCTAGGTTAATGTCATAATAAACAGGAAATCTTTGACCAACGAGTTCTTGCTTTTCTAATTTAATTAAAATATCTGGAACAGCATTAATAAAAGCTATAGTACGACGATTATTTTCAAGAGTTCCTATTACTATCCCTTGCTTGGGTATTCCAGTTCGATCATAGGTTATTGTATATCCATCAATAGTAAGATTTCCATTAGCTTGTTCTATAGGTTTTTGTAATTGTCTAGCTAAGATTGAATGTTGTATTTCAACCTGATTTTGTTCACCCCATTGTATAAAAGGTGGTTCAGTACCGTAAATACCAAAGGACTGTTTTGTATTATATCCTCCATTTGCTATAACCATTACCTTCAATAAAGGATTTTTACGAATAAGATATACAGCAGAAACGATTGCGTGTAAAGAATAATTACTCCATGGACCACCAAAAAATGGAAGCCCACCTGTAATTGATAATGGCCGAGGATCATCTTCTTTTATCCCTAATTCATTTTTAATGATTTCTACAATAGATGGAAAACAACTATAAATATCAAATAAATCGATATCATCTAGTTTAAGTCCAGCTTGTCCTAAAGCTAGATGTGCTCCTTCTTTTGTTGCGGGTGAATTATAAAGCTTTGGACGTTGAGTAATATTAAAAATATTTTTTAAGTCTGCGCCTCCCATTGGATAAATCCAGAGTTTAGGGTCAATTTTAAGCTTCTCAGCGTTTTCTTCACTGGTCATTATTAACGCGCTAGATTGATCTACAAATACATTAGAACACATAAGTTTAGTGTAAGGGTGCGTGATATAACGGTTACTAAGAGTAGGTGTTATAATTTCTTTAGCAGAATAAGAACAATTGGTCCAAGCGTGGGCGTTATTAGATGCAATCTTTGAGAAAATTTCAAAGATTTTACCTATATAATTTCTATGCTCTTCCAAACTTCTTCCTGAAGCAGTGCGTACAGCAGTCTCAAGAATGGCGTATGTAACGGAAGGATATTTCAACTTATATTTATTTGCAAATTCATTTATACCATTCCACAATTTACCCTCCATATACTTAGGATCCTTCCATTGAGGCCAATTTAAATTAAGTTTACCCTTTTTTGCCTTGTATCTGGAGTAAGAGGCTTCTCCACCGGTAATCAGAATTGCTTGACTTTCTCCAGAAGTTATAGCCTTCGCTGCCCTATTTACTAACATCTGAGGACTATCTCCCCCATCAGGTAAATAAACTTTATGTTCGGGTTTTAAACAGAGTATCTTGCTAAGTTCTTCTGGAGCATCTTCGTAAGACCAACTATTAATATTAACCATATAAACTGAATTAATAAAATCCTTCAAATTTTGCGCACCAACATCGTTTAAAGCTATCTTACATGCTTTAGCCATGAGATTTAGCGGATCAAGAGGATCAAGAGTATGTTTATGTTGTGTGAACTGAGCAGCTCCTACAATTATTGGATGTGATTTATTACTCATAATTGATTGATTAATGTAAAAATTATTTTAAATATTAAATATGAAAAGAATAAGAAACTCTTATCAATTATTATTTAATAACAGATAAGAAATTATAATTAGTGTCATCTATCAAATACAGTACCACAACTACCGCATTTAATTCTTTTTTTATAAACTGGGGCGCCCTGCATTGAATAATAGAGTACTTGTGTTTTATCAGGCTCTTCGTGTAATTTCCGAGGACTTTCTTCTCCACAATTTCCACATTTGGTTCGTTTAGTTTCTGTCATTTTTTTTCTCGAAGGTTTTTTGAACAAATAATAGGTTTTATAAATTTAAATTTAGGTTTTACAATAAATGTGCGTTATGTCATCTTTACAAATAAAAGTGAAAATGTAAATAGACTCTTTGTTAAAAATATATTAAATTAATTATCTGTACTTCCTAGAATTTGCGTTAGTTTTTTCCGATACTCCTCAAAAGCTTTCCTCCCTCCCTCACTAAGCTTAAGCAATGTATTAGGTTTCTTATTTTTGAAGCGTTTTTCAACAATGACATAACCCGCACTTTCAAGTTTGCTAAGATGAGAAGATAAATTTCCATCAGTTAATCCGGTCTGTCCTTTAATCCAAACGAAATCAGCACTCTCAATAACATATAAAAGAGAAATGATCATCAAACGAGCTGGTTCATGTATAAGTCTGTTAATATCTGTAAGGATTTGTACTTTTCCTTCAGATTCGTCTGTTTTCATTTTCTTTTTCGCGATTGGATCTCACCTACTTTTGTGATGATGCGTCCAAAATACCATCTTGAAACGCAGATCTCCACGCTCTTTTTTCCAGTCCTTTCAAATCTATTTGTTCAGACATTTTAATCTATCCCTCATCTTTCTTCAGTGGATAATTCCTAAGGAATCTAATAAAAATTGTAAGACCAGTGACAGTAATTATAAAACCAATTCCTCCAAATATTATTAAGTCATTAATTGGTGAACCAGTTATCGGGAATAATATTTCACTAAAAAAAAGACCAAATCCTCCTAATAACGCGTACAAATACAAGCGTTTTAGTTGTAGAAAATATGCTATGGTACTAAATGGCACAGTAATAAATATTAAACCAATCGCTAGCATTAATATGTATCCTGGAATAATTAATTGTTGTAAAAATCCTAACATCGTAAATATAAGGGTTATGATCGTAAGCGCAACATTTAATCCAAGAAATATCGCTAAAATCTTTTTCTTCTTTTTTCGTCTTGGTCCGAATTTAACAAAGCCCATACGGGGTTGAGTAATATATTTCTTTCCAAGAAAAAGAATCCCCATCGCTCCTAGATCCCAACTAAAGAGTGTTACTAAAACATTTACGGTCTCTGGAAGCCCGAAATAGCTTCCTAGCCAAGAAAAACCTAATCCTAAGAGTATTAAACCAAAATAAATATCCCAAAAACCATCATGGAAAGTGGATCTCCATGCTTTCTTTTCCAGTTTATCAAGTTCATCTTCATGATTTATGGTTATATCACCTTAAAAGTAGATCTTATAATCATAATACACCTTATTTCATAATTTCATATATTTGTTTTTATTTGGTTATTGATAATATAAAACGATAAATAAAACGGAAGCCTAAGGTTCTCCTATTTTTATTCTATTTTATTTAATTTCTTCATGCCAAAATATAGTAATGGAATGCTTGTAGCAAGGTTGTAAAGGAAAATAATTCCGTGTGAAATCAACATCCCTAGAGACAGAGAATCTATGTCAACGAATATCAAAATAATAACGGGTATAAATATCAATGGTTGCAATAATAGCATTGACACCATGGCATTTCCTTTCATGTTAGAGTCTTTTTCTCCAAACGCAGGGGAGAGGCATTCAATACCCATAGCTTGACACATTGCAATTTGCAAAAAAATCAAAAATTCTACAAAGAAGATCACTGCGTTTATAATATCGAGATTTGCAAACATTGAGAAGACAATTGTAATTGAAGCGGCTATAAAGATGTTCAATATTAACATGGCATATAAGTAGGAATAAACAAGTCCTTTTATTCCTCTAGGCGATCTTTTATAGACCCATATTAAATCTTTCGAATCTACGAAGCCAAGGTGGCCGAGCATCATGCTCCCTACCCCACCACCTATGACAATTAATAATGTTGTTGCAAACACTAAACCAGAAGCATCATCTGCCATTCTAGAAAAAACCCATGTCATAAATCCTAAAAGTCCTACTACATACGCTATTCTGGCATAATTTGCTTTCTTCCTTAGAAATCTTTTTAGCTGCATAACAATTAACCCTGCCCACCTACGACTTGATACTTTCCTAACAATCTTATAGAACACATTTTCTTGTTCCACAATCATGTCACTAATTTTTTCAATACCGCCTTCTAAAGTGTAAAAAATTTCCGCTTTTTTGTAAGAAATGTATAAACTCGCTATAGGAACGCTAACAGCTAAAAGAAGACTAATCCCTATATTTAGAATGAACGCGTCAAGTAAAATCGGGTCGATGCTGTATAAAATAATATTTGAAAACCATAGTGAGGGATAAAACGCTAACCAATTTTTTAACTCCGGGTGTGTCATCAGTTCGTTAAGGAAAAACATTACAGCGTACATAATGACAATCACAAGAATCGTAAAAATCCATATCAGCGCTTTCCCTAAATCTCTTGCCTTTTCGCTTTTAGAAATTTTATGTTCAAGCCAACTTGCGATAATAGATCCAACTAAATTTGCAAAATATACGAGCCCAAAAACACACCCATATATGATGATGTATTGGATAATTGTTAAATCAATCAGAGGATTTACCATACCAACGATTATTGGCGCGAAGATTAACACTGCCATTGTATAAATAGGAGCCTTACCCAAAAATTCCCCTAAAAATATATCGTTTGGTCTGACAGGAGTTGCTAATATTGATTCTTTAACACTAACCTCCATTTCTTTGTACACATTGTTTAAAGGATACATCACCAGTAATAAAAACAATGTCATCATGAAAGACTCTATAAGGATTGCAACAACCGGCTTAAAAATACTAGAGAATTGAGCAGCTAATGTCGGCATAATCATATCGAATAGGAAAGGAGTGATTACGAATGCCCATAAGAATAGCAACGAATACAGCAGTGTGAAGGCTAACATTCGATGGTTTCGAAAACTGCTCGTCCTGATCCTTATCTCGTTCTTTGCGATTGCTTTCCATAAACTCTTCTTTTTATATCGCATTTCATTTATCCTAATTTGAACTATATCGTTATCATTTGCTTCTGAATTTTTTTCAGTTGTTAATAAAGCCATTTAAAATCTACCTCATATTTTTGTTTTTTTCTTTCTTTTTTTCTTCTTTTTGTTATTATCATAGTGATTATTCAAGTTTTCATCTCTCCACGCTAACAAATCGTCTATGTGAGACGCTCCAGTAATTTTTAAGTATGCTTCTTCTAAATCCTTGGCACCTACAGATTCGATTATTTCTTTTGGAATCCCTTCAATTTCAAGCTTACCATTTACAATAATTCCAATTATGTCACACAGCTCTTCAGCCGAATCGAGAAGGTGAGTACAAATGAAGATAGTCTTATCTGCTTTCTTGGCGAGTTCTGAAATAAGGTTTTTTACCATTCTAGCAGCAGCAGGATCTAAATTGGATGTGGGCTCGTCTAAAAAAATGATTTTAGGATCTTGGATTAAAGCCGCACACAAACAAATTTTCTGCTTCATTCCCCTGGAATACCCTTCTAAAAGATCGTTTTCTCGACCTTCTAAATCAAAAAGTTCAG
>JABUBM010000252.1_pt1 | contig 12757 bp, 11 predicted proteins | sample 7240321 | NCBI WGS metagenome assembly JABUBM01 (sample SAMN07256344, study PRJNA390944) | subsurface metagenome | isolation source: Methane hydrate marine sediment | place: Pacific Ocean: Eastern North Pacific, ODP site 1244 | collected 2002
TAAGGGATTTTTAGAACCAGGAACTAAATTATTAGAAAATAAAATTGCTGAAGAAATGCAGGTAAGTAGAACTCCGGTTAGAGAAGCTATGCAAAAATTAGTGGCTGAAGGATTTGTAAAGACGGCTCCAAATCAGACAATGGTTGTGACCGAAGTTTCTCCCGAAGATGTAAAGGAAGTTTTGCAGATTCGCGGAGTATTGGAAGGGTTAGCTGCTCGTATTACTGCTAAAAAAATTAACAGACAAGAAATAGATGAATTAGAGAACGTTGTTACAAAAATGAGTCTTCATGTTAGCAGAGAAAATCTATCATCTTATTGTAAAGTAGATGATGAATTTCATAATCTTATATTAAATATCTGTGGGAATAAATGGATAATTCAAATACGTGATAATTTAGGTAGTTTCATTTATAGATTTCGCATTAAATCACTCAGTGTCCCTGGAAGGCTTAAGCATTCTTTAGAGGAACATCAGGCAATAATGGAATCTTTAAAGAAACACGATTCAGCAAAGGCAGATAGGTTAAGCCAGATACATATGGAAAATACAGTAATTAATATATTAAAAAATGTGGTAAAAGAAAAAGATAGAGCTAAAAATGAATAAAATTAAATCGATTAAGATTAAAGACAAAGTAAAAGAATTGTTTCTTAAAGCTAATTATTATACAAATCAAGACCTTATGAAATCACTTCAACAGGCCCAAAGAAAAGAAACTTCTCCTATAGGGAAACATGTTTTACAAATGATTATAGAAAATAATAAGATTGCCTCAAGAGAAGAGATGCCTATCTGTCAGGATACCGGACTGGCAGTAGTGTTTGTAGATGTAGGTCAGGAAGTCCATTTAGTTGGCGGTGGCTTTGCTAAGGCAATAAACCAGGGAGTTAAAGAAGCTTACAAAGAAGGATATCTTAGAAAATCAGTAGTAGATGACCCGGTCTTTGAAAGAAAAAATACCAAAACTAATACCCCGGCGATTATCTATACTGATATAGTCCCCGGAGATAAGATTAAATTATTAGTAATGCCCAAAGGATTTGGCAGTGAGAATATGAGTGCTATAGCTATGTTAAAACCAGCCGATGGGCCAGAGGGAATAGTAAACTTCGTCGTAGAAACGGTAAAAAAAGCCGGACCCAATCCCTGTCCGCCTACCATTATCGGTGTAGGAGTAGGAGGAACTGCCGATAGAGCTATGGTAATAGCTGAGAAAGCTATTACCAGAAAGATGGGCGAACACAATAAACACGAGAAATATGCCGCTATGGAAAAAGAAACCTTAGAGAAGATAAACAATTTAGGTATTGGACCAGCAGGATTAGGTGGTAATATTACAAGCTTAGCGGTGCACATAGATTACTTGCCTACTCATATAGCTGGACTTCCAGTAGCAGTAAATGTCTGTTGTCATGTTGCTTGACATGCAGAGGGAATATTATAAAAAATAAATATTTTAAACCAGGAAGCAAATCCATGAAAGAAGCAATAAAAATAACCACCCCCTTAGATGATGAAAAAGTTATTCAATTAAAAGCTGGAGATTTAGTAAATATAACTGGCTATATCTATGCCGCCAGAGATGCTGCTCACAAAAGAATTTTTGAATTAATTAAGAAAGGCCAAAAACTTCCCATAGAGCTTAAAGGACAAATTATTTTTTATGCTGGCCCTACTCCGGCTAAATCCGGATATCCATGCGGTTCGGTAGGCCCTACTACTTCTTATCGTATGGACCTTTATACTCCTCCTATGTTAGATAGAGGACTTAAAGGGATGATCGGCAAAGGATACCGTTCTGGAGAAGTAATTGAGAGTATGAAGAAAAACAAAGCGGTCTATTTCGGGGCTGTAGGAGGGGCAGCAGCTTTAATTGCTCGAAGGTTTAAAAAGTCTGAAGTAATAGCTTATGAAGATTTAGGAGCAGAAGCAATTTACCAATTTTATGTTGAAGATTTTCCAGCAATAGTAGTGGTAGATTCGGCAGGGAATAATTTATATGGAATAGAGCCACCAAAATATAAAAAACAATAAATCTTATAAAAATACGGAATTTATCAATCCCAGCTTTTATCTATTTTAAAAAGCGGGGGTTTAATCCCTTATTTAAAAAAATTTAAAAAATATTATCATTAAAATCTGTCTGTTAATTAATATTTGATAATGAATCTCTCTAATAACTTTTATTTTACTTACTGAGTAGATTTAACTTTAGTCTTCTGTTATGCTGAACATTTTATTGCTTCTTTAAATTCTTTCTCGATTATTTCAATTAATTTATAATTCTAATGCGTGTTACTTTTAAGTGGTATTTACACTTTCTACTTTTTCTTATAGAAAAAAATATTTCTAATTATATTTTTTGCATGGTTGTTTTTCTAACGATTAATTTTGGTTTTAACTTAATTTGTATTAATTTTGAACTGTTTTTTTTATTTATTATTTCTTTAATAAGTAGATTTGCAGTTTTTTTTGCCATATCTTTTTTATCTATAGAGATGGTCGTTAGTTGTATTCGTGCATGGGAAGCTAAATTAATATTATCATATCCAATTAATGAAATGTCTTTGGGAACAGAAAGACCGTGATGCAAAATACAATCAAGTGCAGATATAGCCATTAAATCGTTAGCAGCGATTATAGCACTAGGGCGAGGGGTAAGATTGATTATTTCTTTTGTAACTTGCCATGATTGATATTCGGAATATCCACCTTCTCTAATTAAGTTATTACTATTGTTTAAGTTAAAAATATTTCTTGCTTCAATAAATCCTTTTAGTCGGTTAATCCCAGTTGAAAATTCAGTTGGACCCGATATATATGCTATATTTTTATGACCTAAATCTACTAGGTGCTTTACTGCAATTTTTATACCTATGGTATCATCACTTATAACATAGTTTGAGTTTTTATTTTCAAGCTTACGATGATATGTAATATATGGCAATCCTTGTGCCGAAAGATTATTTATATTAGAGTCATTTATTCTAACTGAACCAAATATAATACCATCTACCCTTTTTTGTTCTAAAATATCTATATACTTATTTTGTAGGTCATGCCGATTTTCAGTATTACAGATTATTAGAGAATAGCCAAGTTTTCTGATAGTATTTTCAATAATTTTTGCTGTTTCCGAATAAAATGGATTAGTTATATCTGGTATCATAAGTCCAATAGTGTAAGTTTTTTTAGTAATAAGACTTCTAGCAATGTTATCGGGAATATATCCCAATTCATTTATTATACTTAACACTTTCTCTCTGTTTTTTTTGCTTACATATTTTTTTTTATTTATTACTCGAGATACAGTCGATTTTGAAACTCCAGAAAGGTTGGCAATATCTTTTATTGTTAATTTCATTTTAAATATTCCCTGAAAACGGTTTTATATATATTATAGTACATAATTTTAAAATTATCAATTTAATTATTTACCTAAAATATATAAATTGGCTAAAATGGGGAAGTTCTATTAATTTTTATTTTTTAAAAATAATTTGACATGCATAATAGAATTTGATAATATAAAAATGGGAACGGTACCAGAATATGAAAATATTAACTAATTAACGGTTGTATGACTAACAATTCACTTGAGATGGAAATAAGAATTTTGGGAAATTTTGAAGACTAAATAATGATATTGAGCATAGAGATGTAGAATAAAATAGATGTATCTGAAAAGCTTTGCAATACAAATGGCTCAGAGTTTTTAAAAGGCAATAATTAATTAAGATGAGACTCTAAGATATAAATAAGGTAGAATCTATTAAATTTTTGGAGAATGTTTATTTAATATATACTAACCTAAAAAAAGATTAATCAATGATGAATTTAAAAATTATATAGAAGTATTATGTAAAATATAAAATATATAAAATTTCATAAATATAATTATAAATAGGTATATACGGATAGATTATTATATTCAAAGGAGAGGATTCAAAATGACAAAACCAAAAGTTGCAGTTGTAGGTTATGGGACTATTGGGCAGCGTTTAGCTGATGGAGTAACCAGACAGAAAGATATGGAATTAGTAGGAGTGGCAGACGTGACCCCTACTTTAGCCTTAAGAGCATTAAAAGAGAAAGGGATGCCTTACGATCTATATTGCGCAATACCTGACAATATTCCTCTTCTTGAGGATGTTGGTATTCCAGTTACCGGAACACTGGATGATCTTCTTAAAAAGGTAGATATCGTTCTAGATGCTACCGGCGCTGGAATTGGTCAAAAGAATAAAGAAATCTATAAAAAGTATAATCTTAAAGCAATCTTCCAGGGAGGAGAAAAGAATGAAGTTGCGGATGTCTTCTTCCATGGATACGCTAATTACGAAAAAGGATTAGGTAAGCAATTTTTGAAATTAACTTCATGTAATACTACCGGATTAATAAGAGCAGTAGATTGTTTGGATAGAGTTGTCGGTTTAGAAAAAGTAGCAATTACTATTATTAGAAGAGTGGCAGATCCTGGGGATTATCATAGAGGATTAACCAATGCTTTACAAGTAGCAAAGGCTCCTAATCACCAAGCGGTAGACTTAATGACCATTATGCCCCATGTTAATGCAACTGGCATATTAGTACATACGCCAGTAACCCATGGACATATTATTACCATAGTGGCAACACCGAAGAAAAAAATTACTAAAGAAGAAATACTTGAACATTTTAATAAACATCCCAGGATTAGAGTAGTAAGAATCGAAGACGGTTTTTTGGGCAATGCCTCTTTATTTAAATATGCCCGAGATTTAGGTAACCCCAGAGGAGATATGTATGAAATTGCAGTTTGGGAGGAAACGATAGTCCCCTCTGGAAATGATATTATGTTCGCTATTAATATACCTCAAGAAGCAGTAGTTATCCCCGAAACTATGGATGGTATCAGGGCAAGTTTGGAAATGCAAAAAAATAGATTGGAAGCAGTTGGAATTACTAATAAATATTTAGGATTAAAATAGATAAGTAGGATAATGGGACATGATAAATGTGATGTATACTCTTGATGATTTTAATCTAAAAGGGAGGACAGTTCTTGCCCGTTTTGATATGAATTCTCCTCTTGATCCTAAAACACGAGAACCCATAGATATAACCAGGATTAAAAAAAGTTTGCCCACCCTTAGTGAACTGACTGAAAGAGGAGCAAAGACAGTCATTCTAATTCATCAAGGTAGTGATATAGAATATCATAATTATGCTTCTACCAAACCTCATTCTAAAATCATTTCTCAATTACTAGGAAAATCAATTGATTATATTGATGATGTATGTGGTCCAGCTGCTCGAGATAAGATAAAGGCTATGAAAAATGGTCAAATCTTAATGTTGGAAAATGTGCGCTTTATGGCAGAAGAAATGACCCTGTTTGAGACCAAATTAAATTTAACCCCTGAAGAACAAGCAAGAACTTTAGTAGTCCGTAAGTTAGCTCCCTTAGCAGATTTGTATATTTGTGATGCTTTTGCTGCTGCACATCGTTCCCAGCCGACCTTAGTAGGTATGGAAGAAGTATTACCCTCAGCTATGGGTAGATTATTGGAAAAAGAAGTCACTTCTTTAAATCAATTGTTACAAAATCCCAAGAAACCCTGTGTATTTATTCTTGGGGGAGTAAAAATTCAGGATGCTTTTTTAATGATTGATTCTATATTTAAAAATAATATCGCCGATTTAATATTAACAGGTGGTTTATTGGCACAGGTAATGTTATTGACTAAGGGAATTTCCCTGGGAGAATCTTCTGAAGATTTAATTAAAAAGAAAAATTTAGAAGAATATATAGAAAAATCAAAAGATATTTTAAATAAATTTGAAAATAAAGTTAAATTACCGGTTGATTTTGCGTATGTATCTGGGGGAAGAAAAGAAGTTGAAGTAGATAAGTTACCTGTTGATCAAGTTTTAATGGATATAGGCAGCAATACTATAACTGAATATGAACAGGTAATAAATAATGCAAAGACTATCTTCTTTAATGGACCTGTTGGGGTCTTCGAAAAAACGGAAACTGAATTAGGGACAAAATCTGTATTGACTGCGGTTGCTAAAAGTGATACCTTTTCCGCCCTTGGTGGTGGGGATAGTATAGCAGCTGTTAATAAATATAATCTTTCAGAAGATTTTTCTTATATTAGCACTGGAGGTGGAGCATCAGTCAGATTTTTAAGTGGTGAAGAATTGCCAGTTATTAAAGCTTTAAGAAAATCAGCAAAGAAATTTAAATATAATAATGATTAGTGTAAAAAATTGTTTAAGTGATTAAATTATAAAATAAATTAAATTATTGAAAATATGGAGTAATAATATGATTAAGAAGAGAAAAATATCTATAATAGAGACTACTCTTGTACCTCTGCAACCTTTAAGAGAATTATTTTTTGAGATACTTCCGGAAGTAGAGTTGATAAGTTTTGTTGATGATAGTCTTTTAAAAGAGGTTATTAACGCAGGAGGCCCTACGACGGATGTAATACGTCGATACTGTACTTATGCAGTCGAAGCAGAAAGAATTGGAAGCGATTTAATTTTTAATCAATGTTCATCAGTGGGAGAAGTAGTAGATATTGCTCAGAAAATGGTAAGTACTCCTATTTTAAAAACAGATTTCCCTATGGCGAGAAAAGCAGTAGAAATCGGAAATAAAATAGGGGTTGTAGCTACTCTGAATAGTACTCTCGCCCCTACTACTCGCTTAATCCAGAAAACAGCTGATGAAAAAGGAAAAAAGATAAAAATTATTCCAAAATTATGCGAAGGGGCTTTTGATTTAGTAAGTAAAGGTGATAAAGAGGGTCATAACAAGATTATTATAAAAACTATTCAAGAGTTATCTGGAAAAGTAGACGTAATAGCTTTAGCTCAGGGAAGTATGGCTGTACTTATACCAGAACTAGGAGATATGAAAATTCCAGTATTGTCTAGCCCAAGATCTGGAGTTTTATGGGCAAAAGAGGTGCTGGAAAGGTTATAGAGTATACAGACTAATTAAGAATTAAAATGCATTAATATGTATTTAATAAAGGGAAAACAATGAAAAAAATATTGATTGTTCAACCCATTCATAAAGAAGGAATCAAATTACTAGAAAAGGAAGCAAAAATTAAAATAGCTTCAAACACGGATAAGGAAACATTGGTAAATGAAGTAAAAGATTGTGATGCAATCTTAGTACGAGATGCAAAGGTACCTGCTGAAGTAATTTTAAATGCTTCAAAGTTAAAAGTTATTGGGCGACATGGAGCGGGCGTTGATAATATAGATATGAAGGTAGTAACAGAAAGAAGGATTTTAGTAGTGAATGCACCTGAAGCTAATGTTAATTCAGTTGCTGAACATGTATTATGTATGATATTAGCTCTTACTAAAAACCTTGTGATGATGGATCGAGAAGTAAGAGAAGGAAGATTTGCATCACGTAGTAAAGTAGTTAATATGGAAATTAGCAGAAAAAAGGTAGGTATAATTGGACTAGGCAAAAATGGTTTTATGCTTGCTAAGATGTTGAGAGCATTGAATGCTGAAATTATCGCTTATGATCCCTATATTGATCCTTCTAGTATTGAAGGTTCAGGAATAAAGCTGGTTCAGAATATAAATTACGTTTATTTAAATTCAGATATCATTTCTCTACACCTACCATTAACCGAGGAGACAAAAGGGATGATTGGTATGAAAGAATTTAAAAAAATGAAAAAAGATGCTTATATTGTTAACGCTTCTCGTGGCTTGATTATAAAAGAAAATGAACTTTGCGAAGCACTTAAAAAGAAAGAGATAAAAGGAGCTGCTCTTGATGTTTTTGAAGAAGAGCCATTAAAAATAAATAATCCATTATTAAGACTTGAAAATATTATTCTTTCTCCGCATAATGCGGCATTAACAGAGGAGGCATTAATAAAAATGGCTATTCATTCGGCTCAAGGCATTCTGGATTATTTCAATGGCAAACAACCGAAATATATGGTTAATCCGGAAGTTATTAAATAGGAAAAATTTTTTATATTTTGTTAATCAATGGGGCAGAATATCGCGACCACATACATTACATCTTTCTGTCTTTTATTATATATTTGCTCTTTTTTAGATTATTATAAAATTATCTAATGGAGGGAAGTAAAATAATTTTAGAGGAAATTAAAAAAGAAATAGAATATTAGAAGTTATTAATGTAAAGAAATTTCTGAAGGAATTTTAATAAATTTTGAAAATAAATAAATTAGCTACTTAACCCAAAATAGTTAACCCTGAAAAATATATTGTTTTTAAAGGTGTAGAATTTAGGAAATACAAAAAAATCTTTTAAAAGAATAATTTTATTTGCGATTTTTATTTTATTATATTTAATTGCATTAGAATATGGGTCTATTTTTATATATTTAACATTTATATTTTTAGCCATATCTTTTTTAATGTTAAGTAATTATAAATATAAGAAATTACCGCAATTTATTGTTATTTCATTTTTTACTAATTATTTTATTTACTATATTTTTTCTTTAGAGATAAGGAGTAGTGAATATTGATAAATCCTTTTTGGTTAGGATTTCAGAATATTTTTCAGATTAATGTATTATTTGTAATTTTTAGTGGAACTTTTTTTTGGAATTATTTTTGGAGCAATACCAGGATTAACGGTTACAATGGGTATTGCACTGTTATTGCCTTTTACATTTAAATGGTTATTAATATCCTATGGGAAAGACACCGTGTATGTTCAGTTTTTTTAAGCTAAATTGTAAACACTACTCGAAATTAGTACAAATCATTCTTAATATAAAATGAATAGGCGGTTTATTATGCCTGTGCTAAAGGGGATAAAAAATGAATAATTTATTTAGATTTAATGAGAAAAAAGGATATCAAAAAGTAATATATTCTGAAAATTCAAACATGATCCATTTGCAACTTGATCGTATTTTCCTTGAAGCTGGAGAATATTTAGAATACATGGTTGAAAAGGAAGAAAAGGCAATTGTTTTACAAAATGGTGATTTTAAAGCGATGGTAGAGTGTAAAGATGGTAATATTCTTGAAGGAATAACTGGTCGACGTGTGAATGTATTTGATCAAAGGCCAACCCTTATTTATCTTCCTCCAAATAGTAAAATTAAGATGGAAACAACAAAGGGTATGGAGGCTTTAGTTTATTCATCTCAATGTGATGAAGAATGTGGCTCTGCACGTATTATTAAGCCTGAAGAAGTAAGTGAAGTATATAGTGGAACTATGAACTGGAGGAGACGTGTACGTGTTATTATTGGCCCTGATAAATCAATTGCTAAAAAGCTTATTGTAGGAGAATCAGTTTCTATACCAGGTGGGTGGATAGGTTTTCCACCTCACAAACATGATGAGGATAATAATAATGAGTATCCTCTTGAAGAGATCTTTTCATTTAAACTAGATGGTCCACATGGTGCAATGGCTTTATACCATACTTATAATAAAAATGGTTATGATGAGCACTATCTCATAGATAGTAATGATTATGCAGTAGCAATACCCAATGGATTTCATACTTCACAGGCGGTTCCGGGTTGCCGCTATTATTTGCTCTGGGGACTTGCAGGCGATAAGAAAGTATACAAACTAACATTTGACCCCGATTTTGCATGGTTGCAAGACGCTGAATTTCTATTTGAAGAGAGCATTGGTCGTCATTTAATTAATGTTATAGAAGGTGATGTGAAGTAATTATTTAAAATTATCTGATATCTAAATAGTGGAAATACTACCGATAAGTATGTGGCAACTTTTCCACTTTTTAAGCTTTACTCGACGTCTTTCGGACAAATTATACATTCAACCACGGGCAACCCCGTGGTATTCTGCCCTTCGGGTTAACAAATTATCTTCGGGATAGGAGGTGTTATATTCAAATTGTTATAATATCGTAAGTATTTAAATTATTTTATTGAAAGGGTTTTTGATTAAAAAAAGGAGGAAAAAAAATGAAAAGACATTTTGTATCCATTTTGGTAATTAGTTTGGTTTTAATGGGATTATTTTCATATGATTTATTTGCTGAAGATGATGTAATTAAAGTCGGTACTTACGGACCGCAGACCGGTGTGTACGCCTTTATGGGTGAATCTATGGTACAGGGTGCCGAGCTCGCCATTAAAGAGATTAATGACGCAGGTGGTCTTCTTGGCAAGAAAGTAGTATTGATGGTTTATGATGATAAGTCCCAACCTGAACAGGCACTTAAGTCCGTAACTAAAATGACTGATATAGACAAGGTACATATGATAATTGCTACTATACATAGTGGAAATATATTTGCTACAGCCGACATTGTGGAAAAAGCGAAAATTCCCTCTCTCGGATTGGGCACTAGCCCAACTTGGTTGGCGATGGGGTATCAATACCTTTTTCGCGTACTCCCCAACTCTACACTGACTAGTAAAGCAATGATGGAAATTATGAAGGAACTTGGTGTGGAAAAGGTGGGTATCGTGTATCGCGCTGACGAAAATGGTGTTACTGGTCAGAAAGATTATAGTAAGCTTTGCGAAGAAAATGGGCTGACAGTGGTTGGCTCCGAGGCCTTTCAGCCTGGTGATGTTGACATCACAGGCCAACTCTACAAGCTAATCAAGAAAGGGATGGATGGTCTGATGTTCTTTGGTACCGGCAATGAGCCTATTATTCTTCTTAAGCAGTTGCAACAGTTAAATTATAAGGGAAAGGTCTTTGGTCCTGAGCTTTTCTCTAACCCCGAAATTATTGAGGTCTGTGGTGAAGCTGCAGAGGGTGTTATCTTCGGTGCGCCGTACTGCTTGCCCAAGAAAATTGAATGGGCGAACGAGGGGAGTGAAAAAATCTTTCTCCAAAAGTTTTACGACTACTTCCACGAGATGCCAAAGTCTGACGTTTCTTACAGAACCTATGATGCGATGATGATTTATAGGGAAGTAATAAATAAAACTAATTCAATAGACGGGCCTACACTTCGCGATGCCATTGACAACCTGGATGGGTTTGAAGGACTAGCAGGCACCTTCCAATTTAAGACGGCGAAGGAGCAAGGCAAGAGAGGCGAAGGTATTCTCTCCTGCCGTAGATATCTGATTGACAATGGCCGTCAAATTCTGCTCACACCCGAAAAAATTGCTAAAATCAAGGAGGAATGGAAGAAATAACAAAAGTCGCTATCCCCATTAGGTTAGTATTTAGTAAGAGGATTTGTTAATGTAACCGAAGGGCAGAGTGTTCACATTAAGGTAAAATCTAAGGGGCTTGCGGAGAAATACTATGACATAACAGAAGATGTAAACCGGTCAGCCAAAGATAAGGAAAGGTCGAAGCTGTAATATGGAGGAGAATGTATTACTAATCTACTCATCTAAGAAACACACAATATCTAGTAATATTACACTATAAGGTAATCCCAAAATGTGTACAGAAGCGTTGCGAGAATTCGGTGAGTCGAATAGTACTTTAATAGACAAACAACAAAAATGTATAGAATATCTATTTTAATATAAGTAGTATTAACTATCGCAAAAGGATGGTTAATGGTGAAGAAGGATTATTTTATGGAACTAGAAGTTTGAAATAAGCTTTGTAGGTAGGTTACAAAAGTGGGTTATAAAAAAAGAAAAGTTACTTATGTAAGGGACCCGGAATTTATATACGTAGGATACGAAAACTATGCAATCAAACAGTAGAGTAAAGAAAGTGCATTCTTTGATTGACAAAGTATATCATCTAGCGAATCTAAAACTGACCTGGAAGAAAGTGAAGTTAAACAGAGGAAATGGAGGAATCGATAATACTGGTATCAAAGATTTTGCAAATGTAGCGTGAGAAGAATTAAAAGAAATCCCACCAGCAATTAAAAGAAGATATATATAAACTTATGTTTGGCGGTAAGAAGGTTATATATTCCAAAGATAGGAAAACCAAATAAGAAGAGACTTTTAGGAATTACCGCTATAAGAAACAGATGACATCAACAGGTATTAAAGGACAGGCTGAAACACCTATTCGAGCCGGGATTCGTGGTTGTAGTTTTGGGTATTATAGGCCAGAACACTATCAAAGAAAGGACAAAACGAACGATACTATTAATTACAAAGGAAAATTATTGGTCGGAATACCCATATGATACCATATCGGAAAGCGGTATACGGGAAAAGTGTATATACCGATTGATTGAGCATACAGAAGAAGGCAAAAGCCGGATTATTCCGGCTCTACTACTGTGAAGCTTCTGTAATGGAAGCAAAATAAAGGTGCTCTAGGCAATTAGTTCTACTCAGAGAGACATATTTCAGGCTATGAACTGGAATAAGGAAGGAAATAATACTAAAGTAGAAACGCTCAATGTAAACTGTATTAAGCAGAAAGGCATTGAAAAGAATAATAGTTTGAAGTCATATAGAGCGAAATGCCTACGTACAGAATTTTAGAAGAAACAAAGAAAATGTAACTATAGAGAAGTTAGAAACCCTACCTTTATATCAAAAGAGAGGAATAGGGAGCTCTCTCCTTAAGATGTGCATGCCTTTGTTCTACTCAGCGGACGGTAGATAAATTAATTATATACTTCCTGCTCGATTAAAATTAAATAAGATTTTCTAAAAAAAACGGAGGTAATGTTTTGGTAGATTTGAATAATGTATTAGAAGCATTACAAAGAGGCGATGCAGAAAAAGTAGAAGAACTTGTTAAAAAAGCTTTAGAGGAGAATTTATTACCCAAGGATATTTTAGAAAATGGTTTAATTAAGGGAAT
>JABUBM010000254.1_pt1 | contig 12727 bp, 12 predicted proteins | sample 7240321 | NCBI WGS metagenome assembly JABUBM01 (sample SAMN07256344, study PRJNA390944) | subsurface metagenome | isolation source: Methane hydrate marine sediment | place: Pacific Ocean: Eastern North Pacific, ODP site 1244 | collected 2002
AGAATTCATTAGAAGCGTAGTGAATAATTCCCCGTATGTTAAATATCTTTGGCTATAATTTGTCTACGGCCAACCAAGTCAGTAAAAATATTCTTCCGTTTCTTACATGGTTCACATTTACCACACGGCTCTCCATTCTGCGGATAATAGCAACTCCGGGTCATGTCACTCATGGACACCTCTTTGTTTCCACGCAATATAACAATGAGCCAGAATGTGCAGTCTAGGTCCCATTTGCTTGTATTGTTCCCTGGGTATAAGAAAAGAGCCAAAGAATCAGGAGTATTAGCCATGGCCGGACTCTGGCCAAGGACGTTTTTAGTATTATGTATTATGCTATTTGTTCTTAGTTGTGAATGGTATTATACTCGTATTATAGTAGACAGGAACTAAACGAAGGGAAACACGGTTTTATGCCACGCAAAAGGTCACCCGTATTTTATCCTGCCCTGCTAGTCATAGACATGCAGAACAGCTTCTGTGCGCCGGGGGGGGTCGTACGAAGAGTACGGAGACTCTATTGGAGCCGATATCAAGACGTACCGGCAAATCATACCAAATATTTCGCGGGTGATAGCTGCCTGCCGTGAACTAAAAATACCTATTTTCTATACCCAACAGGTTAGAGAGGCATCAGGCATAGACCTTTACACGCGACTACACCGAATTATACCAAACAGAAGGGCAGAATTCCTCAGGATACCCTCATGCGTGCGGGGAACATGGGATGCAGAGATACTCGATGAACTCCGACCAGCAGAGGGGGACCACATAGTCGTTAAGAGGCGAGATTCCTCCTTCCAGGACACCGAACTTGATCTGTGGCTAAAGAGCGCTTATGTTGATACGCTTATAATTACCGGCGTAGACACTGGAATCTGTGTGGACAATACCCTAGCCGACGGATTCAATCTGGGTTACGACGTAATACTGGTAGAAGATGCCACCGCATCTTCCTGGCCAGATATAGGTAAGGCCACCATAATTAAGGTGAAGGGTTCATACGGCTGGGTTCTGACAATAGATAAACTTGTAGAGATGCTGCACACTTATAAACGTGGAGATGGAGCCTTTAAATTCCCTATATAGCCTGCCATCTCTGATAATCAGCCCATACAGCCCTGGCCTGCCCCCCGAAAAGGAGTCCAGTTTTAGTGTTAGACTAGAAACTGAAAAGGGGGGTAAATTATGGCCAAGAAGTCGTATTCACCGGAGCAGGTAATCAACAAGCTGAGAGAGGCTGAGATTCTGCTAAATCAGGGAGCCACCGTCGGTGAAGCCAGCAGGAAGATTAGGGTGACCGAGCAGACCTACTACCGATGGCGTAGAGAGTACGGCGGCATGCGGGTTGAACAGGCCAAACGGTTGAAAGACCTGGAGAAGGAAAACGCCCGTCTTAAGAAGCTAGTAGCCGACATTTCTCTGGATAATGCCATCCTGAGAGAGGCTGCCCGGGGAAACTAAAGTGGATATACAAACTAGATTACAAAGATTTCGTCACTCCTCAAGCTTCGTCTCTATTCTCAGGCGACAGAGGCAGGTTATGAAATCTCTTTCTCTATATCACGGAAGAAGGCCGGCCGGAACGGGTCCCACCGGCCCACCAGCCGGTCAAAGGCGGGCTCGGGGAGGGTCTCCTTAAATATCCGGTAGTAGTAAAGTTCCTCCACGGAAGATAGCCAGGGGTTACCCTCTATTTTGTTGTGCTCTTCCAGTTCCTTTTCGGTGACGTGTTTCTCGGCTATTTTGCGCATGATAAAGGCCACCCCCGACCCCTGGGCAAAGAACCGCTTGGTCTGGTAGATGATATGTTCGGGCAGGGAGTTCTCAAAGGCCTGGCGCAGGACCCACTTGCCGGTCTGTTCCTCACCGTGAATCTTGCACTCTAGTGGAATCTTCAGGCAGAAGTCCATCACCCTGGTGTCAAGAAAGGGGGTACGGGTTTCTATGGAATTGGCCGCTGCCAGTCTATCCAGCCGCTGCAACGCCGTGTTGTGGGCGACATGGATAAGCTTGTCCACTATACTGGCGACCTCCTCCGGGTTTTCCCCCTGCTTGAACTGCCCGTCATAGCCGCCGAGAAACTCATCGGCTCCCTCGCCGGTGAAAACGCAACTGGTATACGGCTTAACGAACCGTGCCGCCAGGAAATTGGCAATTGCCCCGTGCACACAGCTTTCCTCATACATCTCCTGGTGAGAGATGGCTTGAGTCAAAATCTCGTTTATCTCCTTTTCCCCGAACATCAAAATGTGATGCTTAACACCCAGGTATTTGGTAACATTTTTAGCCAGCGGTAAGTCCTCCCCTTCCTCCATACTTACGGTAAAGGCTTCGATATCTGGATTTATCTCATGAGCCATGTAGATTATGAGGCTGCTGTCCAGCCCGCCGCTCAACAGAACTCCCCCCACCGCCCCGTCTTTCATTCGCTTCTCGGTCGCCTCTACCAGTAGCTGGCGTAATACCTTCTTGGCCTGCTCATAATTCTCAAAATCGGGGGTTTCCACCTTCTGGCGGGAATAGTCCAGGAATCTCAGTTCCGGGGAATAAATATAGCCCGGCGGAAATTCCTTAACGTCGTCAGCAATACCCACCAGGCTCTTCGCCTCCGAGGCGAAGCACAGCTTTCCCTCGCTATGCCCGTAGTAAAGCGGCTTTATGCCGGCCCAGTCCCGGGCCAGTATCAACTGGCCGCCGTCAGAGATTGCACAGGCAAAGTCCCCGTCTATCCTCTCGGCAAACCGGGCACCGAATTTATTATACAGCGCCAGCACCGCCTCGGCGTCGGTCTTGCTTCCCTTTTCCTGATTATACACACGCCCATCGAGCACCACCGCCCTATCGCCATCGGCGGTGTAGTGTGAGCCTGGCCTGGAGCCCCCCCCCATATTGAGCTCACAGCACCCCAGATTTACCCCCTGCTCCTGATTTATCCAGGTCTCGTGGGGACCACGATGCTTGATTCTCTCCAGCATACGAGCCAGTTCGCCATTATCTGCACCCTTAACTCCAGCAATTCCGGCCATAGCTCCTCTCCTTTATTCAATACAGCTATATCTCAATTAATTTCCGACCGTTGAAAAGAATCCAGCACCTTGATGGCGTGGAAACTATCCACACAATAGGCGTCGGCGCCTATTTCCTGAGCATACTCATCAGACACCGCTGCCCCCCCGATGAGAACCTTGACCCTATCCCTTAAACCACTGTCCTTCAGGGCTTCGATAACCACCCCCATCTCGGTCATGGTAGTGGTAAGCAGCGCTGATAGACCCAGGTAATCGGGGCTTTCTTTTTTGATAAACTCGATAATCTTTTCCGTAGGCACATCAGTACCCAGGTCGTTTACCTCATAGCCCGTCCCTTTGAGCAAGATAGCAACGATATTCTTGCCGATGTCATGGATATCCCCCTTCACCGTGGCGATGGCGAATTTTCCCTTGGTCTCAATACTTGACACCTCAAGCAGTGGCTTGAGAATATCCATCGCCTCGCCCACCGCATCAGCCGAAGCCAGCATATCGGGGATAAAATACTCCTTGGTGGAGAATTTCTCCCCCACCACCCGCATCCCCGCCGTCAGGGCTTTATTGATTATCTCCTCCAGCGGGATTTTTTCCTCCAGCGCTAAACGGGTCAACTCCACCACCCCCGGTGTACCCGATAACTTCTCATCTATACCCTCATCTTGCTGGGTCTTCCTTCCCTGGATAACATTCTCCTTAAGCCGGGCAATAATATCCTCTTCAGGCATATCTATTTCCTTTCTCGGTAAACGTTTAATCTGGGCAAAAGACCGGGAATCTCCTGGAATATCTTGGCCGTGGTATCCGGGGCTATATGCTCTACTGGTTTAGCCAGAAGCTCATTCATCCTCTGGTAGGCCAGGGCAAACACACTGTCACTCTCCCCATCCCCTTCAAAGGGATAGGGCGCCGAGATTTCCCCGCTGCGCATCACCTGGCGAATGTAGCCAATGTACAGTTTCTGCGGTGTCGCCACCACCTCTCTTATCTGCTTCAGAACCTCGTTCAGCTCTGGCTGATTAATCCGCGCTGGTTTGAGGAAAAACTTGAGCATCTGGAAGTGGGCATCGTCCAGGACCGCCTGGAGCAGGCAGAAAACGGCGTTGCCATCAAGGAGGCCGTAGGCACAGTGCAGGTACTGGGGCCCGCTTAAGGTCACCACGATATCCGAGAATAATCTCTCAATCGATGCCTGCTGCCCCGGTATCTTGGTATCGCACACCCCCGAGGTGGAATAGTTGGGTATTTTGTAGAACCGTGCCATCTGAACACAGTCAATGTTATACTGGCTGGTCTCCACCGAGCCATAGGAATCGCCCAGGGTATCCATCCGCGCCCTCACCGGCACGCTGCCGTAGAGCAGCGGCGTCCCCTTGTTTACCAGCTGCCCCAGGGTTATGCCGGCCAAGACCTCGGCATTTATCTGAGCCATAATACCCGCCTCTTTGATAGGAGCCGTAGTTCCCGCCTGGGGAGAAGAGGAAACAACTGCGGGCAGTCCCCTCTGGCAGACCTCGATAAAGGTATCGGTGGTATCCTCAATAAACTGCAGCGGGCTCTTGACCAGACAGGTGATAAAAGAAATGATGGGATTCTCCTTAAGCGCCTCTTTCCCCCCGGCTATCAGCTCGGCCATTCTCACCACATTGTCCAGCTGTTCCAGCTTGGTCAGCCCCGACATAAAGTGCTTGGTGGTGTTATTCAGCGAGGCGAAAAACTTGTTGACATCCTTATTATCCTCGGTGATGTCTTCGTCTTGGATGTTTACGGTGCGGATGTAGCCGTCCAGCGTCTCCAGGTGCTCACAGACATGCGCCGACTGGCACAGGTCAGCCAAGGTGCCGCGCCGGGGGTGAAACTCCGGCACCTTAATCTCAATACTGCGGTCAGATTTCCTGACATAGGTGTGAAAATCGACATCCAGCCAGATATTGGTCTCCGAGCCAGAGATAAAGTAGACCCTCGGCTCGTCGCCCTTCATTATAAGGGCATTATCCGGATTACGAGCGCCCAGCTTGACCGTCTTGGGGGCGCTATCAAGGGCCTCTATAACCAGTTTTTCCGGTATCTTTATATGCCAGCAGGGATTGTCACCGGAAGAAGCAGTGGTAACCTCAGCACCATTACTGTGAAATATTTCGGCCGCTTTCTTGCTAAAGCAAATCAGGCCGGGGTCAACCAGTATCTGCAGGGAAGCCTGGTGAATTTGCTGGACTTGCTCATCGGTAATTCTCTCATATGGATTAGGAACTAGTATCCCTTCTCTGGGCAATTTACTCCTCCTCTCGCCCCATCAGCCTATATCAATCCACAATGCCGGTTATTTCGGAGAGTATCTGCTGTCTTACGACAGTGGGCAGGTGGTATTTAGGCTCAGCGATAAGCCGCCGCACTTTCCCCCCCGCCTTCTGCCAGATAGCTTTCCCCCCCTTAGCCTCCCACTCCTCCCGGGTGTTCTGGTCGCTCAAAGAAGGCCGGTAGTGCTCACGGCGCATGAAGCGCCGGGTGTGCTTGGCGGCAACGAAATTACCCCCCGGCCCCACCTCCTTGATGAGGTCAAAGGCCAGGGTATCTTTGTTGACCTTAATGCCGTCAACCGCCCTCATCACCATCCCCAGTATCTCATTGTCTATAACATACTTCTCATAGCACGTGGTTAGTGCGAATTCCATAAGTCCCGCAGCATCATGAATTAAATTAGCTCCTGCCAAAGCACATAGCAGATTGGTGAGAGCAGACTCATAGCCACTCTGGGAATCTAGTACTTTAGAGTCGGTCATACCGCCAGTAGCATAGAAGGGGAGTCGGTAAAACTGGGACATCTGGGCACCAGCCGCATTAAGCAGACCCATCTCAATTGAGCCGGCAAGGTATTTGAAGCTCTTGAGATCGGTGCTGCTGGCTACCGAGCCAAAGATAACCGATGTCCCTGGATTGACAATCTGGGTAAGTATTACGCCCATTAAGGAGTCCACAGTCTGGATCACCAGGTTTCCGGTGAGCGTCACTGGTGATGTTGCCCCACATAGAGGTTCAGCGGGGCACACCAGAGGGATGCCAGCCTGGGCGATGGTCACCACCAGGTCACCATATTGCCTATCCATCTTCAGGGGACTTATGCTACAGGCTACCATAGAGATGAGGGGACGCTGCCGAAGTGTTTCAGCAGAGCCGGTGACAATTTCTGCCATCCGTATCACCTGGTTCACCCCGTCTAGGGTGTAAACACCTCCCATCACATGCTTGGTGGTATTGTCTTACATCCACCTGCTCTACAGGTAGCTCGTTGGGATAGGTAGGCAGCATAAACAGGTGAATGTTATCCAGCTGGTCAACCAGTTTGGCAATGCGCTTCAAGTCATCCAGATTAGCCGATCGCTTCTGCCCCGTGTCTGGGTGATAGATATAAAGGGCAGTACCACCGGTTCCAGTGTATACCCGGTGCCCGCCGAGGAGGATGTCGTGCTTCTCATCTTGACCACAGAGCCTGACCTCGGACGGTGCCATCTCTATAAGCTCCATAGCCCTTTTCTCAGACAGGCGCACCTGACGCCTTTCCCGATCCACCCGGGCTCCAGCCATCTTAAAGAATTCCAGCGCTGCTTCCGAATTTACCTCAAAACCTACCTCCTCGATTACCCGCATTGCCGTCTGGTGCACTCTGCCTATAGACTCTTCGGTGAGGGGCTTAAATCTGCCCCCAACCAATCCCTTTCCAATCATGTCCCTCTCCTACCCTGACAATCATGTTTGTCGCAGGTTTTACAAGGGTTATAATGCTCCACATTGCTAGTGGAGAGCCCGATACCAATAATGCCCGATATCGACTTGCGGGGGAGCATCAGACACTCCTCGGTCAAGTGAATCCCAACCGAATCACCATCCACAGCCAGAAAGACCATCTTCTGTTGACCTATGTCCCAGTCGCAATAACCCGGGCTAAAGCGCTGGCTTATGCAAAGCCCCTGAGCACGAGCTATCTCACCTATCCTGCCCTGGACAAAGCCGGCTACCGTCTCAGCAACATCTGACCCTATTGCATCCAGCACAGCTGCTTGGAGTACGAGCTTGTCCTCAGCTAGATGGCAGACCATCTCCTCCAGGCGATTGCCTATTGTCGCTAGGAACACCGCAACCTTTTCACATTGCTCCAGTAGCTGGGCAATGACCTTGCTTTGGAAGGTAACCGAACCCTCGATAACAACTCGGGAGCCCTGAACCAACTTGATGTCCCTGATGACATACGAATATGATGGTTCAATAAGGTTGCAAGTGTTCTCTACATACTCATTGATAAAAGACGCGATACGAGCCGACGGCTTGCGATCAGTACCGTACCCAATATTAAGCAATACCTGTCGTCTATCGATATTAATCCGGTTGCTTATAGCCAGCATATTCCTTTCCCATTGCTTCATCTGAACTACGAAGAACAGTTGGACGCTCCTACCAAACACAGTATAAGAATCGAGAGGATAGATTGTCAGCACAGGGGTAATTTAGAGAGCACCACATGGAAAGAGGGATAGCCTTGACGGGGTTCGTGAAGAGTTTGAAAAGAGGGGAAACTACTGAATGAAGTTACAGTCTTTTGGAGAGGGGATGCTTGAGTTATTATCCATCTGCGGGGGAAATGACAGATAGACAATCCCCACCTCACATATAATCCTTCGTAGCTTTAAACCACTGCCTCACCTCCTTGCGAAATTTCTCGCTCCTTTCCTAACGATTTGTTTTCTCTATTTTAGCACATTATCCACCCACTGTCCAGTGCTTGTTCTCGCCCGGTACTAAAGTGGCGCAGGACTTCAGGTTTGCCTTTTGGCAAGTCTAAAGACCAGCGCCACACTTTGAACAGCCTCAAACGGAGGCTGAGTGAAATTGAACCAACCTAGAATAATCAGTCCTCTAAATCTGGGAGATTCCCCTCACGCTGCGATCAAGCCATTTGCAACCAGGTAGTCATGAGCAACTTCGTCTGGTTCCATCAAATCGATGTCCACCTTAGCACAGAGTCCCTGCCAGACCACTTGACCTTGAGCTACTATCTCAGGCGTAGCCAGCTCACCTCCACCGGGGAAGGTTGCCACCAACTCATTAAGAATATCTGCAATCTCAGGATATTCGTCAAGGACTTCAGCTCTGACATAGGGAGTCATGTCATATGGCGGCCAAAAGAGCTGGTCGTCTATATACACATGCCAACCATATTTAGCAATAATGGCATCGGTAGCGAAGGCCATGGCCACATCGCACTGGCGGTTTTCTAAACCCATCAGTGAAGCTCCCGGAGCTCCGGTCATCAGGGAAGCCTCATCGACTTCAAAGTCATAGAACTCCTCCAGAGCAGGCAGGCCATCAGGGCGTGTGGAGAATTCAAAGCCGACAAAGGTTCTGATATCCACTTCCCCTGCTTGATAGAGCGCCGCCAAATCGGAGAGGCTCTCTAAATCATTTTCTTCAACGAATTCAGGCCAGGAAACCAGAACATAGGTGTTGTTGTTCCAGATTGGATCCAGCCAGATGAAACCGTTGTCCACTTCCTCTTCCTTTACCACATCATAAAGCTCGTTGTTGTGATCAACTCCTCGCTCATACAAGTGACCAAGGTGCACCTCCCAGGCCGTCCCGGTATAATCAGCACAAATATCAATGTCGCCAGCTTCCATTCCTCCCCTAAGAGCCATAGTGGAGAGGTCGGCTGCCAAATTAACGGTGAAGCCACGGTCTTCCAACAACTGCTTTATCATCTCACCAATAATGTACTGCTCAGTAAAGTTTTTGTTGCCGACGGTTACTTCTTTCTCAGCCGGTGCACACCCCGCTCCTAGGAGAATTAGGGCAAGGGTCAAAACTACTGCCAAGGTAGTAGCAGTTAGTCTACGCATCTTCTTACCTCCTTAAAGAATTTAATATGGCTTTACGCCTTTAAGCTTAAATTTATCGCATTTTATCTCATCTCCCACCCCCTTTGAGCTTAATCAGTGTTTCATCTCATCTCCCACCTCCTTTTAATAAATTCCAGCCTTGACCTTAAGACCCCGTGAAGTCATCCAGCTCTCTATGCGTTCCAGGATGAAACCCAGGGTAATGGCCAAAGCTGCGGTAGGTGCTGCTCCCTGCAGTATAGTTAAAGGCTGCATGGAGAACACCCCGGTTAGTGTAATTCTGCCCAAACCGGCACCACCAACGAGAACAGCCAGCTCCGCTGTCCCCACGGTTATAACTGTGGAGATTCGTATCCCGGCCATTATTACGGGCAGGGCCAGGGGTAGCTCTATCTTCCGAGCAATTTGCTCCCTAGTCATCCCCATTCCCTTGGCGGCTTCCACAATCGCCGGGTCGATATTGTTTATACCGGCATAGGAATTGCGTAAGACGGGAAGCAGTCCATAGATGAATAAGGCTACGATTGCTGACTGAAGACCAAAACCGAGCAAGGGAGCCATAATAGCAATCACAGCCAGGCTGGGAATGCTTTGCCCTACGTTGGCTCCACCAATTACAGGAGTGGCAAATTTTTTAAAACCAGGGCGAGTGACCAATATGCCTAAGGGCACACCGACGGCAATGGCTATACCCTCCGCTATGAGCACCATCTCAAGGTGAGACCATGTGCAATTGAGTAAATCGCCCCAGGTAAAAGGCCTATAGACCCCTTCCTTAATCCACTCCAGATTAGTAATCCAAACGGTGAGTCCAATAAGGAGTGTTAAAAGGCTGATCAGGACAAAATAACGCCTCACTCAGATTGTCTCCTTTGGGTAACCTCAGTTAATGCCTTCCGGATAATGTCAAAACTCAACACTCCCTGTAATCGGTTATCCTCATTGACTATGGCCAGGTTGTCTAGCCCATGGCTCAACAAGAAGGAGAGAGCTTCATTCAGGACTGTATCTACTGTGGCTGTCGTAGCCGAGGGGCTCATGACCTCCCTCACCATCTCCCCCTTTCCCAAATCCGCTTTGTCAACCCATCCCAAAAACTTTCCATCATCATTAACTACCACCAGCCAATTGATTCCCTCTTGCTCCATTCGCTCTCGAGCAGCTTCTGCCTTCTCGTCTGCTTTCACCGTGGGTGGAGAACTCCTCATAACCTCTTTCACTCGTATCAACTGCAATCCTTTAAGGGCTCGGTCGGCACCAACGAAATCCTCTACAAACTCTTTCATGGGTCTATAAAGCAAATTGGCCGGCGTGACATATTGCACCAACCGCCCTTCCTTAAAGAAGACTATCTTATCTCCCATCTTAATCGCCTCATAAATATCATGGGTTACAAATATAATGGTCTTTTTTATCTCCTGCTGTATTTTTAGAAATTCATCCTGCAATCTGACCCTGGTTATTGGGTCAATGGCTCCAAAAGGCTCATCCATTAGCAATATCGGGGGGTTAGCTCCTAACGCTCGAGCCACACCCACTCGCTGGCACTGACCACCAGAGAGCTCGCTAGGATACTTATCTATGAATTCGCCGGAATCCATCCCTACCAGTTCTAGGAGTTCCCCGGCTCGCTTACTCCGCTCGGCTTTCGGCCAGCCTTTTAGCGCCGGAACTGTCTCTATATTCTGCCCCACAGTCATATGTGGAAAGAGCCCTATATCCTGAATGGCATAGCCTACATTCCTTCGCAGCTCATTCTCGTCCATCTTGGTATTGTCCACCCCGTCAATATATATCTTGCCTCCGGTAATAGGGATAAGCCGGTTTATCAGTTTCATGGTAGTTGTCTTACCACATCCCGAAGGACCTAATAATACGCAGAGTTCTCCCGCCTCGACCTCAAAGCTCACCTCCTTTACTGCTTCCGTCTCATCAGGATAGACCTTGGTCACCTTATCTAGTTTGATCATGCTTCACCTTCAATCCCTTAGGAGTAACCCACCGCTCCACTCGACTCATGAGAGTATCGGTCAGCAGACCCAGAATAGCGACAGATGTTGCTCCCAGAAAAATTAAATCCACCCGAGCGTTTTTTAAGCCCCGGACTATGGGGACTCCAAGCCCCCCGGTGCCGATCAGGGCAGAAATCGTTGCAATGGCGATGGTCATTACAATGGCAGTTCTTAGTCCAGCCATAATGACGGGAACCGCAAGAGGGAGCTTAACTTTGAAAAGGAGTTGTCTTTCACTCATTCCCATCCCCTTCCCAGCCTCAATCATGGCTGGGTCAACCCCCCGAATCGCCGTATAGGTATTGCGCAATATAGGTAACTGTCCGTAGACAATTAGAGCAATGACGGCAGGAAGGAAACCGAAAGTTTTAAATCCCATAATACCAAGAATGAGCATAAGCAAGCCAAAGAGAGCTAGACTGGGAACAGTCATCATTATTTCCGCCAGGTAAAGCACAGTATCGGCTATATGCTCCTTACCTTTACCGGTGATATAGATTCCCATAACTACACCGAGAATAATTGCTATTACAATGGCAACAAGAATTATCCAAAGGTGAGCAAGTGTCCACCCTACCAGCTTTTCTGGATGGTTAATTAAATATTGCCAGGCGTCTAACATGTGAACTTACTCCTTACAGTGTGGTGAAAGGGGAGGGTTAAATTTATATCTAAAAACCCGGTTTGAAAGGGTCCCACACTGCTACTAGTTGAGGCAGTGAAGGGTGCTTGAATTTCTCCTTAAAGATACGGTAATAAAGCAGTTCTTCTTTAGAGTGAAGATTCAAGCCATCTTCCGTGTAGCGATTTTTCATAAATTCTTCATCGGTGATTTCCTTTTCAGCGATGAGCCCTAAGAGTTTAGTAGAGCCTGCCCCTGAACCAAAGGGGCGCTTGGTTTGAAAGGCGATATGTTGAGGGAGACGATCAGAGAAGGCTTCCCTTAAAATCCACTTCCCTTTTCGCTCCGGTCCGTGAACTTTCCAATTGGTGGGAAGTTTCCGGCAAAAATTGGCGACTTTTTGGTCTAAAAAAGCCGCCCGGAACTCTAAAGAATGGGAGGCCATTAGCCTATCAAGTCTTTGTAATCCAGTATTATGTGCCACAGTAATTAATTTATCTATGAGCTTGGTAAGCTCCTGTTCCCCCTTTGCCTCTCTCATTTGCTCTTCATATCCGGCAAGAAACTCATCCGCTCCCTCTCCACTTAAAACACAGCCAGTATATTGAGAAGCAAGCTTTGAGGCAAAAAAATGAGCTACAGCTCCACGCACATTATCCTCTTCAAAGGACTCCAAATAATAAATAGCCTCAGGCAAAGCTTTTCTTATTTCCTCTTCGCCATAGGTATATACATAATGCTTAATGCCCAAGTAGCGAGCTAAATCTTGAGCACGAGGAAGGTCTTCTCCTCCGTCTACAGTTACCGTAAAAGCCTTAATATTCGGTTGAATTTCTTTAGCCAGGCAGATTATGATACTGCTATCCAGTCCCCCACTTAATATTACTCCCTCAGGAGCATTATCTTTCATTCTTTTCTCTAGAGCTTCGGTAAGCAAATTGACAAGGATTTTCTTAGCCTCTTCCTTAGTCTCAAAATCTGGGGTTTTTACCTTGGGCGTAAATCTTTGAAACCCAAGCCTAGCAGTATAAATATGTCCGGGGGGAAATTCCTTAATCTCCTGAGCTACCTCGGTGAGTGCTTTTGCCTCTGAAGCAAAGTAGAATTCCCCACCTTGGTAACCATAGTAAAGGGGTTTCAGCCCCAGAGCGTCCCGGGACAGAACTAACTCCCCTG
>JABUBM010000255.1_pt1 | contig 12679 bp, 9 predicted proteins | sample 7240321 | NCBI WGS metagenome assembly JABUBM01 (sample SAMN07256344, study PRJNA390944) | subsurface metagenome | isolation source: Methane hydrate marine sediment | place: Pacific Ocean: Eastern North Pacific, ODP site 1244 | collected 2002
GAAGAAGAATCTCACTTCCAATAAGGAAGAATAATATTAATCCGTTAAATACATTGATTAATTGGAACGGCAGCCCAAGTGATACTTTAATTACGTCCCCTCCGGTCATAATAACAGCGAATAGAAGCGAGGTTATTATCACGGCCAAGGGATTGCGTCGCGCCAGCCAGGCAACGATGATTGCAGTGTACCCATACCCCATTGAAATGTTAGTCGGCCCTAATAGCCGCAGATGAATCCCTGCGACCTCACCCACCCCGGCCAATCCCGCAAAACCTCCGGAGATGAGCATTACGACCAGGGTAGTCTTGAGTTGGCTGATGCCGGCAAACCTTGCTGCATCGGGATTCTCCCCGATAACCCGGATCTCAAACCCGCTCCTGGTGCGGGTAACCATTATGTACATCACCGCAGCAAGAACAAGTCCCAGGACTAATGTCGGCCAGTGAATGCGTGTACCGTAGATAGTCGGCAGCCATGCAGCACGCGGGAACGTGTCGGTATAGGCGAATCCACGCGCGGTGGGCCCTTTCCATGGACCGTGGATTAACCACTCAACGAAATATATGGCAATATAGTTCATCATCAAAGTCGTGATGACATCATTTAGCCCCAACATCACCTTTAATATGGCCGGAATAAGCCCCCATACAGCTCCGCCTATAAACCCGCCGATAAACATCGCCGGCAGGAGCAACGGACCCGGTAACCCGCTAAAGAGAGCGACCCCAGCTGCGCCAACCGCCCCCATGAGGAGCTGCCCTTCGGCACCGATATTCCAAAAGAGGGCACGAAAGGCGATCGTCAACCCCACCCCGCAAAGTAATAGAGGAATCACTCGACGCACTGTCTCGGTCAACCCAAACCTGCTTCCCAGTGATCCACGCAGTATCAGCTGATAGGCATGAATGGGGGAGACTCCGTAAATCCGAAAGAATATCCCCGCCACCACGAACGCCGCAAGAATAGCAAAAAGCGACACGAGGAACACCACGCGCCCGGATGCAACCGGTCTTCTCTCAACCTTGAAACCCACGCGTTTCTTCATAATTCTTCTCCTTTATACCGCGTACCGGCCATCATCAGACCAATTGCTTCTATATCGGCACTCTCCGCTTCGAGGATCCCCATCACCTCACCGTTGAATAGAACCAAAATACGATCAGACAGCGTCATAATCTCCTCTAAATCCTCCGAGATAAGCAGAGTTGCTGCACCCCGTTCCCGTTGTGCCAAGAGTACTTGCCGTACCTGCTCTGTAGCACCGATATCGAGACCATAGATAGGGTGAACCGCTACAATCAGACTGGGGTTTTCGGATAGTTCGCGTGCCAGGACCACCTTTTGGATGTTTCCTCCGGAGAGGAGCTTGACGGGTGTCTCGCAGTTCGGAGCGGCTATCTGGTAGTCCGAAATCGCGCGGCATGCGTTCTCCTCAATTTCCTTGTTATCAAGAAACTCCCCGTGGGAAAAGGGAGTACGACGATATTTTTTCAGAATTAGATTCTCGCGGATGCTAAGAGCGGGGACGATTCCCATCCTGATCCTCTCCGCCGGGATGTGAGCAACATTAAGGTTATTCATCTCCCACGCGGAACAATTGGTGACTTCCTTCTTTCCCAGGAATACCCTTCCCTTTATCGACTTACGCAGTCCGGTAAGTGCCTCGGCAAGTTCGTACTGCCCGTTCCCCGATACCCCGGCTACACCAAGGATTTCTCCACCGAAGAGATCGAACGACACCCCGCGAATGGCCGGGAGTCCACGGTCGTTCAGTGCATGCAGGTCATTCACCTCAAGGATCTTTTCTCTTCGTTTTATCGGGCTCTTCTTAAGTCGAAAGACTACCTCGCGGCCGACCATTAGCCTGGCCAAATTTGGTTTGTCTGTCTCAGCGGTAGAGAGAGTCGACACAACCTTCCCCTTTCGCAGCACTGTCACCTGGTCGCTCACCTGCATCACCTCGTCGAGCTTGTGGGTAATGAAGATGATGGTCAGCCCGTCATCAACCAGGGTTCGCAGTGTGGTAAACAGTTGGTCAACCTCCTGGGGAGTGAGGACACTCGTTGGCTCATCCATGATCAGGATATCGACTTCGCGATACAGCGCCTTTAAGATTTCCACTCGCTGCTGCTGACCGACCGTTAGCTGCCAGACCTTAGTCTGTGGTTCGACCGATAGACCATACTCGTTAGCGATCACCGAGATCTTTTCGCGCGTTTTACGAAAATTCATAAACGGGCCGGTCCCCTCGTCTAATCCGAGGACGATGTTCTCTTCCACCGATAGTGTGGGAACGAGCCGGAAGTGTTGGTGGACCATTCCGACATGGTGATTGAGTGCAGCCCGCGGAGAGGTCATCCGGACCGGTTGTCCGTTTAAGATGATCTCCCCTTCATCGGGTCGATAGAGGCCATAGAGGACACGCATCAGAGTTGTCTTCCCCGCGCCGTTCTCTCCGAGAAGGCAGTGAATCTCGCCACGACGAACCTTAAGATCGATGCCGTCATTGGCAACTACACCAGGAAACCGCTTGACGATTCCGCGTAATTCGATTGCATAACCTTCTGAATTATCCAAGGCTACTCCTTCATGCCTGCTTGTCACAGGACTATTATTTGTACTATCTATTACGTCACTGGTTATTCTGGCAGGGTGTTTCGGTTCTACAGAATCTTCTAACGATAAAGGCAGCAAATCAGTCAGTTTCTGATCATACTCTTCGAATATTTTTATACCGTTCTTCCCGGATTTTATTCCTCTTTTATCTTACTATAATAATTATAAATATACCAAACGCCCGGGGAAAAAGCAAGATTAAAAAATAGGAACCACATCCTATTTTTCTATTAATTTATTTAGCTTTCTTAAAAATAATCCATATGCCAACTACTAGTAATACAATTCCTGTTAGAAGTCCAAAATTAATAAAAAACAAATTATTAAATAAGAAAAATAAAGAAACAATCCCTAATATTCCTATGGGAATCAAGAGTCCCTTCTCTCGCACTCCAAAAAGATAAAGCTGGAGCAAACCTATTGCTACTCCTAAAGGGAATATAGGCCACAAATCTTCCATTAAGTGCCAACCATAGATGACATTAACTAAAAATAAGAGGCCATAAGTTATGAGTATCCCTCCCGGAACCAGAAGACCTGCATCCTTTCTGTAAATAAAGTAACTCAATTCAAAAACAATCCCGGGTATTAATAAAAACAAAGGCCATAAATTATCCCAAACAATTTCTATTACCCCAAAGTTCGATAATATTAATAGCACTCCTATAAACAGTAGTAAAAAACCAAATATGTAATTAATCTTTTTCATCGACTTCCTCCTTCTTAAACAATTTTTCTTGAACTATTAAAATATAATTATCTTTTCTTTTATTTAAAGAATATTATCTATCTTCTGCAAGTCGACTTAATAGCCATACTCTTACTTTTTTCTTACCCCAGTCCAGGGCTTTTTGCTCATCTCCCAGGTTGAAACACACATCAATCCTATTACCTTTAATTGCACTTCCACAATCATTGGCTAGACCTACTCCATAACCTTCTACATAGAGCACATCTCCATAATGAAATGTCCCGTATTCCGGGTCAATAGCTATGCTTTTATATCCGGCTTTGTAATTAGTTGAAGTAAAACCATCAGCATAAGGCCAGCAAGACCTTTCATGGGGGGTATAAGCTGTTGCCACCACAGCAAATTCCGGATAGGGTATATTTTTATCCTTCCCGGCGGATAATGCTTTCTCTATTTCCCTTGCCTGTGCTTCTGCTTTTTCCCAATCAATTTTATTAAAACCATAGGGATCTGTTGTTTTTGGAAGACTATATTTTTCAGTAATAGTGCAGCCTGTTGCTTTCTCTTTGCTGGAAATCTGATACTGAGAGGTAAAGCGCACGATATTTCCCTCTTTATCCTTGACTACATAAAACTTACTATCTACTGAAAAATTACTTAGCCAGAAGAATATATTTAAGACAATTATAAAAATTATGAAAAGACTTATTTTCTTTTTTATGATTTTCTCCTTTAGCAAAAGTTAAATATAATTCATTATTCTATAAATACTTTTAAAAATCCTCTTTTTTACAGAAAAAAAATAAAAAGCTCGCCTTGCTATTAACAAAGCGAGCTTGTAAAGGAGGTATAATTATGAAAAAGATTGTTTTGTTGTTTGTTGCTTTAGTTTAGTAGGTCATTTAAACAATTATTAATTATACACTGAGTAATTATACTTATATTTTTTATAATGTCAAGTAAATTTTGAAAAAATTTCAAAAGATTTTTCTATTATTTAATATATAAAAATTTATCATATATGGAATAAAATATATCTATATTAATAAGTGATTTTATCTTCGGGAAGATAAGGAGTTTTAATAAATATCAGCTTTACCTCTTCCCGGGTGTCATTCACAATATCGTGTTTTTCAAGAGGTTCTATGCGGAAGGCATCTCCTTCTTTTATTCTATATTCCACATCATTAACCAGCATTTTAGGAGAACCTTTTATAAAATAAAAGGTCTCTTCTACTTCCCGGTGTCCGTGCGCTCCCATAGTTTGACCCGGTTTTAAGAGAATTATTCCCCAATCGATACGAGGCCCTCTTAGAATATATTTTACTCCCCAATCTCCTCCTCGAAATTTACATTCATTCTCATTTATTTTTTCCATATATCCATCCCTCCTGCCAAAAAAAGGAACAGAGAACCGTCCCCTGTATTAAAATCGTTTCCAAAAGTCCTTTGCTTGTTCTCTTACTCTTCTGATAATTCTTTCGTAATCTAAACCGCTTATCTCCCGATCTTCCATTAATATATTACCGCCTACAATAGTAGTATCGACCATATCTCCGCTTATACCGAATAAAATATGGAAATAAGCATTTTCACTGGTAATAGGAGTAGGCGGATAATAATTTACCACTATAACATCAGCTGGGGCTCCGGTTTGAAGGACTCCCAAAGTTTCACCAAAGAACCTGGTGGCAATCTCACGGTTATTCTTAAAAGCCATCTGAAAAACTTCTTCCCACCCAGCTTGAGGATTATGTAAATCATGTTTTTGTAAGAGATTAGCAACTTTAATACTTTCAAACATATCGGTAGTATAACCGTCAGTCCCCAATCCTACTGTTACACCTTTATCTATGGCAGTCTTAATTGGAGCTGCACCCACGGCATTACCCATGTTAGATTCGGGGTTATGAATTAAATAACTGTCATTGTTTTTTAAGATTTCTAATTCTTCTTCCTGAAGATGAACCCCATGGATGGCTAAAGTACCGGGTCGTAAGATATGAAAACGATTTAAGCGTTCTGCTACTCCTTTATAACCCCGGGTTTTACTTTCATAGAAATCAGCTATACCCTCTGCGACATGGATATGAAAAGACACTCCCAGCTCATCTGCCAGAGCAGCCACTTCAGATAAGGTCTCATTATTCAAAGTAAAAGAAGCATGAAGTCCGATCATCCCTCCCAAGTAACTATTACCTTCTTGTTGCGCCTTTTTTATAAATCTTTTGTTTTCTCTGATTCCATCTAAGGCCTTTTCATGACCGTCCCGGTCAGAAATCTCGTAAGATAGATTAGCTCGAATACCGGTCTGACGGACTGCTTCAGTAATTATATCTAAACTACCATCGATAAGATTACTGCTGGCGTGATGGTCAAAAATAGTTGTAGTTCCTTTTTTAACACAATCTAAAAGAGCATAAATAGCACTACAATATATATCTTCTTCGTTTAAAACCTTATCTAATCTCCACCATAGTTTTTCTAAAATTTCCACAAAATTTTTAGGTGGCTGGTCAGTTTTAAGGTCCATACCTCGAGCAAAAGTGCTATAAAGATGCATATGGGTGTTAATCATGCCGGGCATTATTATCTTACCCTGAACATCTTTATATTCGGCTTCAGGATATTTTGAAATTAATTTTTCTGTCTCTCCAATAGCAACAACATTCTCTTCCTCGATTACTACTCCGCCGTTATAGATAACCCGGGAATCTTTATCAAAAGTAAGAACTGTTCCGTTTCCAATTATCAGCATTTTTATTTCCTCCTCTATCCTTTAATCATTTTTTGGGAAATCTTGTTGGCTTTTTCCGCCACCTTATCTTCATCGATATTAACCAATCTTCCATCGCGAACAACAATCTTACCATTAACTATAGTAATATCCACAATTTGAGAATCACCAGAAGTTACCAGAGCAGAAACAGAATCGGACAAACCCCCGGCAAATCCTAATCTTTTTGTATTGATTAGAAACATATCTGCCGCTTTCCCTTCTTCAAGACTGCCAATCTCCAGCTGGTTAAGGACATCACGACCGCCATTGGTGGCCATGCTCAGTACTTCTTCGGCAGATATACCGGAGATACCATAAATTAACCGATGCATCAAGAAAGCTGCTTTAAGTTCGGCAATCATATTAGAGGAATCATTGCTGGCACTGCCATCAACCGCTAATCCCACCGCCACTTTCTTTTTTAACATATAAGGGATGTTCGCCACTCCGGAAGCCAGTTTCTGATTAGATACCGGACAATGAGCTACTCCCGTTCCTGTTTTAGCTAATAAATTTATTTCTTTTTCGTTTAGGTGGACACAATGGGCAAACCAGACATCATCACCCAGCCAGCCGACTTTTTCCATATAATCCAGTGGCCGCAGACCAAAAGTTTCCTGACAAAATTCATCTTCATCTTTAGTCTCTGCCAGATGAGTATGACTCTCCACTTTATAATTCCGAGACAATTTAATCGATTCTTTTAAAAGATTTTCAGTAACGGAAAATGGAGAACAAGGGGATAAAACCACTCTTTGCATGGCAAAGGGCTTGTAATCATGAAATTTTTCGATAACCCGCTGAGAATCAGCCAGTATTTCTTCTTCTGTCTGCACTACCGAATCCGGAGGTAATCCCCCATCTTTTTCACTTAAAGACATAGAACCTCTGCTTCCATGAAATCGGATGCCAATTTCTTGAGCTGCCCTGAATTCTTCATCCACCAGTTCTTTCGGTTGGCTCTTGGGGAAAACGTAGAACTGGTCAACCGCGGTGGTGCAACCGGTCTTCAAAAGTTCTCCCATAGCTACCAGACTGCTGTAATAAACCGCTTCGGGAGTTAAGCGAGACCAGATAGGGTAAAGATATTTTAACCAATTAAATAACTTTACATTCTGTACTTGAGGAATATTTCTGGTTAAGGTTTGATAAAAATGGTGGTGGGTATTAATCAGTCCAGGATAAAGGAAATAATCAGAACCGTCAATTATCTCCTCAGCTGGGAATTTTATGTCACAGGCAATCTGACTAATTTTATTATCTTTAATTAAAAGACTGCAACTTTTTAATCTGGTTCTTTCTCTGTCCATAGTTACAATCTCTTTTACATTTTTAATTAATATAGAAGACATTTAAATACTCTCCTTTTTTAGGGGGGTCAGGTCTTCACATTTGACATAACTATTCTGGCTATCTTATTTAGGGGCAAGTTATGTCAAATGTGAAGACCTGACCCCTTATTTTGCTTATTTTTCCACACTTTCAATTGCTTCGATAATCTGTTCGTAACCGGTACATCGGCAGAGATTGCCCTCTAAGGCAGTTTTAATCTCTTCCCGGCTGGGATGAGGATTATGTATAAGTAAGGCCTTGGCGGACATCAACATCCCCGGGGTACAAAAACCACATTGTATGGCATGACAATCGATAAAGGCTTGTTGTAAAGGATCAAGCTTTCCATTTACTTCCAGTCCTTCAATTGTTAATACTTCACTTCCCCCAATCTGCCCGGTAAGAATCAGACAGGAAGAAACTGCTTTTCCATCAAGGATAACCGTACAAGCTCCACATTCACCAATACTACATCCTTCTTTGGTCCCGGTTAATTTTAATTGCTCCCTTAAAGTATCAAGTAAACGCTCTTTGGGACCCACCTTTAAGGTTGCTTCCTTACCGTTAACAATAAAGGTTACCGTAGTCTTAGTCATTAGTTCTTGCCTCCTTGATAAATTTTTCCAATGCTCTCTTAATCAGGACAGCAATAGTCGGTTTTTTGTAGGGAGTAGACCATCTTTCCCCGGTGATAGAAACCATTTCCTTATTGGTTATTTTACCAATCTCCTCTAAATCAATATTAAATATCGATTTACCATTAATAGCCTCTTCTGTTACAGGCAAGGATTGGGGATAAGGTGTAGCAGACCCGGGAGCAACTCTGGTATCTTGGAAAATACCTTCTTCGTCTATTTTTGTAACCAGGGCAAGACTTAGTCTGGCAATAGACAGGGCTTTTCTCCGGCCGATTTTTTGAAAATCAGTATAATAATTATCACTAATAAGTAAAGGAATTTTTATTTTGGTTAATAGTTCATTGGCTTGCAATTTGGTTTTATAGGGACCGGCTAAAAATTCTTCCAAGAGCAATACTCTCTTACCTTTCCTGGAAGTTAATTCTACTTCGGACCTTAAAGCAATTAGAGGGGGTAAAAGGTCCGCTGCCGGTGAAGCATTCACAATATTACCTCCGATAGTACCCCGGTTACGAATCTGGGTTGAACCAATAGTGTAAGCTGCTTCCACTAATACCGGAAAATTATTTTTAATGGGCAGCTCATTAATCAATCGGGAATGGGTCACCAGCGGCCCTATCTCTATAAAATTATTAATTGAATTAATAATTTTTAATTCTGGGATGTTGCTTATATCTAAGAGGTAATCAAAGTCTAGTAAGCGAGGGCTCTCTTTATAAAGGTTAACCAACAAATCTGTCCCTCCGGCTAATATATGAACTTTACTAAATTTATCTAAGTAATTTAGGGCCTCTTCTATTTTTTGGATGGTTAAAAATTCGTAGGATATCATTTTTTTGTCCCCCCTTTACTTAAAGAATGTCCCAGTAAGACCCGTTCTAAATTAAGGGGTAAATGTCTGATTCTTTTTCCGGTTGCCTGAGCTACTGCATTGGCAATGGCAGGTGCGCCCAGTTCTAAAGTTGGTTCACCGATAGATTTAGCTCCATAAGGACCATGAGGGTCGGGATTTTCTACAATAACCGGGCTAATTTCTGGCATATCTTTTACTGTAGGAATTAAATATTCATCAAAGTTAGTATTTTTAATGTAGCCATTCACGGTTTCCACTTCTTCCATGATACCATAACCCACGCCCATCATTACTCCACCATAGATCTGCCCTTTAAGGCAGGCAGGATTAATGGCTCTACCCACATCATGAGCAGCAGTCATCTTTAATACTTCTATCTGACCTGTAGCTGTATCAACTTCTACTTCGGCTATTTGACAACCATAAACATAGGTAAAATATGGTCTGCCCTGACCAATTTCTTCGTCCCAGGAAATATCAGGGGCTTTGTACCAACCGTAAACAGATAAAAATATTCCCTCCTGATTAGCCAAATTTATAGCCTCGTCAAAAGAAATAATCTTTTGATTTTTATTTTTCTCATATATATTCTCATTTTTAAAATTCAAATTATCTGTTCTAATTTTAAATTCAGCTGCAACTATTTCAGCAAGAGTTTCTTTTAATTGATGGGCAGCATTTTTTACTGCATTGCCGCCCAATATAGTGCTGCGAGAGGCGACTGTAGCCCCACTCTCGGGAGATACCGAAGTATCAACTTCCATATAGTTAATCCTTCTAATATCCACTCCTAATTCTTCAGCAGCTATCTGGGTAAAAACAGTTTTTAAACCTTCGCCATTTTCAGCCAATCCACAGGAGATTAAGATACTTCCATCACGCTGAATGGCGACTATAGCCCCGGCGGCGTCGGTTGCCTCAGCTCCCAGACTGCAGCCTCGAAAACTGATAGCCATACCGATTCCTCTTTTTTTATCTCCTGATTGAGGTTTGCTGTATTCTCTATATTTCTCTTTATAATTACTGGCTTCAACAGCTTTGTTAATTACCTCTTCCAGACTCACCTGATGATTATCCAGTTTCTGTCCACTGGCGGTAATGGAATTATTGTGATATATATTTTTCAAACGCAGTTCCATGGGGGTCATCTTCAGTTCTTCAGCCAGTTCATCCATTAATGATTCCTGGGCAAAGATAATCTGTGGAGAACCATAACCTCTCATCGCCCCGGTATACACATTATTGGTGTAATATCCGTAAGTATCTGTCTTCACATTAGGCAATTCATAGGGACCGGTTGCTTGGACAACTGAACGCCAGGTAACAAAGGGAGTCTGGCAGGCATAAGCTCCGCTATCGGCTAAACACTTAATTTCCATTGCTGCCAGTTTACCTTCCTTGGTGACGCCTACCTTATATTTCATTTTGTAAGGATGACGTTTATAACTTTCGAGAATTGACTCATCTCTGGTATTAACCATTCTAACCGGTCGGTTGGTTTTTAAAGCCAAAATTGCAGCCCGGGCAGCCATAGAAGACATAACTTCATCTTTGCCCCCAAATGACCCACCCATATGATTCTGAATTATTCTCACTTTGTTCAAGGGTACCTTAAGCACACTTGCTACGGCATTTCTACAAGAAAAAGGATTCTGAATCGAACCATAGATAGTTACTAAAGTATTATGTTCATAGGGCACTGCCACGAGTGACTCAGGTTCGATATAACCGTGTTCTACAAATTGAGTGGTATATTCTCTTTCCAGTATTACCTCTGCCTGGGCGAAACCTTTTTCTATATCCCCTTTTCTCAATCGATGATGAACCACCTGATTATTTTCTAACTCTGAATGGACTAAGGGAGCGTCTTTTTTTGCTGCTTCTTCCGGGTCAAAAATACCCGGTAATTCTTCATATTCTACTTCAATTAACTCCAGGGCCTTTGCAGCTGCTTCTTTAGTTTCGGCAGCAACGACAGCAATGCCATCACCGATATACAAAACCTGTTGTCGAGCTAAAACCTGTTGATTTTGAACAATTACTCCAAATTCATTATTAGGGATATCTTCTGCTCTTATAATCGCTTCAACACCCGGATAGGCTAGAGCTTTTTCGATGTTTATCTTCACAATTCGGGCATGGGGATATTTACTTCGTAAAACTTTACCATAAAGCATATTGGGAAAGAAAAGGTCAGCAGCAAATTTAGCTTTGCCGGTAACTTTTTCGTAGGCATCGACTCGTTTTATCGATTTATTAACCTCGCTGAATTTCATTCTTTTCATCTCCCTAAGTGTGACAGGGGACGGTTTTCTGTCACACTCTAATATACTATTTTAGCAAACCGGTCCTTTGGTTAAATTTTTTAATAAGCTCATCTATTTTTCTTACTTGCCGGTGAATACTACCCCAATAATTTTCATAATCATACCATTGAGCATTTAGTTCTTCCATATCTTTACCTTGTTGTTCTATCCAGGTAAAGTACTTGAGATTATGGATGCGTTTCTTATCGCGATAAGTTAATTCTTGCATATAATCAGTAGTAAGTGCCTGCAAGTTACGATGATAATCAATGGCTGCATCGATTTCATCGTAGGGACCAAATTCTTCTTCTAATTCTTTTAATCGAGAGCTATACATTTCCATTGAATCGGTAAAGACAGTTAAGACTATATCCTTTTCGGTTAATTCATAATATTTAGCAAACTTGATAGCCATAATCATATTGGCTGCGCTGGAGATGCCCATTAGAGGTAATTTTTCAATTATTTCTACAGGAACACCTTTTTTAATTAAATATTTTTGACCAATAGGTTCATTAAATAAACGAATTATTCCCATACTATTACTATCATCTACGTCAATAATAATATCAGTATTTTTCACATTATGAATCCAGGGAACGTGTTTATCTCCTATGCCCTCAATACGGTGAGAACCAAAACCATTAGCCAGAAGTGTAGGACATTGCAAGGCTTCACCAGCAGCTATCTTGCTGGTAGGATATTTTTCTTTCATATAATCTCCACAACCCAAGGTACCAGCTGAGCCAGTAGTTAAAACTACACCGGAATAATTATCTTTAGAAGTCATCACTTGAGATAGAACTTCCTCTATAGCATGACCAGTAATCTCATAATGCCAGAGGTGATTACCAAATTCATCAAATTGATTAAATACTACTACATTATCCCTGGTCTTTTTTAATTCCCAAGATTTATCAAAAATCTCTTTTACATTACTCTCCGTTCCAGGAGTAGCAATTACTTCTCCGGCTACTTTAGCCAACCAATCAAAACGTTCTCTACTCATCCCTTCCGGTAAGATAGCTATCGATTCACAGGAGAGAATATCGGCATCATAAGCACCACCCCGACAATAGTTTCCAGTAGAAGGCCAAACTGCTTTTTGAGAAGTCGGATCAAATTGTCCGGTAACCAAGCGAGGAACTAAACAACCAAAGGTAGCACCTACTTTGTGGGAACCGGTGGGGAACCATTTACCCACTAAAGCAAATATTCTGGCTTTTACTCCGGTTAACTCATGAGGTAATTCTACAAAATTAACTCCTCCGAATTGACCACCCTTTATTATCGGCTCATTCTTCCAGTTAATTCTAAAAAGATTATAGGAATTAATGTCCCATAATCCTATGTTCTTTAATTTACTTTTAATTTCTTCCGGAACAAGTTCTGGATTTTTCATCTGCTCAAAAGTTGGAATAATAATATTTTTTTCTTTGGCTCTTTCTATGGTTCTCTTAA
>JABUBM010000256.1_pt1 | contig 12676 bp, 7 predicted proteins | sample 7240321 | NCBI WGS metagenome assembly JABUBM01 (sample SAMN07256344, study PRJNA390944) | subsurface metagenome | isolation source: Methane hydrate marine sediment | place: Pacific Ocean: Eastern North Pacific, ODP site 1244 | collected 2002
ATCGAATAGCACTGCTGAAGACTTGAAGAACATTGGTGTGCATAATAAGATACATGTGGTTCATTGTGGTATCCCCAGAATTGCCCGGATGTCCAAAGCGCGACGCCAAAAGGATCTCATTGCTTATGTGGGACGTGTTAAAAAATATAAATCAATAGATCATTTTATTAAAGCAGTAAAGATAATTCAAAACAAAAGAAACATTAAAGCGATGATTGTGGGTGACGGTGATGTAAAAGATGAGTTGATACATCTATCCGGAAAGCTGAATGCTAATATTGAATTCACTGGTTTTGTGACTGAAGAGGAGAAATACCGAATATACTCTACTGCGCGAGTCGTTGTTCAACCGTCAATAAAAGAAGGGTGGGGACTTACTGCAATTGAAGCGCAGTCATGTGGTACGCCTGTGGTTTGTGCTAATTCCCCTGGTCTACGTGAGGTGGTTGCAGATGGTTTGACCGGATATTTGTATCCGTACGGTGATATTAATAGTCTTACCACAAGTATTGTTGAACTACTTGATGATGATAAAAAATGGCAAAAGTTTTCTCTTAGCGCAAAGGAGTGGGCTGGTAAATTTTCCTGGGATGATGCAGCCGAGAAGCTTGAAAAAATATTAATAGAGGAGATTAAGAATAGTGAAAAGCGAATTATTTATGAGTAAAAAATATATACTATCATATTTATGTTTCGCGCTTGCATTTCTTATGTGGGCGGCAGAGGGTGATTTTGAAATAGCAAAGAAGGCTTATGAAAAAGGGGAATATAAAATTGCTGAAGTCTATTTAGATAACTTCTTAAGGGAAGAACCTTACGGTGAGCACGTCCCCGATGCTACATATTATCTGATCAGGATTTATGACAAGCGCGGAGATTTTATCAAACTGTTTTCAAGTGCCAGTCTTTTTCTAAACAATTATAAATATGACCACCGCTGTAAAGAGATATTAACTATACTTCTGAAAAGATTAAATGAAAAAGAGGCATTTAATGTTGCGCTCGATTACATTAAGAAATATGATTATTTGATAGATGATTATGAAATTTTAGAAGAGACCGGTTATGGTTTATTTGAACAAAATAAAAAGGTGTCGGCGGATTATATTTTTTCATTAGTGCCGCAAAGTGATACAGTTAAGATATTACGTGCTGGAATAACCGGCAATTTTTTTGAAAAAAGAGAGAAATATGAAAGTTTGACAGGTCCGGAAGGGAGAATTTACCTAATAGAATTTCTTCTTGAAACTGGAGATACAATTGAGGCATATGAAGTTTACAGGTTGGTTGATCTGAAACATGTAAGAGATAATGTCCTATATAGATATGCAAAGATCAGCATACTTTTTGATAAGGTAAAATTTACAAGATTAGCAAAACGGTTAAAGAAATTGGGGGCGTATAAGAATAAGTCATTATTACTTGAGGCATTAAGCACTGGTTATCTTGAAGAGTTAATCATACCAGGTGACCAGGGAGAATGTGTATTGCTAATTGAATATTTTAAACAGGATACAGTATCGCGGAATTTGCCGGATAGCGTAGATTCTGATTTACTTATATCTGATTCTTTGCTCGAAGATAATATAATATCTATCAAGGGAAAAATTGGTGCAAACTATTATCTGGACTCACTCTATTGTGATATTCTTCTTAATAATGATAGGATTAATGAGGCATTTGGTGTAATCGCCCCATACTTAAAATATCAGAATACAATAGATTATACCCGCAAAATCAGGGCATTAAAATATTATGATGAGGGTAAATTTGATCTTGCTGCAATAGATATTATTCTTTCTCATAATGACGAGCCTGAGGTAATGTTGGTTTTAGCTCATTCCCTGACAAATATTGGTAACAATGCTGTCTATCTCTATGAAGAAATTGTAAATACGACTAAAGACACATTGTTATTATCTCAGGCACTGAAAAGTTTAATCAAAATCAATTTCGAAAATAAAAAGTATCATGATGTCATAAAACACAAGTTTGACATTTTGGATAACGATACAAGCTTGGTTAGGATTTTCCTTTATAGCCTTGCCCGCACCGGTAAAAAAAGAAAAGCCGATTCAATCTTCAGTCAATATTTTACAAATAAAGACTATGCGTTTGAAAATTATTACGGAGAGTATTTGATTGATAAAAAGAAATATATAAAAGCTAATAGATACTACGATTCGATTATCCATTCGACAGAAGACAATTTACCAGATCGATTGTATTATAATTGGGCTCTCATCCCGTTTTTACAGGGGAAGGTGGATACTGCCCTTAGTAGATTCATTTTTTATATTGATAGTTTAAAAGGGGATGATGATTATCACAGGGCAGCTTTTAAAATTGCCACGATAAATTATCTACGGCAAGAATTTGATAATGCAGCTTACTATTATGGTTTGGCGAGTATGGATGAATTGTTGCGTAATGATGCATTGCAGAATCAGTTGATTTGCTATAAAAAATCAGGAAACTGGGATAGGACTGTCGAGACAGGCAAAAAAATTCTGCAATCTATTACTGATGATAAGGAGCTCGATATTCAATTTGAAATTGGTTATGCATATTTGCGATCCGGTAATGCAAAAGATGCAATTGAATATTTAAAAAATGCAGCGAGCTCAAATTCCACTCCTGAATACCATTACTGGCTTGGCGAGTCATATCTTTCCAAAGGTGATTTTATTAGAGCACTATACCAGTATCAAAAAATTATTGAGTTATTTCCCAAAGATGAGATGTGGGCTCCCTTTGCCAGGTACAAAACAGGCATTGTTTTTGAATTTATGGATGAATTTGATGAAGCAAAAAGAGTATATAAAGAGATAATTAAAAAGCGGGGCATTGGAGACACCTGGGGAATTGAAGCACAGAAAAGATTAGAGATACTGGAATGAAAAACTCCAAACTCCAAATTCCAAATTCCAAATATCGTTTTCTCTTGGTTCTTGGAACTTGGTTCCTGGTTCTTGGAATCATCTCTTGCTGTGGTTATTCAACCCGTTCATTATTGCCGAGCCATATGCAAAAGGTTCATATTAAACTCTTCAAGAATCAGACTTTTAAGATTGGGCTTGATGAAATAGCAACCACTACTGTTATTGAAGCATTTCGTGGTGGTTCAAACTTACGTATTGTTGACGAGAACAGTGCGGATATTGTGATTGATGGTAAGGTTTCCGGTTTTACAAAGGCTCCTTATACTTACACAAGTGACCAGACAGTTATTGAATATAAAATTACTGTGAAATTTTCTGTCCGTTGTGTTGATAAAGTCAAGAATGATGTGTTCTGGGAAGGCGATGTTTCAGATTGGGCATCCTATGCCTCAGATGAAGAAGAAGCAATAAATGCAGCGATTAAGAAAACTGCGGAGAACCTGGTAAATCAAATCTTAACTAATTGGTGAAAAGTAGAATACTTTTTTTAATGGTATATGTTTATTTAGCATTTGAAAATGTTATTATTTACCCCGTTGGAATGCCTCATCCTTCAAGGCGGTATGGTAAAGAAAAAGTGGATCATTTTTTCAAAAAATGCCTCGCTATTTCTAGCGGGGTTTCCTACGGGGTTTGTTAAATGAAGCGTTTTGCAGAATTAGAGCTTCCAGATTATCATAAGAAAGACTTTGAAGATATTTTACTTAAGGGTACAGATTTTGGAACAAACCATTTCAGAGAGTTAAATGATAAAAAAGAGTTATTGACAAATAAGGACAAAGCTCAATACTGCGTTGAAAGAGGTAGTGAAGAATATTTTTATGGTTTTTACGATTCGGCACTGAGATACTTTGCCCGGGCATTAAAAGAAGATGAAAATCAATATATCGCCTGGGTAAACCAGATAAGAGTTTTGATCGATACTGGTAAATATAAAGAGGCTTTGTTCTGGGCAGATAAAGGTATTGCTCGATTCCCCGGTTGTTTGCTTATGGTGTTTGCTAAGGCTTATGCCCTTGCTTATGCAGGACAAATTGAGCAGGCAAAAAGGTTGATTAATAAGCCGGTGCTTGAGAAAAATGAGCCATCTCTATTCTGGCTTTTCAGAGGCGAGGTATTGATTAAGATAAAACAGGGAATTTTCCACAAATTGATATTTCCATATAAAGGGATCGGCAAAACAGGAGCATTCTTTTGTTTTATGAAAGCGCTCGATTCTAATCCAAATGACGGCTTTATGAATCAAAGAATAGGAATTACATATCTTAAAGCAAAAGATACGGTTCGCGCATATGAACATTTGAAATCTTCAGTTATCACTGCTCCTCAAAATCCACTTACTTTATATTGTCTTGCTGAATGTTATTGCCGAAAGCGTGATTATCAATATGCCTTATATTATACTAAAAAGGCAATAACATTTAACCCCAAATTTGATGCAGCAATTGAGTTGCTACAACGTCTGCACAGCCCATATGGGAGGTTCGTGCGCAGCTTTTGGAGAATTGTGAAGTGAAGTTATACAATTAAAAAAGGAGTACTTATGAAGAGAGGTTATATAAAAATTCAAGATTTGTATAGAATAAAATTTTTGAGGGAGATTGTTCTTTCTCCTTGTGGTAATAAAATTGCCTATACTGTGGAATGGATGGACAAGAAAAAAAATAAATATTTTTCGAACCTTTATTTACTTACAGAAGATGGTAAAAAAAATCATTTTATCAGAGGCAATAAGGATATAAAAAATCCTGGATGGTCGCCCAATGGCAAATACATTTCATTTATCAAGACTGATATAGAAAAAGGCGAACCAAAGCAGAATATCTGGGCTATACCGGTAGATGGGGGTGAGGCGTATGCCGTTACTGATGCAAAAGGTTTTTTTGGAAATTATGTTTGGACTTCTGATAGTAGATATATTATCTGTGAATTTACTGTAAAGAAAGAAGATAAAGAAAGAATTCCAGAAAAGGGCAAACCGCCGTTGTATTATCATGTGAAGAATATGTGGTATAAGCTGGACGGTAAAGGTATACTGCCTGAAGAAAAAAGCCACATATGGAAGGTGAATGCCAAGACAGGGAAGATGAAACAATTGACCTTTGGCAAAAATGGTGATGCATCTCCGAACGTATCGCCAGATGGCAAGAAAGTCGTGTTTGTCTCTAACCGCCAGAAAAGCTATGAAGAAAAATTACAATATGTGGATATTTACGTTATCGATATTAACGGAAAAAAAGAGAAAAAGGTAAAAACACCAGCAGGGCCCAAAGGGCTACCAGTATTTTCTCCGGATGGACGTTCTATTGCATATATTGGCAGAGAATATCCTGAGCAATGGTTTGGTTGGCGAAATTATTATCTGTGGGTGGTTACGGTCCAAGGAGGTAGAGCAGTAAATATAACAAAATCTTTTGACCGAACGATCCCCGGCTATGTAATTGATGACCTTGGCAATTATGCGTGCAATTATCCAGTATTCTCGGAAGATGGTCGATTTATTTATTATAATATTGCAGATAACGGTGATTCAAAATTGTATGGGATAGATGTTGAGAAGAAAAAAGTAATAAAGGTTCTCGGTGAGAATGAGACGATTTATGCTTTTGATCATAATGGGAAAAATACCTTTGCTCTGGCTATTAGTAATGCAGTTGACCCGGGGAATCTCTATATATTAAAAGATGGTAAAAGAAAGCAGTTAACTGATTTTAATAAAGGCTATTTTAGAACACACCGTGTAGCACGACCAGAAGAGTTCAGATTCAAAGGTGATAAAGGTGACAAAGTGCAGGGATGGATATTGAAACCGCCTAATTTCAACATCAAAAAGAAATATCCCCTGGTTGTTCAAATTCATGGAGGTCCCTATGCAGCATACGGCAATTCGTTTTTCCATGAATTTCAGGTTCTCGCTGCAAATGGATACGTTGTATTCTATTCAAATCCCCATGGCAGTGAGGGGTATGGTGAGAAGTTTGCTAAAGCTTTGCATAACAGATGGGGCATTCCAGATACAAAAGATATAATGAAAGCAGTAAGGTTGTTAACAAAGCGTAAATATATTGATAAAAAGAGAATGGGCGTAATGGGCGGCAGTTATGGCGGATTTATGACCAATTGGATAATCGGGCATACAAATATGTTTAAAGTAGCAGTTACCATGAGGAGTGTTGTTAATATGCTTTCATTTTTCTCCTCTGATTTTGGATTTAGCCTCCCCAAGGAATTTAAAGGTTATTGGTGGGAAAAGAAGAATTTTCAGTTTTACTGGGATATGTCGCCTTTAAAATATATTAAGAATATGAAAACACCTCTACTCATAATCCACAGTGAACAGGATCACCGTTGTCCAATATCTCAGGCAGAAGAGCTTTTTGTTGCTCTTAAATTACTTAAAAGGGATGTTGAAATGGTACGTTTTCCCTTGGAACCACATGGTTTGTCACGCCATGGTTCACCGCGACGCCGTGAAAAGAGGCTTGAATTTATCCTGAAATTCATTGATAGGTATCTGAAGAAATAGTGAAATTTTGGAGTGTTCCGACAAAAGATCGAGAATCCCGTTACGGGGCAACAAGCCCCCTTGTTGCTTCTTTATACGTTTAATTATGCAATTCTTAGTTATTCTGGCAATTGTCTTTGTCCTGTACATAATCTGGAAATACTGGACCTTGGCACTCGGTGCTGGTTATGACCCTACGCCAATGGACAGGGTATATAAAATGTTAGATATGGCGCAGGTTAATGAAGATGATATTGTGTATGATCTGGGTAGTGGAGACGGTAGAATTCTAATTACTGCAGCAAAAAGGTATGGTGCAAGGGCAGTGGGTATGGAAGCCGACCCATTCAGATTTATATTTTCCTGGTTGAATATTCTTTTTTCCGGCCAGTCAAAAAAAATAAAATTAAAATTTGGCAATTTCTTCAAGAAAAAAATAGATAATGCTACAGTAATAACAGTTTTTTTGTATAGACCGACAAATAATAAACTAAAAGAAAAATTCTTAAAAGAGTTGAAACCAGGGACGCGTGTTGTTTCATACGTATGGACATTTGATAATTGGGCACTCGAAGACTGTTTACCAGAAGATAGGATATACCTATATATAATAAAGAAGGCAATATAGGGCAGAAGAAGGCAGATAATAAAGACACGGAGATGGGGAGACTGGGAGAAACGGAGACAAGGAGAATGGGAGAAGGATATTAGGAAATCAGGAGATCAGGGAATCAGGGTATCAGAGGTATTCTTGACTTGAGTGTGTTAATGCGTATAATTCGGTAATTATGGCTATAGATATTTCAATCGTAATCGTTAACTATAATGTCAAGGCGTTTCTTGAACAATGCCTTATGGCAATCGAGCAGGCAAAACATAGTCTCGAAATCGAAATTTTTGTAGTTGATAATAGTTCAGTAGATGGCAGTCAGGCAATGGTAAAAAAAGGATTCCCATACGTTCATTTGATTGAAAACAAAGAAAATATTGGATTTTCAAAGGCAAATAATCAGGCATTAAGATTGGCAAAAGGCAAATATGTTCTCATTTTAAATCCTGATACCTTGATTCAAGAAGATACCTTGACAACACTAAAAGACTTCCTTGATAAACATAGCAAAACAGGGGCTGTTGGTTGCAAATTAATAAACCCGGATGGTTCATTTCAAGCTGGAAGTCGAAGAGGCTTTCCCACACCCTGGGTTGCCTTTACGAGAATTAGTGGATTGAGCAAGATTTTTCCCCGGATCAGGTTATTTGGACAATATAATATGACCTATCTCAGTCCTGATACTGAGAGCGAGGTTGATGTATTAACAGGTTCTTTGATGCTTATAAGGAAACGCGTTCTCGATAATATCGGACATTTTGATGAAGACTATTTTATGTATGGAGAAGATATTGACTTATGTTACAGAATCAAGAAACAGGGATGGAAGATTCATTATACACCAATCACCACAGCAATACACTATAAAGGGGAAAGTACAAAAAAGGGTGAATTTTCATACATTTCGAACTTTTACTCTGCGATGTTAATTTTTATACACAAACACTTTCAGAATCACTATTCATTTTTATTACGGACCATTTTAGCTATTGGTATTTACATTCGCGCGTATATTGCTTACCTCGGGCATTTATCAAAAAGTCTCGCATCGCCATTGCTCGATTTTGTACTTATTATTTTGAGTGTTTTCCTGGCGATAAAGATATGGCTCCCTTATTATCCGCTTGAAACATTTCGTATTGTATTACCCGTATATACATTTATCTGGTTTATCAGCATCTATCTATTCGGTGCTTATCACCTAAAAGGTAGATATCATTTAAAACCAATTCTCGGGAGTTGTATTGTTGGGCTGATGGTGAATTCGACGTTCACTTATTTCTTAAAACAGTTTGCATATTCTCGGGTTGTTGTTTTGATTTCGTTTATACTTATTCTATTTATATTAAGTATATGGCGCATTGTATATCGGTTTGCAGGTCCGATTCCGGAAAAGGGTCCTTTATCAAAAATACGTCGGGCAATCATTATTGGTACTGGCAAAGAGGGCAAGAGAATACTAAAGAAGTTGGAGAAAAGACCTGATATGCAATATGAGATCTGTGGGTTTGTAGATTTTGAACAAAACAGTATTGGTAAGGAAATTGATGGAGCTGAGGTTTTGGCAACAATAGATAATATTAAAGATGTCATAAGGGTTGAAAAGATTGATGATGTAATATTTTCATCTGACCGTTTGACTAATGCACAGATACTTGAAACTATAATCCGTGCCCGGGGTAGCGGTGTGAATTTCAGGATAGTTCCTCATGAACTTGAATACATTGTAGCAAAATCATCAGTTGACGAGATAGATACAGCACCTTTACTTGATATTACAGGTGTCGCCGATCCTCTGGATTTGATGGTCAAAAGGATTTTTGACATCGTCGTATCGACTTTAGTAATAATTGTGACGTCTCCTTTAATGTTAATTAATCTTCTTTTTGGAGGCAGGTTGGTCAAAAAGACAATTGTCGGCAATGCCGGGCAACCCATCAACATCAGATTTTTCAGGCAGGGAATGGGTTTTATGAAGTATCTCCCTTTATATTTTTCAACGTTTGCAGGTAAGTTAAGTATCATAGGATCAGAAATGACTGAATTTAAGCCGAGTGAATATCATCCTACTTATAAACCAGGATTAACCGGTCTTGTGCAGGTGAAATTAAAAGAGAAGAAGAAGGCACTTACACAGCGGCAAAAAGATTATTACAACCTTTATTATGTAAAGAACCAATCAATCATCACTGATTTGCAGATAATACTCAAATCTATTTTCTGAACAGCGAATTTGGTGAATCAAAGCAAATTGATTGAAGTGCCATATAGAAGTTTTTTCGTTAATCGTTATAGGGCGTCGCTGCCCGTATCGTTAGTCGTTTTTCGTTTGTTGTCATATTATTTTTTTGTACCGTAAAACGATGCCGAAAGACAATACTGGCCGCTATGCCGTACAACGAACAACGAAGTCTAAAAGACTTCGAGCGGATCTACATCTATGTCCAGTGTACAATTTTTGGTCTTATATGAATTCAGAAATCTCAATTTTCCGTGTCTAAAGTTCTTCGGTGTTTTAAGAAGTATAAAAACACGATATTTTTTTCTTATTTTATAATAGAATGAATTATTAGGACCAAATGCCTTTATATTTTGCATTCTACTAAGAATTGTAAATATTTTTTCTGCTTGGTTCCATACAGCCTTTTCATCTTCTCCTTTAAATCTCAAAAGAATAAGTTTAGAAAACGGTGGAAAATTGAGTTCTTTTCTAAATTTCATTTCCTGACTATAGAATTTAGGGTAATTCTGTAATTGACTGAAGAGAATTGAATACTGCTCAGGGTGATACGTCTGCATCAGAACCTTGCCGGGTTTTTTGCCTCTTCCAGACCGACCAGCAACCTGGGTAAGAATTTGAAATGTTCGTTCACCGCTGCGGAAATCAGGAAAATTTAAAATAACATCGGCATTGACAATGCCGACCAAAGTAACTTCGGGAAAGTCCAAACCTTTTGTGACAAGTTGTGTTCCCAGAAGAACTTTTGCTCTACCCTGTTCAAAGATATTAAATATCTTTTCTGCCTGGCCCTTTTTTCTTGCTATATCACGGTCTAATCTTAGAACAATTGGTTCATCTGTTTGCTCATGGTTTAGAGCTAATCGTTTTACTATTTTGTTCACCATTTCTTCAATTCTCTGCGTTCCTGCACCCCGGTATAAAAGTGTACCACGTGCACATTTAGGACAGATATTCATTTTTTTAGATTTATAACTGCATATATGGCATGATAACGATGATGTTTTTTCTTTTTTTGATTTATGATAAACCATAGGTAAATTACAATACGGACATTTGGCAACAAATCCGCAAAATGGACATATTAAATTCGGCGCGAATCCACGACGATTTAAAAAAAGGATAATCTGTTCATTATTTTTTAATGTCTCCTCTATCTTTAATTCTAAATTAGGAGATATGAATTTTCTATTCTCCTTTTTCAAATCTATAATTTCGACCTCGGGAAGTGATCTATTATCAATCCTTTCTTTTAGAGTAAGCAATTCATATTTACCGATCCCCGCGTTACGAAAAGATTCAATCTGTGGTGTGGCACTACCAAGTACTACAACAATATTCTCGAATTTACCACGCATGACTGCAACATCTCGTGCATTATATCGCGGCATGCGTTCATGCTCTTTGTATGAATGATCATGCTCTTCGTCAACAATTATTATCTTCAAATCCTTAATTGGAACAAAGATTGCTGAACGCGGACCGATTATAACTCGATATTCACCTTGTTTAATAGCATACCATAATCTCCTGCGTTCCTTATCAGATAGTGATGAATGTATTGTTACAACGTCATTATTGAATCTTTCCTGAAATCTTTTAAAAACAAGCGGGGTCATAGATATTTCAGGAACCAAAATCAATGCTCTACCACCTTTTTTTATAACTTCTTCAACACACCTTAAATATACTTCTGTCTTGCCACTGCCGGTTATACCGTATAGAAGAAAGGTTTTAAAGTAGTCCGTTTTTAAAGCACTCAAAATTCTTTTTATTGCATTACTCTGGGGATAAGTTGGTATCGGTGTTTTTGCTAAGCTGGGCAGCGCAGCAGATTTCTCGATGGGTTCATATTTTTTTAAAATCTTTGAAGGAAGGGTGAGCCGTAAAACTTCGCCCAGGGTTACAAGATAATAGTCAGCTATCCATTTATTGAGTTTTAATAGATTTTTTGGAATAAATTTTTCTTCAATTAATTCTTTAACATCCTTAATACCGCTGATATATCTTTGTGAGTTAATTTTTATGACGATTCCATATTTTAATTTATTCCGCAGTGGAACCAGTACAAGGTCACCAACCTGTAGATTATCTTGAGCATTATAAGTAAAAAAATCGAATTTTGTCCTGGGGATAGCAATATCAACTTTCACTTTGAAATTATAACAAAACAGAAATAAAAGTCAATGTGTGAGGGGTGAGTTTGTAAGGATGATACCGCGTTTATTTTTGTACTATCTTCAAAAATCTATGTTTACCAGCTCGGACAACAACGGGCTTTTTTAGTTTGACAATATAATCAATTTCTTTTACGCATTTGCCATTAATATCGATTGCACCTTCCCTGATTTTTCTCTTTGCTTCACCTCTTGAACTCATTAAACCAGCCTTTACAAGGAGGTCAATGATATTAAGTTCTTTACTTCTTATTTTAAATTCTTTGATCTGTTTGGGAAGTTCTTTTTTTGTAAACACCTTTTCAAATTCATCAGCAGCTTTCTGTGCTGCCTTTGCCGAATGATACATACGAACAATTGTTTTTGCCAGCTCAAACTTTGCGTCTCTGGGATTGATTGAGCCTTCATGCATTGTTGTTCGATATTCCTCGACTGTGTGTGGAAAGGCATCGGTTGCAAGTTTAAAATATTTGACGATCAATTCATCAGGAAGGGACATAACCTTACCAAACATCTGCTTTGCTGATTCAGTAATACCAATATAATTATCAAAGCTTTTACTCATTTTACGAACACCGTCAGTTCCCTCTAAGATTGGTAGCATTATGATTATCTGCGGCACCATTTTAAACTCGCGCATCAATTCCCTGCCAACGAGCAGGTTAAATTTCTGGTCAGTGCCACCGATTTCGACATCAGCCTTAATCGCAACTGAATCATAGCCCTGGCATAATGGATAGATTATTTCATGCATATAAACCGGCAAACCCTCTTTCAAACGTTGAGAAAAATCATCTCTTTCTAAAATCCTCGCTACAGTGTATTTAGATGCAAGTTCAATAAAATCATACATTGTTAATGCACCAAGCCACTTGCTATTATATGTAAATTCAGTTTTCTCCGGGTCAAGTATTTTGAAAATCTGCGTCTTGTATTTTGCCATATTCTTTTTGACCTGTTGTTTTGTGAGTTTTGGACGGGTTTTAGAAGCACCACTTGGGTCGCCGATCAAACCTGTAAAATCGCCTACTACTAATACTGCTGTATGACCTAAATCCTGAAATTGCCTCAATTTTCTCAGTTGTACACTAATACCAAGGTGGATTTCCGGGGCTGATGGATCAATCCCCAACTTAATCCTCAAATTCTTCTTCTTTTTTAATTTCTTTAATAATTCTTCCTCAGAAATTACTTCGGCGATAT
>JABUBM010000257.1_pt1 | contig 12669 bp, 17 predicted proteins | sample 7240321 | NCBI WGS metagenome assembly JABUBM01 (sample SAMN07256344, study PRJNA390944) | subsurface metagenome | isolation source: Methane hydrate marine sediment | place: Pacific Ocean: Eastern North Pacific, ODP site 1244 | collected 2002
CTGCCAAGATTTTCTACTACTCTTTCTCTTTTACCTTTCACTTCAGGATTATAAAAAATTTCCATCTCGTAAAAATATATGTAGTTTCCACTAGTTCTCGTTTCAATTCGCGGTCGTTTGATTTCTTTAGCAAATATTATTAATTCTTGTTGCCATTTTATAGGGTCCTTAATTTTTGCAATCCGGAGAATCGTGTTTTTTATTTCTTTCAAACTCATAAGCATTTTAGTTTTTCCTCGTTATTTAAGTGTTTGTATATATTGAAACATATTGGATTAATAAAAAAATTCGCTTACATTATTTTCGATTTTGTATAAAAATAATATCTTTCTTCTCTTTTACCTTCATCTATGCTTTTTTGGGAGCCAATTTGCATCAATTCACAGCAATATTGATAAGTCTCGGGATCCATTGTTTTTAGTTTCTGATAATATGCTTCTGAAGCAAAAGGACAGAGAAAGCAACCGTAACGATTGGACGATACAATTAATTCTTTAAAAGGTTTAATCCCCGCGACCCTCATTCTTTTTAAATTGTCTTGTTCAGTTTTGTAAAAGATTGGTAATTCACTATAAATTTTATAGCGAACTTGAGATTTAGTATCTTCGTGTAATTCTGGATTTAATTGCCCCCTCTCTTTCGATTGAAATTTTTGAATTCCAATATATTCGTTTACTCCTGAGGGAATAAACTTTTTATAAAAAAGTTGTATAGGAAAGATTTTAAAGAATCTTGTACACCAGCGTCTCCATTTATTCATACAGGTATTTTCAATCATCAAATCCTCAATCCTTTCGTCTCTAGTTAGAATAACTAAGGGATAATTGAATTTTTGAGTGTAAGAGATTACGTATTCTTTTGAAGATTCTTTAGACAATAAGGGATGACAATATAAACATAAATCTGCTTTATCCATCATTTTTAGGAAGAGAGCGACAGAATGGTTTGCGGGATGGACACAGATAACTTTCCTAACTGTTTTAAGGTATTCCTCATTACAATTAAACATCTCTACAATAACATCGGTCTTTCTTCTTGGAAAGGTTATTTTGATAATTGTTTTAGGGCAATTATAATACACTCTCATTATCTATTCCCCCTCCACTTTTTTGTCGATTTCTAATATAAAATTGTTCAAATACCCCTTGTAAGAGTCTTGGGTTTGATTGTTAGAAATTATTTTAAGACACTCCAATTTAGATTTTAACCATTTCTTATCTGATTTGTTCAATTTATTCCCCCTCCAATATTTTAACCGATTGTTTTAAACCGTAATTCTTTTCGATTTTACTAACTACGCCAATCAAAAGGTCTCTAATGTTGGTTAATTCTTCTGCTGAAGTTGCTAATTCGTAGCACTCTTCTTCCCCTTCGGAGTTTTGATGGACTAAATATAAAGTTTCAGCTTTTTTGTTAGCAGCTAAATAAGTTATTGCTTTAAAATCTGGTTTAAAATATTCGGTAAAATCTACTAACAACCTTTTTCCTTGACTTTCAGCCATTTTTTTTACCACCTTTTTTTTATTAATTTATTCTATAATAATGAAGAAACAATTCTCATATTTAACTATTTGTATATATCCAAATATATCAATTATTAATTGAAAAACATTTTAGAAAGCTTCCAAATTAGAAGAAAATAATATTTCCTACGAAAATAAAAATTGACGATAATTTGTATCCAACATCAAAAAATCGTTCAAAATCTTAACTTTTTCAATACTTTTTGGCGATTATTTGGAAAAGATTTAAATACGAGACAAATCATTTTTTAATTGATGATGTCAATGGAGTCGTTAGAACTGTCAATAATGGAGTTTCTAAAGGAAAAGAAAAAGTTCGAAACCTTAGGCTATGAGGTCTTAGGGGTTATAGACGGCTCTATCGAAAACTCGGAAAAGATCTATTCCGTCAGGAAGAAAAAGTAGTTGGATCCAAGAAAAACCTCTTTTTTAATACAAATTTGCGTTTTTAAGATACTGATGGGGCGCGTAATGTGATATTGTAGACATTAAAGAGTTAATAGAAAAATAGTAAAACCATAAATAGATTTAGTGTTTTAATAATATTAATATGTTTACATAAAAACATCTGGCGAGAAAAAATTGAGCGTAAATTATCTAAAAATTGTAAATAATCTAGTTGATAAAAAAACATCAGAATATTACAGGATAAATAAAAAAAAGAGAAACTTTTGGCATAGCAGATCAGAGTCCATTTCGTGTAGGGTTAGAAATAAGGATTCTAAAATTAACGCAACCCAGTTTGCAACGAATATTCGAGCGTATCTTCTCAACGAGGACGAGAGATTTAACATATTACTAGATAAATCGATAGAAAAAAGAATTAAAAGCGATCAGCACCAATTACGAATGTATGCGTATTCTATATTTCCTAACGAATCAAGAGAAATACTTGACAAAAAGATTGGTCTCATTATAGGTTCGTTATCGGACGAGGAAATTAGAGAAGCATTGAACTTGAAAGAAGTAGTCTCGTGTAGATTATTAGGATACGAAAAGGAGTTATTTTATCTGAAATGTTATTCGTTCGGTATTTTACCGGTTTTTATGCTAAGGTGTTTATATCATTTAAGCTATTCCCATTCTAAATTTAAAGAGGAATTAGAGTCCGAAGAGCTTGGTGATTTGGAGAAAGGCATACATTTCGATTATTATCTGAATAAACTTAGATTTCTATAATAGATTTACAAACATTGCAAATGCATGCGCAGCGAGGGCATTCGTTTCTACTACTATTGTAATAAGAATAGAAGGTGTTTTTTTAACAAATTAATTTTAAATTAATATTAATTTAAATTTTTTCTCCTTAAGGAGAAAATTTCTTATAAAAAAATTGCCGGTTTTTAAGTCAAAATTTCAACCTTTTTTTGATGTGGCCTTATGATTATATATAAAATCTTTTTCGAACCAGGATTAGCTTTTTTCTATTAAAATAAAGATAATTGGTATTAGGCGGGGAATTGTAAAAAGAATTCATTAAAAAGTCCACGAAAATTTATATTTTTAACAAAATTTTTAACAAAATAATCTTTTAATAATTTCTATCAGAACTTTTATTCTATCAATAAATCAAACGAAAATAGTAGAAAGCTCTCAATATTTTAATTGATTCAAAGATCTGGTTGAAGATCTAAGCTTTCTTTTAATAGATTAATAAGATTAACACACTTAACCAAAACAACCGTTGAGTTAGGAAACTCTATTGAAACAATAACGAGAAACTTACAATTCAATCAGAAACGAGTATTGGATCGAAATAGTATGGCGCCATAATTCATAAAAAACAAAATCTGTCAAGAAGAAAGAATAATTTACTGAAGCTTCAGTAATTTTTCTATATGCTTGCTTTATTTTTATTGTAGTTCTGTTCTCTACATTCTTCCAATTTAGGACCGTCATGGCATTCATTATGAGTGTAAAAATACATTGAAAAACATCTTTTTCTATCCATATAATCACTCCTCTTTTTTATTACTCTCTTTTTTTCTAAAATCTTTCTTTTCAATTTTCTCAACAGTTAATTGAAGAAAGTCACCAATTTCTAATCCTAAAAACTCAATAATCTTTTTATCAATAACTACTCCTTTTGAATTTCCAATTTTAGTTAATTTTACAAGCGTTTGAATAATTTCTCTCACCATTATAATTTATAAGTATTTAATATAAATTAAGAATAATAAATATTTAAATATTTTTATGTAATTAAAGCAAAGTAAAACAAGTTATAATAAAATAATACAATTAATATTAGTAAATGTTTGAATAAAATTTTTTATAAAAAATTAAAAGTCAATATGTACGGTGGGTTATTTCGAGAAGAGAGCGTAAGAACGCATTTTAGATTTAAAGAAATGTATTAATTTTTGATGAAAATATTACCTCTTTGTTTTTGGGTATTAGAAGCATACATCTCATAGGATAAGTTTCCTATTTATGAAAAAAAGTTTTGGAATTCTCTTAAAACATAAATGGTTAATTTAAAGCAAACCACTACATTAACCGCCTATTAAAACTCTTAAAATTTCAATCTTTCTCTCTCTATTAAATTATGGTGTATAACATCTCTTGCTTGCTAAAATGGTGTATTATTAATCTCAATCAAATAAAAAAGGTGGTTAAATGAAAAACTATAATTTTGAATACAAATACAGTATCTACAATAAAACAGGGAAACAACGAGAATATAAAGTACCAATAAGAATGAACATAGATAACACAGAATACAATCAAGAACAGAGAGAATTTCTAATAAGTCTATATCCTAACGGACTAAATAAACAAATACAATAAAAACGTTGGAAAAAATGAAGAAAAAAGCAGTTGGGAGAACTATGGTCAAAACGAGCAAAAACGCTTCAAATGTTTGTGTTTTAAGAAATAAGCACTTAGCTTATTCGAATAACAAATTGAGTGAAGAAATAATAAAAAGAGAATGATTAAAAAAATGGCACAAACAATAGAAAGAAAAAGGATAATTGACATAAAAAAGGATTTTTACTATTTAGATCCATTAAAAAACATTCCTGAAATATATTGGAATCAAAAAATATGGTTACAAGTTCCTTCTAAGCAAGCACCAATAAGAATAGAAACAAATAAACGATTAAGAGATTTTTTGAATGAACGATTTATCTTACATCAATTAAGACAATTAAAACTAAGACCAATACCTATTACTGAAAGTATAGAAATGACACAAAGAGAAGTATGGTATTATATTGAGATATTAGCAAAAAGAGATAATAAGCCATTTGACGGTAATTATGAAGGTTTTGTAAAAGCTATAAAACTATATTGTGAAACGATACAAGAAGAAGTAGATGTGCCATATTGGGGGTATGTCTTTGATATTCTAAAAATAAAATCAAAAGCAAGAGCAACTGTATATGAAGAAGATGATAAAATAGAAGGATTATGGAAATCTGTGGGTTTAGATAAAGATATATTAGAAAAATATACTGATGCCCCATTCTTTCTTATTTACTGTGAAAAGGAAGATACTATAACGGCCTTTCTAAAAGAATTATTAAGAAGGGGATATAATAAAGAATATTTCTATTGTTTAAATTTAGGAGGGATAGCAACTACAAATGCAATTAGGTTATTACGAGAATATCTTAACATTAAGAATTTTCATTGCTTTGTATTACATGATATAGATTTATCTGGGTTAGAAATCTTTTTTGGTATAAGAAAACATTTTAACTGTAAGTCTATTGGTGTTAACCCTGACTTTTTAGAATATAGTGGTTATGATTTTGATGAGTTGTCTGAAGGCTATAGATCTGAAAAAAGTAGGAAAATGGTGGAAAAGAAAACTTATACAGTATTTAATGAATTAGATATATCTATTGAAGAAAGAGAAAAGTATCTTAGTTGGATTGAAAAATGTATTGAAAAAAGAATTGAATTGAATTCGATAACAGCACATAAAATAGAAAATGATCCTTCTGTTTCAAAAGTAAATGATTTTGTTGATTATTTTATTCATATTTTAGAAGCGACACCCTGGAATTTGAACAATCTTAGAGCTTTAAAGAAAAGTGAAAAAAAGACAGATTACTTTGGAAGGTGGGATGAAAAAACATATGTTTGGACTATGAAAAGCAAAATACCCAGAGTTCGTATATATCCTGATGTTATATTAGAATTTGATAAGGAAAATATTGTAGAGGATAAAATCAATGAGGAATATAAAAGCTATTTTGATATAATTACGGAAATTAGTAATGTAATAACGACTAAAACCGATGATATTAAAGAAAAATTAGAGGATTTAACGAATATTGAGAAAGAAGTTATAGATAACTTAATTGACGAAATTAAAGAAGGATACCCTAAAATATTTGAAGGAATAAATTGGAGAGAAGTATTAGAAAATAAATATCCAAATAAAGTTAAGAAATTAAATAACTTAATTAAAATGTCTGAAAAAGGAGTTCGATTTAGTAATATTAAAAAGTATATTGAATTAACAAAACAATTGAAAAATTATATAGGTTCAATTATGAAAAATATCCCAGAAAACATAATTAGGGCTAAAGAAAAGGAACTTAGAACATATATATTAAAATTTTCAGGTAGGCCAGAAGCTATCAAAAGAAAGGGGAAGTATGATAAAGGTTTACAACGTAATTTACGACAAACAACTGAATATAAAGAGACTAAAGCCGATATGACTAAACTAGGAGAGGAATTAGAGGAACGACAAAAAAAGGAAGATAAAAGATTAGAATTCTTAGAGAATTTCAAAACAAGAATAGGAGAAGCATTCACAGAGTTGATTGGTGATATAGATGAGTTTGATAATAAAACCAACGATTAATAAAATTGAAGTGGAAATTCGATTCTATGCGTAGAACCGTGGTGGAAGGGTATTTCCAGCCTTTTCCGACCATTTTAGAAATTTGACAAAAATGAAAAAATTTGAAAAAAATTATAATTTTTAAGAAAATTAAAAAAAAATAAGGAAATGAATAAAATGAATAATTTAAGTAAACAACAAAAAGAAATCTTAACCATTCTTGCTTTAATTCAATCCCATGTAATAAATATAGATAACCTACGAAAACACATGTGGATATTTAAACACGGTGTAAAAGGGAATATTTACAAAGTATTTTATAACGCAGATTGGAAGCAATTAAACATAACTCCAAGTTTTAGAGCAAGTTTCTCAAGAACATTAAGACGATTAGAACAACGAGATTTAATATTTCGAGATAAAGCTGGAAATAACAACCAAACTAAATATGTAAACTTAACCCAAAAGGGTTGGGATAAATGTAAAAACATATACTCATAATTTTAAATCTTTTTTTTTATTTTCTTATTTTTATTTTATAAATTTGTTATCTATATAGATTGAAATTACCATTAAACTTTAAAACTTAAAGTATATAAAAGATAAAATACTAACTAATGTTGATAATGATTGAAAAAACGATATTGGCAAGATTAAAAAGAAAATGGCAAGGTCAAGAAAAAGACCGTGTAATATGGAATCAAGGGATCGTGCCTAATTTCATTTCTCCAAATGGAGAATATAATCCAAGTTCATTTACTTGTTATCAATTATGGATAATATTACAAGATTCTTTTTCATATCAAAATCTTTACAAACACCTTAAAAAATATGAAATGGAAGAATTTCTGACATCAAAACTCATAACAAATGAAAACAATCGAAAAGAAAGGATCTATTCTTTTCCTAAAAGAATTTTAACATGGGGAATTCATACAATTAAATACATTCAAAATAAAGAGGAAAAAGTAGAATCTCAAAAACTCTTTGAGTTAATACAAGAATATAATCATCCAAAAAAGATTTATAATGATTATGTTAAGAAGAGAATATCAAAAGACACTGTTCTTAATACATTACAACACATTATTAATGAAGGGGGTGATATGTTTGAAAATCATCGATTAGAATCATCATTTTTGCTTAGTAGTCTTAAATACATTGTAAAAATTAACAAAAAAGATAAAATGTTGTTCTCTTATTTAGAAACAATTGTAGTGTCACACATAGATGAAAGTTTACAAAAAAAGGCTGTTGAATACATTAAAAAATATTTTCCAAAATTATTTGAAATTAACCTCTCTCGTTATTTAGAGGGAAAATATTTTCATACTTCTTATTACTCTTCAAAAACTTTAGATGATTATATACTAACTGATGAAAGGCTTTCTCGTTTTAGACGGTTTGGATCTTCCTTTAAACAGTTAAAAGATCAAAAGCTTTTAGATTTTGATATAAAAGCAAAAGAAAAATTAGGAAAATATAGAAGATATTCTACTGAATTAAATCGTGGTGATTATGACATTCTAACAAATAGTTTGGTGTATAGATGGGGACATGTCCGTGTTGCTTGTAATGAAATAAAAGGTTTTGAACAAGAACCTTATGAGATCGTATTATCAGCAGATCTAAGAAAACAGAATAAAAAACATATAGTCTATAACGAATTCTGGAGATTAACAGACAGAAACTTTTATTTCTCTTTAAAAATATTCACAACAGTGTTAAATGTTAAGGAGAAAGACGTTATGGTTGCAATCCCTTTTCTACATACAAATGAAAGGGGATGGGATGTTTATAAATCACATATTAAGATGTTTAGTGAAAAGACTGATTTTATTATCTATATTTTGAGATAATATTTTTTATCTATTCCAAAAAAATTGTAAAGCCTTGAGATTTCATGATAAAACAATAACTAATGTTCGTTTTCTTTGTATTTCTTGTTTCGGCTAGTTTACAAACTTTTTCTCCTGGACCAAGATATTTTCGATCAGAAGTTTTGATTTCAGGATGGCCACCTTTTTTTTAAAACTTGTATATTTTAAGCCTTTTTAAGAAACTTTTATTTTAAAGTTGATATAAATCATTAAAGAAAAATTTTAACGTTAATTAAATAGCCATAAAAACAAGCCATTAATTAAAAAAAGCTGTAGATTGAAATTTCTAACTATATATCAGATAAAAATAAAAAAATAAGAAAATTATAAAAAAATTATAAATCATTATAAATAAATTATAGATTTTTATAAAAACAAATTCATTTTCAATATTTCTTCCTTAGATTTGCCTTCTTTTACTAATTCGTTGATTTTATAATATAATTTCTTGAACCAAGGATCAGGAGTAAAATAAGAGTTTTTGAAAAAATTTACCTGAAGCAGCTTTTTATTTTTTGACATTATTCTCCTAGGGAAAATATAGTAGTTTTTTCTAACATATTAGTTTTAATTGATAGTTGATAATCAATAATCGATAATTGATATATGGCCATATAATTTATAAAGAAAAAGTGACATTTCGTTTACTAATTTCGTTGAGGAATTAACGATCTCCAATGGAAATTCAACGAATTTAGAAAGATCTATTAGAAAAGATCGCAATATCGTTGATTTTATTTATAAAATATTTAGAATGGAATAAAATTCTGGACCTGGATCAAAGTGATTGAATTTCAACATTTATAAAAAAGTATAAGAATCATCCCTCTAAGAATCGAGGTTTTAATCGACAATATATAGAAATTTATCAAACCTTTTTTGATATTAAATTTTCTTGACTACTTAATTTATTATTCTTCCATTGATTTTTTTTGTCGATATTTTTCCCTAGCTGAAATTAACGCTCTCACTACCAGTGAGGGCCTTTAAATAACTTTTTCATAATGGGCAATTATTTTTTTCTATCATCACAAAGTCAAGATGAAATTCTCCAATGGAAACGAAGGGGAGTCAAAAATTGGCGTAAATCATAAACGGAAAGCTTGAAAATCTTTATTAAACATACCGACATAATTAATATATTACCGATTGGAAGGGTATGTTAAGTAAAATCAATATTCACGCCAATAATCTTGAAAAATCTTAACATACTTTCCCTTTAAATAGTTTAGGTTAAATATTATTTATGTGGGGAAAGTGAAGATAAATAGCGAATTTAGGGATTTAGTTGATAAATTCTTTTTTGAGGAAATGGATAGTTATTCCGAAAATTCTAAAAAGTCTTATAGGAGCGCAATAAATCATTTTGGACGCTTTATTAAGTATAAATTAGATTTCAATACTAACGACATTCTTAAATATTTCAATTCTGATTACTTCAATAAAAGCAATGTAACGACTCAGAATTTATATAAAAGGCATTTAAAGAAGTATTTTAGATGGAAAGGTATTGAGGAAGATTTCTTAGCGAAAATTAAGAAGAAAAGAGAGATTAAGAAAGTTTTCCGGAAAGAGGAACTCTTATCGCCTGAAGATATAAGATTGATGATTGAAAATACGGATAACCTTCAATATAAATGTTTGATTATCGTTCTTTACGAGACCGCGGGGAGGGAAGACGAGATTAGAAACATTAGGATTGGTGATATTACTCAATACGATAGCTACACCACTATTTTTCTTAGCAAAACTAAAACTCTACAGCGAAATTTACCTGTGATTCAATCGATTCCTTACATTAATCAATGGTTAAATAATCACCCTCAAAAAAACGATAGTAATAGCCCTTTTTTTGGTAGGAAATATGCAGGAGAATTTAAAGAATATTCCCGCACCGGATTATATCTTATTATTAAAAAGAAAAGTGCCTTTTTAAAAAAGAAAGTTTATCCTCATTTATTTCGCCATTCAAGATTAACCGAACTAGCGAAACATTTGACTGATGCTGAATTATGCCGATTTGCCGGATGGGTTTTTGGAAGTAGACAAATTAGAAGATATGTCCATTTAGTAAGCGAAGATGTTGAGAATAAAATCCTTTCTATTCATGGTATAACGAAAAAGGAAGAACCAGAACAAAAAACCGTTATTGAGGCCGTCAAATGCCCTCGGTGTACTTATACTAATTCAAACTTGGATTCTTTTTGCTCTCGGTGTGGATGCACTTTAGATATAAAAACCCTAATGAAACACGAAATTAAAGCAACTGAATTAGAGAGTTTAATTGAAAAATCAGATTTTAAAAAATATATTGACGAACTTTTTGAAAAAAAGTTCCAGGAATTAAAAAGATAATTTTATATTCAAATTATTCGAGGAAGCATTCATTCCCTTTATTTATTAATTTAATCATTAGGTTTATGGCTTTCTTGTGTCTTTTTTTACTTTTTCTGATTAATTTCATCAAATAAAGGAAGATCAGGGACTTAAAACCAATACAGAAGTAGCAAGGATATGTATAAAAAAAGCGTATGAATATTGGTTTAATAAAACAAGATAGAAAATATCGATTATATTTACTTTTTTCACATTAAAAAAAAATTCATTTAATACCAACCTATTAATTTATTATCCATTTTTCAATTGTATTTTTTAAAAATAATATTTTCTTCTTGGAACACAATAAATTACACAAAACTATTTTATTAATAGGTTTAATTTCAAAAGGAATTCTATTTAATTTCATAGTAGAAAAAACATTAATTCCTACAGCTTCCATAGATGCAACCCTTTCTTGAAATGAAAGATTTAATCCACTTCCACACCCAAGAACATAGAACCCATTATTTTGTTTTTGTAAATTTTCTATAAAATCTTTTATTATTTTCTTTAAAGAATTTTGCCAATATAAAACACATTTTAATCGATTTTCTGTGTTAAAAAATTCAGGATTCTCAATTTTTCTCAGTTTTTTATATTGTTTAAAATCAAAAATTAAATAGATTAAATAATAATATCTATAATTTCCATGATGTAATAATGTACCAAAATAAGGAACATTTAAATCTCGGCATTTTATAAAATTAGGACATCCTTTTTTATGATTAGGATAAGGATAACAACATAATAATTCAAATACTTCAGGATAATAAATAATTGTATTCAATTTAATTTCTTTACATTTAATTTCTGATAATTTTTCAAATTCAATCATTCTAATCCAACCTATTAATTTATTATTAAAATAATGTTTTTTGTTTTAATCTATTTTTTGTTGATTTAATCTCATTTAGTTTTAATACTACCCATCCTCTTCTATCTTTTTTTTTAAATCTTATTGGAGAAAAAGCGTTGAACTCTCCAAGTTTTATAAGTGTTGCATATAATGTGTGTTTTTTTGATTCCCAAAATTGTGGATCTTTAATACAAAGTTCTGATTCAAAATTATTTCTTATTTTGTTCCAAGTTGAAGGATTTAACTGATAAAACCATACTTCTTTTACCAAACAAAAGCCAACAACAAGTCCACCAGATTTTTTTAGTAAAATTAAATCTCCTTGAAAAATTTTTTTAAAAGGTGCAATACGATTTACTGAAAAACGAGATTCCATTGTTTTTTTGCCTTCAATAATATATTGAAGGTAAGGTTTGATAAAGATTGCTAAATGAACACCAACTCTAAAAATTTGATGGTTTGTTGTAGTTTTTATTTTATTGAATTTTTTATCTTTATTATTAATAATTTCTAATAAATGTGATAACAATGATTCAGAATTATAAATAATTATTTTGTTATGTTTTATCATTAAATATTTCCTCCTTTTATTTTTAATATCTCAATATTAATTTTTTAACCATTTATCTAAATCTGTTTTTATTGGTTCTTTAAATTCTAAATCATCTAAATCCCAATGGATACTACATTTAATACACCAAAAATTAATTACATAACCGTCTTCGAGTATTTCTTGTAGTTTATTATTACAAATTGGACATCTATCAATTATCATGTTAATATCTCATTTTTAGCCATTAATTAATTACTTCAGGGATGTAGTAAAATCCCCTTTTGTCTTTTTTATAATATCTATTTCATTTTCTAGGAGCTAATAATTTACCCGAAAGTCTTTTTAAAAAACCCACTAAGTCCCATTTTCCAATTTTAAAATCATCACATTCATATCCTAGAAATGTTGCGTTAACTTCATTATTAGAACTACATACAAATTTAGTTTTAAATTCTTCAATGAAATAATCGTCTTCTAGAAAAAATTCGCAAATTTGACAATTAACAGGTATTTTTTCATATTCTTTATTCCTTCTCTCACTTCCTTTATTGTGTTTAATAAAATACCAATCTGGTAACTCTACACAAAAATTTAATCTCTTTCTATTACAAAATTCTTTTACTGCTTTCAATACACCAGAATGCTTAAAAATATCATGCCCCGCAATAATTCCC
>JABUBM010000258.1_pt1 | contig 12618 bp, 11 predicted proteins | sample 7240321 | NCBI WGS metagenome assembly JABUBM01 (sample SAMN07256344, study PRJNA390944) | subsurface metagenome | isolation source: Methane hydrate marine sediment | place: Pacific Ocean: Eastern North Pacific, ODP site 1244 | collected 2002
AACGCTCCCCCTTTTTGCCGATTAAACCGATACCCACAAAAATCATGCCTAAATCTGAGATTTTCGGGCTGAGTTTTACCAATTTCCTGGCAGAATCCTGCGGTTGGTGAGATGGTGAAAAAGTTCGGTAGCGGGACAGGGACAGGGAATAAGACCCTGAAGAACTCTGTAGTCTCCGTTATAGCTTTCTTATTGGCCTTCGCCACACTGCTTGAAGACGGACATCTTCGGCTGTCCTAGCAGCCCCTCCATTTTATGCGCTTCCTCCTCAGTCTGAGTTTGCATAGCCCGCCGGAACTTGACGACATCACGGATATCCAGACTGCGCTGGGCGACCATGGTGGCAATAAGCCTGGCAATGTCGGAGGCCGTGCTCTCCCTCATAGTCAACACTCGCTCAGCCACTATTATGAAATCTTTCCTTGTATAAGGCTCCATGTGTACAATGTGGAACCGGGAAGCCAGCTCTAGCGCTTCCGCCTTCAGACTTCTAAGGATAAGTTCCTTAAGGTAATCATAGCCGACCAACATGTTGAGGAAATCTTCAGGTAGCCTCTCCTCCGGCTCCGTCAGGTCAAGGTCGATCATTTCCCCACGTAGCTTTCCAAGTACTTTGTCGGTTAGTTCAAGGTCTTCAAGAACATAAGCGGTAGTATCGTTCGACTTGAAGGCTACCCGCACGAGACCCCTTGCGTATAATAGATCTTATACGCACCTGCGGACAAGTCCAGGACTGAACAAATCGATGAATTGTTTGCTATCTTGCTATCAGAAATCCGTCAGCGTAGAATAGAGCTGGAGGGAGAATTGGAGTCCTTTTTCGGCCTCCGTTGTCCTATCAGGAGAAGATGGTCTTATCAGACTTGGACAAGCGAATCAAGCTCCTAGCTCAGTGGATGTTTGAGGCAGAACATCTGGTGGTCTTCACCGGTGCTGGGATCAGTACGGAATCGGGCCTCTCTGATTTCCGAGGGCCGGACGGCATTTGGACTCGCCAGGAACGAGGACTTCCTCCAAAACCGCGAGACTTCTCCTCGGTAGAGCCCAACGCCGGGCACATGGCTATTGTTGAGCTTCAGAGACTGGACAAGTTGAGCTTCCTTATCTCACAAAATGTAGACAACCTCCACTTGAGATCGGGAATTCACCCGGATTTGCTGGCAGAGCTGCACGGCAACGTTACCAAGTTGCGGTGTACTCGTTGTAAGGCCCAAGTGGACAAGTCTACTGGCTTGGACAGGTGTTCTTGCGGCGGCAGGCTGGTTTCTAGCGTGGTTAACTTCGGCCAACCCTTGCCCCAAAAGGAACTGGCCGATTCTTATCGGCATTCACAAAACTGCGACCTTTTCGTGGTTGTCGGCTCCAGCCTTGTAGTCACGCCCGCTACTGACATGCCTAGAGTGGGTCTAGAATCAGAGGCTCGGCTGGTGATCATCAACAAGGGTGAAACTCCTTTCGACCGAGTTGCTCATCTGCGGTTTGAGGAAAGAACAGGACAGGTATTGCCTCAGGCAGTTGCTCAGTTAAAGCAACTCATGAAGGTACCCCCTTAGGAACTGGATGTGAAGGTACTCATGGAGGGGTGATTTTTGCCACAGCATATGTGCCACTAACAGGTCTGGCGATCAGGGATGGCAAGCGTGGCCGCATAAGCTGGTAACGCGGATGGTTGGGGCGGGTATGTGGGTCTGGCGGATGCTCGTCTAATAAAATGAGGTAGGATAGTTTATCGGCTGCGTCAGGGGGAATGCGATGGCGGATATGAAAGAAAAGGTATTAAGGTTGATGACCTACTCTCACGAGTTAAGCCTAGACCTAAAAAGGGAAGAGGACAGGTTCAAGTGGTTTCTGGCTTCTATCCTTTTTGCAAAGAGGATTTCCTCTGAAGTAGCCAAAAGGACTTACAGGGAGTTTGAAAAAGCGGGAATTATAACACCTGAGAGCATTATAGAGGTTGGCTGGGATAAACTGGTGGAGGTATTGGACTTCGGTGGCTATGTTCGCTACGACTTCTCCACTGCATCAAAGCTGCTTTTGATAGCAGCCAGCTTAAAGGAGAAATACGGCTCATTGGAGGGCTTATACACTCAGTCAAAGGATAGCAAGGACCTGGAGAAGAGGCTACTTGAATTCAAAGGGGTGGGTCCAACCACGGTGAACATCTTTCTAAGGGAGCTAAAAGAGGTCTGGGAAAAGGCAAAACCACAGCTTTCCCCTCTTGCCAGGGAAGTTGCCTCCAGGCTTGGACTTGGCGAAGAGGAGCTGGAACTCCCCGCGGTGGAGTCTGCCTTGGTGAGACTAAACCTGGAATTTTGCAAGGGCAGAAAATGCTCTAGCTGCCCTGTTAGGGAAGGATGCCATGAAGCAGGGGTTACCTGACCCGGGTGTGATATGAAGGAAATCACGAATGTGAGCATAGAGAGTCCTATCGATCGGTGGTGCCTAAAGGTCACGTTCCAAGGCTTGTCCAGCATGCCCAAGGAAAACATCAGGATGAAACAAGTCATGACGCTGAATCAACGAACGGTTGCTGAATCTACCTCCCAGATGTTCAACTTCAATGGGCTCTCTTATAATAATACCTAAGATATCAAAGGTTTCCTCAGCAAGCGCCTTTGCTCCGCTCAGCAATAACATCCGCCAAGCCAGTAGTGCAGGCAGACCTTGGGCGAGCTTGATAGAGCGGCCGTTACTTCGCAGTTCGGTTATAGATATCCATTTGCCAGCGAATTTCAGTCCCAACAACGCTCCTGGTTGGCTGCGACAAACTGCTCGATATTCTGTACAAGCGGTTCAACAGTAGATATGAATTCTTGAGCGAGTTGCGGAACCTCGGGTTGCTGAATTGTACTCGGAACTTCACGCTGATTGAGCTCACGAATCGTCTGCTGCATTAGGGGTTGAAGTTCGGCATGAGTCAATCTGAACACTATGCGGGCTGCTTGAGATACATCGCCCCGTGAGAGTTGGAAATAGAAAATGTTTGTACTTCAGGCTATCTCCTCTTGGTATCTATCCGAACTACTCAAGTAGTACCTTACTAGTAAGACCTTCACTAATTGATGTAAATCGAATAATGCCCAAAATGTCTTAATTGTATGAACCATGAAATCGTAATAGCTAATTTGGTAGCATTTTTTACCCTGGATATCGGGGAAGTAACTAATAATCTGGGAAGTATCGTCGAAGTAAGCTTTGTTATGATTTATACCATTTCTTAGCTTATGGTCAAAGGTATTGTTGTAAACAGAAACCCAAAAGGGATTTTCCTGACAATATTTGAATTTAAGTGCATTAGAAAGCTCAGAGAAGTCCTCCCAATTCTTTATTGATTTAGGCACATTGCTGGGCATACTATTGTAACTACCTCGATACTCAATGTTATTCAGCCCTACGATTGCCATTAACAATCTCCCTAGTACTTCGAACATATCAGTATAGAGTCGTTTTGCTTTAGGATAATGTTCTGTTGGTAGCCAATAATCCTTTGATGCCCTACTAGTAAGCGAATGAACTACAAACGGTGCGAGCCAATCTCTGTTATCGGCAAAATCATCAAGGATTGCGGTAGTATCTTTTTGCCAGCCATGTAGATAACCCATGGCGAATAGATGGTCAACAAATACTTGCATTTGACTAACAAATGGTTCATTCTTTTGATAAATATAATTGGTCATTTGCAAGACAAGATCATGGTTCTTTTCAATAGGTATATATGGAGCTAGGAAAAGATAGTGCAACTGATAAAAAGTCTGTTGCAGGTCAATGCGTTTTTTCATAGGATATTTCTCAGTGAAATATATGCTTGCTATCTTTCTAAAGGTGGCATAGTTTTTCTGTATATAAGCATTGTTAAGTGAATGGAAATTATACCAATCAGAACTACTGATTGACCGAGACCAACGTGCCCTAGCAATTAAATCTAAAGCACCCTCTGTATCCGGAAATTGGCGTAGATAGGGTGTAAGGAGGCGATGTGGTTGACTACTAGGTTTAGCCACAGGCCTATCAAATGAATATTCGATAAAATAATCACCTCCAGATAGAAGGTCACCTTTTACTTCAGTACAATTAATCGTCTTAAAAGAAGTTTGTATATTCTCATAATCTATATACAGGGTACCTCCTATGGTAGTTCTACATCCAAGACATTCAAACTTGACCTCTTGCTGTGGTGGTCCCGATATTCCCAAACGAAGGTTTGTGAGCTTTCCACATATTCTACACTTTAGTAAAGTCCTAACCCACATTAGCTTTACTCCATTTACACGTATCTTACCATAAATGATGTACGAGATTAAGAAATTTTCACCTAAACGACAATCAATATCCAGCTAGGTTCTTATAGCCGTGATTATAGGTGGACTTGTGCGGTGGTCGGGACTTGGAAGTGAGGGGATGAGCCGGGTAATCAGAGGTGGGTGGTAGGATGCGTTTGGGAGGCGAGCAATAATCAAATTTAGTGATTAGAGGGCGCATAGCACGATAGAACCTAAGATTTATCATAGTGTGGTCAAGATTGACTTTGCGGCATCAATTAAGACTGGCCATAAAGCACTTAATATCATTCCAACGATAACTACCTCAAATCTTCTACAAATAAAAGCGACCCCTGCGGAGCCTGTCAGGATGACAAGTGGAATCCCTAAATAAGTTGTCCATTGTATTTTTGTTCCTAGTTCTACAAATGGGACACTACTGATTACTAATAACAGAGCGACAAGAACAGCTATTAAGACCTTACCCATTTCAGATTTCTCTCCTTTCAATGTTTTTCGGTGAGCTGATTATACTTTTTGTGATAGCTTTGAGTGCATCCAACTGCATGTGACACTTCTCATAGCAAAGTCCACGACCACACCAAGATAGGTCAGTCCGTCTTATCAACAGAGAAAGCGGGTCATGATGTTATAACATCTTGACATAGTAACATATTTATGTTATCCTTACCTAAAGAATTCAACTACTGAAGTGAGCGATTAAATTGGAACCTAAGTCTTTTAAGAAAACAGTACGGACTACTATTTACTTACCTGAAGACCTACACGCTGAGTTGAGAATAGAGGCTATTCGACAACATATCTCGATGACAAAGCTTATCATACGGGCGATTCAGCGAGAATTACGAATACGATTGACGAAAGGGTAAAATAGAAATAGAAGGATTGTCTTTGTAGATTCAATATTTATTACGGTGCGCTATGCTGAATAATAATAAAGACGAATATATTGAGTTTTTCCGTTCACCAGCGCGAATTACAGGCCTAACGCACAATTTCTACCGATATCCAGCTAGGTTTTCGCCTCAATTTGTTAGAGATACTATCCTGAAGTTTTCTAAAGAAGGTGATTTGGTACTTGATGCCTTTGTGGGTAGCGGAACAACCATAGTAGAGGCGATTGCTAACGGTCGTAATGCTATTGGTATTGATATTAATCCTCTTGCACACTTTATTACCAACGTAAAGACAACCCCACTGAGTCTTCGTGATAGAGAGACAATCCTTAGCTGGGTAAATGCGTTCGATTTTTGCCACACACACTACGGCCAGTTAGACACAAGCGACGACGGTCTCAAGAATGTACCAGAGGAAATGAAAGGCATCCTTATTAATGCAGCCAAAACCGTCAGTCAACTTGAGTTTCCAAGACAACGGCGTTTCGCCCGATGCGCACTATTGAGGTTTGGACAGTGGGCAATTGATTGCCGTAAAGGTTCCCCGTCTTGGAGCACTCTCAAAGACCAATTAGTAAAACAAGTAACGGAGATGCTAGAAGGCCTAGATGAGTTAGTGTACTTTGCTAAGAGTAATGGCATTCCCAAAAATCAGATTACCAGTAAACGAAAGCTATATACCGGCACCATAAGTGAACTCATACGAGATGAGAACTTTGGTAGGCTACAGTCCAAAACAAGATTGGTATTAACATCCCCACCTTATCCTGGAGTCCATGTTCTATATCACCGATGGCAGGTGAACGGGCGACGTGAAACACCGGCACCCTACTGGTTGGCTGGTCTTAGAAACGGTCATGGTGAATCTTACTACACCTTAGGCGGGCGCTCAATTTCGGGATTGAATAGCTACTTCACAAAGGTAAGAGAAATATTTAGTTGTATTCGGTCATTTATTCACCCGGATGCTCTAGTGGTGCAGTTAGTCGCCTTTTCGGACCCTAAAAACCAGCTCCCCGCTTTCTTAAATGCAATGAATTTAGCCGGCTATGAAGAATTGATGCTATTTTGCGATTCAAACTTGGAACGTCCTATCCGAAAAGTTCCGAATAGGAAGTGGTATACATATTCTGAAAAGAATCAACACGCGAGCAACGAGATTCTATTGTTCCATCGACCTTGTTGGTGAGTAATAATTCTTACAAGGCACGAAATATCATATAGGTTCCCTATTCATCGTCACCGACTTGGCTGCCAACAGCTATTTGCTCTTCGGTCAGGCTACCAAGCGACTCAACTAGTGGTAAAAGCACGGGTGCTATGGCTGACGATATTCGGAATACTCTTTCCTCTAGTGTTAGCTCTTCAACATCACCTTCTTGGTCTCTCGATTCATCATCAGTCTTTACTTTCTCAGCGCTAGCGTTTGCTTGTATCAAAGCCATTCCAATTAATACCAGGCCATACATATATCTTGCCTTGATGATTTCTGAATTGGTTTTACTGTATTTCATCTCGGTTTTAAGATATATATTATCCATATTGACCCAGAAGCTGTACACCGCTGTATTACCATCGCTTGTCGATTCAGGGTCAGCGGCTTCTTCCTGTAATATTTGGAGAGCCGAGTATTGGTCAAACTTGGGTTTACGGCTTTCCCACCGTGATTCGTAGACTTCATGGATTTCCGGTATCGATAAACCAGTCGGAATTTCTCGTTGGTGCCCGTTCTCTTTACCCGGTGGTTTTCCATCTTTGATAGAAGGACTCTCTCGCACCTTTAGTGGTGACCCTACAGTGAGCACAAATTTGTTAATAAATGGCTCAAGCAGAGTATCATCTGTTACCTGTGCTTCGTATTCAATTACATCACCCACAGAGCATTCTCCTGGCAACCTTACGCTGAGGGTAGCCTTTCCGTTTTGCAAGTTCAAGCTATAACTATCTACCTCTCTTAGCTCACCACCATTGGTAATTTGGAGGCTGAATACACCCTCATTCTCTAGCCTATAGAAATAGTCATTGACCACATCAGTTTCAAATGTAATTCTACAACGCACCTTAATTGCGGCTGTACGTTCGAGCTTCTGCCTATAAGTAAGCTTCTGAAATTTGAAGTAGCTCGGATGAAGCTTACCCTTGTATGGCAATTCTGCAGAAATTACTTCTTTCGTCTTGAATGGGCTGGACAATCTTGTACCAAGAAGAAATAGTGATGAAAGCGAGGGCGAAGACCTCAATATTGACTCCAAGGCCTCTTCTAGTGGTTTAGAGTCTCCTAGCTTGGACTCAATCTCTTCTCTTCTTCGCCTCTCCTTCAAATCCCTAAGTCCTGGGTGCTCCCTTATCAAGATTTCCAATTCACGCTTAATCTCATCTTTCAGATCACCGTTTCTCAATCTATCTCGACTATTCATGAAAAGGTCTTCCCGTGCCCTCCCACTAAGATTACTGCAATCCACAACTGCCAATATCGAATCACCAATTCGACCCATCCCAACGTTATTTCTGCTAAAGAAGCCAAGTGGTAAGTGAGCATGTGTCTGCCCATTAACAGTGAAGATTATTCCCTCATTCTTCCTATAAGTTTCTGCCCTATCCTTCTTAAAGACATAAATTTTTGCAGTCATACGCTCGCCTTGTACCATCAATTGTGACGTAGTTGGGAAACCTTCTTCTAGATTTTCGGCTCTATTATCCTCAAGTCTAACGCTTAATCCGCTTAGAGTTGTTTCAAAGCTCCCTTTGTGGCCTCTGTAATCACGACACTCGTGGAGTCGAATAGGTAGTGCGATTTCTGGTAGTAGTATGTCTAATCGGTAAAGAAGTCCGTCTCTAAGCATCATATTGGTGCGAAATCCTGTAGCGTTGTATTCGTAGAGCTTAATGGCTGTTCCCCACTCAGCCTCCCGTCTATATGGCTTGCGGTCATCTGGGAAAATAGGTAACCTTGTTGAGCTAAAACGTAAAACACCTCCCATACCCAGCTCTTGCTCAGCACCAATTGGAGCAAGGTATGTATATACCGAGCTTTTACGTCCAGGAATCGGGTCTTCACGTCGGATAACAGTGAAGCCCCATTGTGTATCAGACTCACTTGATAGGCTGTGTTTCACTATACTGGGATTTCGCCTAGTCACAATAAGTTGTAAATTGTAATGACCCCCACAAAACTGAAATACTCCCGTACCCCCCATGTTAAATTTACCTTGCACAAATTCTATTCCTAGCTTATTTTTATGACTTAAATCTAGAAGTGTTATCGGCATACTGTTAGGTGTCTGCCCCTCTCCCATGTCAGAAATCGTAAAACAAGGATTCGCACGGTCGCCGGTCGCAACGATAGTAATAAGGCGAGATATCTCTGTTCGTTTTTGACTTGTCCAGTACCCGATATGACCGTGTGTTTCATACTTACTAGCATCACCTGCGAAGTATAGAGCGACAGCCTCAGGGATACTTTTCGGTGCCGCGCTATTTTCTGGTGAAATTCCCGTCAACCAACATGCATTCATCAACACAGCATCTACGGAGTTGATTACCTTTTCAACTAAAGCAGCTTCCGGTCGACTTTGCTGATTACCAACGGTAGAAAAGTTATCTTCCTTATCACCATAATATCTCCACAATTTTTGGTCATCCCAAAAACCTTTGTCTTTGAGGATTTGAATTACCGCTTTCTCCGTGTCGGCTTGTAGGAGAGATAAACACATTAGCTTAAGTTCTTCATTTGTCACCTTGCACCCCCCCCCACTTTAATATGGCTTTTTAAATAGTTATTGTCGGTGCCTGATTCTGCACAATGACTATCATAGTTCAAAGTCAGCTTTACTTGAGTTCCGAAACTTAACCCTTACGGCTCTCAACTCAGCATCTATTGCCTTGAATATCTTTTTTACGTCTTCCTCTGAATATTCATACTGCCAAGGATTAGCACAGTGCCCTAAGATTCTCAGCTTGTCCAATACGGCATTTGTTCTTTTCGCTGCTAGGCGTCGAAAGGCTTCATGCTTTAATTCTGAACTAGACATCATACCCTCCTCTATTATATATGCTATGGATTATTAATTAAATGATGACTGGTTAAATATATAATAGCAACATTTTAGTATAATGTCAAGTTTTTCTACTACTGAATACTACCATACTGAAACGCCGTATGTAAATCGTCAGCGGAAATGGCACAGTTTTAGGATCTTGTTCTTTTGCTGACTAGTAAATGACGGGATAAATTCGAGTAGAAGTTTGGAGTTTCTACCTGCTTCGTCAAAACTGTTACTACTTCCAAAGCTCTCAATTATTGAATTGGCGAATTCTTCACCAAGGGTAAGTCTTGTGCAAATAATCTTGAGAATGCCCAGACAGGAATTGTATATGTCCTTCATGTCAAGCGGAAATGCTTGGTATTTGCTAATGTTTGCGACTTACTTTGTTCGCTCAAGTGTTCGGAATTCAAGTAACAATAGTCCAGAATGTTCATTGCACATAAGCTTATTTTGTTACCTCGCTAGACAATAGGGCGTAAAGTTCAATGCCTCCCAGATGGGACAACTCTGCGTATAACATTAATTATACGCAGACTATGAAGGGGCAAGTTAAACGGCTTATCGGGTTATCAGCTATGAATTCTATGCCCATGCATTCATCCCAATGTTCGTGCAGTGGTGAGTTTTCTGTCCTAAAAATATCAGGAGGAGCAGTGATGCTCCCCTTTTTATATCCAGATGTTTCCGCTGCATCTGTGATGATAGAACTTGACGCACTTTTACCCCAATCTTTACATGTCTTTACGAAATCTTAACGATATCTTTATTGACCCGAAGGTAATAAAGATATATACTTATGCTTGGTATTCATCATTATATAAAACGTAGCCATGCCAAAAGCTTACCTAAAAGCCATAGGGTTACCCTACAAAGTAATGAGGTGATATCAAAATGAAGAAAAAAATAGGAACAGTAGTACTGGTGATAATCATTGCGGTAGCCTTAGGGCTACCGGCACTGCCAGCGCGTGCCGCTAGCATCATCTACGTGGATGCTGACGCTACTACCGGAGACAACAACGGCAGCTCTTGGGAGGATGCTTACACTGACCTGCAAACCGCTCTTGCTAACGCCAATGATGGCGATGATATCTGGGTGGCCGCTGGCACGTACACACCCGGCACCGCCCGTACTGACTCCTTCGACCTTGTGGATGGTGTAGCTCTATATGGGGGTTTTGCCGGTAATGAAATTAGCCGCGATCAGCGGAACTGGGTGCTCAACGAGACCATCCTCAGCGGTGAGATTGGCACCGACGGCAACAGCTACCACGTAGTCACGAGCACCAGCACGAACGCCGCTATCTTGGATGGTGTCACCATCACCGGCGGCAACGCTGACGGGTCATCCACAGGTGGGAATGATCGGGGTGGTGGGATATACAACTGGAACTCCTCGCCGACGGTGACCAATTGCATCTTCCGCGATAACTCAGCATTTCAAGGCGGCGGGATGCAAAATGACAACTCCTCGCCCACGGTGACCGACTGCACCTTCGAATACAACTCGTCTATTTACGCAGGCGGCGGGATGTATAACAATAACTCTTCGCCTATGGTGACTAACTGCAAATTCGAAAACAACTCGTCAAACGACGGCGGCGGGATGCAAAACTATAACTCTTCGCCAACAGTGACCGGCTGCATCTTCTCCGGGAATTCAGCAGGTTTCGGTGGCGGGATGCAAAACTACGATAACTCTTCGCCGACGGTGACCGGCTGCATCTTCTCCGAGAACTCAGCAGGTTACGGCGGCGGGATGTATAACCTGGCGTCCTCTTCGCCGATGGTGACTAACTGCGTTTTCTCCGGGAACTCAGCAGATGGTGGTGGCGGGATGTATAACAATTACCCTTCGCCGACGGTGACCAACTGCATACTGTGGGACAATAGCCCAGACCAGATTAAGAACCACAATAATAGCAGCCCCAATGTTACTTACTGTGATGTCCAGGGTGGTTATACCGGCGACGGTAATATGGGTGATATGCCAGATGATGACCCGAAGTTCGCTGATGCTGCCAGTGGTGACTTCCACCTGCTTTCCGACTCCCCTTGCATTGATAAGGGGACAAACTTTGCGCCCACTTTGCCCGATACCGACTTCGACGGTGATGACCGCATCATAGACGGCGATAACAATGGGACGGCAACTGTAGACATGGGTGCTGATGAATTTGTGCCAGAGACGGAACTGATAACAGCGACGATAGATATTAAGCCGGGTAGCTTCCCCAACTCGATTAACCCTAACAACAAGGGCGTCATCCCGGTGGCCATCCTGACCACTGATGACTTCGATGCCGCAACCCTTGACCCAGTCACGGTACGTTTTGGCCCCGACGAGGCTTTGCCCGTCCACTATGCACTTGAAGATGTCGATGACGATGGTGACGACGACATGATCCTACACTTTAGGACTCAGGACACTGGCATAGGGGCGGGTGATACTGAAGCCACTCTGACTGGAAAGACTATAGATGGCGCTTATATCATCGGTACTGATTCGGTGAGAACAGTGCCACCACAAGGCAAAGGCAAGGGAAATAACAACTCAAATTCTGGACAGGGTAACGGTCAAGGTAACCAAGGTGGCAACTCAAATTCTGGACAGGGTAACGGTCAAGGTAACCAAGGTGGCAACTTAAATCCTGGGCAGGGTAACGCTAAGGGAGGCAAAGGTCCAAAGTAAAGATTATTTCATTTATAAGGTAAGAAGTAGTTAACGATTTATGGTAGTTTTTTATTATGGCGTAATATAGATCCCTATGTTCGTGCATCTGGGTAGAATACTTAAAGACTCTCTCCCCGAAGGATAATCGTATGTACAAGAAATCAGACATCCCGATGTTCGTACACCGGTTACTTTCACTTTATGGAAAAAGCGAATGGTATTAGATATCTATACGCATGACTGGACAGACATCCCCAAGACCACATGTTGGCGTAGGTAGGATCTTTTAAACTAAAAAGAATGTTGGAATGGTAAGTGACTAACTATAGGAATAAATTCAAGTTATGGTAGCAAAAATCGAATGTCCTAAGTGTAAAACCGAGGGAAGTATCTCTCTGGTGGAGTCAAGTTATCAGGGACCATATCGTTGCTGGAAATGTAGAGAGCTCTTCACTATAACAATGGAGAATAATAAGCTTAAATCATGTGAACCCCTCAGCCAAGAGGAATTTGATAGACAACAAGAAATAGAAGCCTTGAAAGCTAAATTCAAACAGCACTAGTTCACTATTGTGACCGAAATCAAACTGAAAATGAAAATGGTATTAAATAACTATACGCATCACTGGGCAGACATTCAGATGTTTGTTCAGTGGTAATAATTTCTGAATTCAAATAGTCTATGAAACTAAGGCGTCTGGCTTTAATATAACCATTCCCGAT
>JABUBM010000259.1_pt1 | contig 12604 bp, 18 predicted proteins | sample 7240321 | NCBI WGS metagenome assembly JABUBM01 (sample SAMN07256344, study PRJNA390944) | subsurface metagenome | isolation source: Methane hydrate marine sediment | place: Pacific Ocean: Eastern North Pacific, ODP site 1244 | collected 2002
CGCCTCTCGATTTCTCTGGCCACGGCATCTTCAGCGTGGGCCATGAATAGCCGTGTTTTGTAGTGCTCTCGGATATCAGTCTGGCAAGCACCCTCCACCGGGTCTATTCTCGGAGAGCCGTAGGGACCCAACCCAGCCAGATAGTCTCTTATGAACATGCCCAAACCGAAGGGGCGGAGGAAACCGCCACGATAAGGCCTTAAACCTTCAACTTCTCGTACCATTCCCGCAACTCCGTTCCGGCCACCTTACGATACTTCATTGTCGTCCCAATGCTCTGGTGTCCGAGGTGCTCCTGGAGCATCCTGATGCTGTCCGTTGAGTCATCGGCTTGAACCGCCATAACCGCGAAGGCATCCCTCAACCGGTGAGGCGAAACACCCCGCTTCTTACCCGTCTCGGGGTTTATCAGCGCCCCCACGCCAGCTCTCCCGGCGCACTCATTTACTATTAACCGGGCTTGGACGCGACCAATCTTGAAGATAAGCCCTTTCGTCCCATCCCTGCGGATGAAATCTACGAGCCTGTCCATCGTCCGCTTTTCCAGGGGAATGGTTCTAATTCGGTGCATTTCCTGCTCCTTTCTCAGCGGTTCAGGGACCTCGTTCCCGCAACCAGGGCAGAACCTTGCCATCCGGGACAACCTGGTGCCGCAGTGAGGGCAAAGGAGCCTGGTTCGGACTTTAAGGTGCTTGATAGTGACTGTGCCCTGGGCGGCATTTACGTCGTCAACCTCAATTCCCAGGGCTTCTGATATTCGGCAGCCACCCCAGAATAGCACGCGGATAAGCAGCTCATCTCGGACACAGGTGGCTGAATGCGCCATGCGCTCAACTTCTTCTGGAATTAAGTAAGCTTTCATTCTTACACTCTTATTATACTACTTTTTTGATGTTACACTACCGAGTTAGCCCTGTCTAATAATTGATATAGTTTATCTTCTTTATCATAAGGTCTTTTTGTATCATACTGAAGCTATAAATCAATTTTAAATTTGGGGGTTGAAGCTAATCAGTATTGAGCCTAAATTGGCTCACTAGCTTGGCAAGCTAGGGCAGTTTAAAAAACAATAGTCAAGTGCTGAATAGGCTCACACCGAGCAAGCCGAAAGGTAACAGGTTGCTATTCAATTATACGCCTTGTATGTAGCTATGGTGGGACATACGCTAAATAAAGTAAAGGGAGAATATTTAGCTATGGAAACACCAAACTACATCACCGCCTTATTGACACCTAACGGCTCTAAACAAGCTGTGAAGCGTGTATGGGGCATTGACCTTTCAACCGTATGGCTACCATTTTTTACCGCTACCAATTGTCAAGGCGATACCGCTATTCCTGCTGACGCTATGGGGTGTCCTATGCGACTTGCTTATGCCCCTGACGGGAGTGTGAAGTTTAGCAAGTCTATGCGACCTGTGGTAAAGGTTGTTAAAGAGATAGCGGATAGTGTCCGACTTGTGAAAGAGAATTTTACCGCAGGCTTGCTAGAGTATGCCGAGTCGGTATCCGAGCAAAATCAAGAGGGCTATCAGGCACAGGTTGAGATGGCAAAGGTAGCAGGTGAGCCGATTATGGTAAGGGATAGGGCTAATCTAGCCGAAGCTCAAGAGAAGTTAAGAGCCGAAGCATTAGCCGAAGCTCAAGCCGAAGCGGTAGCAGTAGCCACACCGAAGCACAGGGGGGGGGCAGGGGCAAGGGGGGAGCCGAGCAAGCACCCGAAGCCGAGCCTGTATTAGTCTCGGCATAAGACCATTATAGCGTATGTCCTACCTTACCTACATACAAGGCTAAAGGGGGAATATATGGCAAAACCGCTATGGGCAACTACGGAACGCCAAAACTACCTTGTCAATATATTCCTGACTAGCAGGGGCTTTTGTGTCTATGGGCATAACGCTTGCGACAATCCAGCACACTACTACGAGCTATATATTGAAAGGGTTATCTCAAGCTGGAAAACTGATGATAGGCTTCAAAGGGAAGCCGAATGGGAAGCGGAAAGCAAGCGGTTACATAGTTTGGGGGAAAGACGCTATCCGTTAAGGGGGCAATTCTCGGCTATTAGTCAAGAGATATTCCACGATAGCCAACCGCAATTTTATCTAATAGGTATGGGCATAAGCGGACTTACTTTCAGAGCCTTTGCTCAAGTTAGGCTATCTAACTCTTATGTAAATCTGTATGTAGATATTAAGGATACACTCGGCAAGGTAAGCAAGGCTAAAAGACGAAAGGCGGTTAGGTATGGCAAACCGCTACCGCTTGAGTTACAAGGGGAAATCAACAAGGTTTGTAAATTGGCACTTGACGACTACCTGACAAAATAGAATTGAAAACGGAAAGGCACTCCCGTTTTAGTGGGGGTGTCTTTTTGCGTAAAAAACGATAGAGCCACTCTATAATAGGGTGGCTCATTATTTTAGACTAACCAGCGAATAAGAGAGGGGCGAAAGCCCCTCTCTTTGTAATTAAAATAGCGAAAGAACAACTGCCTCTACCTCTTGATTAAATCTTTAAGAAAGGAGGTGATAATATGGCAGAGGAAACACCTAACTTTCAATGGGTCGTGCCCGAAGAGCTCGGCATCCCGAAGGACAAGCTCAGAGCTCGCCTTGACTTCTTCCACCAGGCCGTAGTGCTGAGTATCTACGATGCAGATGTCGTGACGACAAGAGTAGTTTCGGCAATGGATGTAGCTCATGCTTTGGCCAATGATTTGGCGTTCGGCACCGGCTTGCTTCCGCCATCAACTTTATGGTGGTCTAACTCCCGGAGTGGTCCGGTCTACGCCATCTATGCGGAGCCGAAGATACGGAAGGTTGCCCTAGAGCTCGATGTCAAGACACCTGCGAAGCGCTTTACCCTGCCCTTTCCCGGTCTTATATTCCTGTGTTCTCCGGGTCGAGCTCCGTATGTCTTTGCGGTGAAAAAGATGCCGACAGAGGGTGGTGAATCGGACGCCGTTTATAATGCCCCTCTGTGCAACATCCACGACAGCGGCCAGTCCTGTGCCGGCACCCACCGCTATCCCGCAAGAGTCGCAGATATACCACGCTCCTTCTTTACATCTTTCTTCACCGCAACTGCCGGCTTGAGAAACAGGTCGAAGCTGTATCCGGAAAACATCGTGCACCTCTGGGATTACCTGGATGGCAAGAAGCGCTTCCCTGTTACGGACCTGATTAAGGTTGGAACAATAAAAGACCTTATGGATATGGAGATGCGATAGATGAAAATGGTCGGGTACCTGGTCAATCATCCTGGTGGGCAGGAATGAGGAAACTAACTAGCGGATAAGAGGGGCGAAAGCCCCTCTCTTTTTGAGCCACTCCCAGTTTGAAGTGGCTTTTTAGTTTACTGGAGAGGAGGGCATCACTATGCCTTGGCTCTATGAACACCGATACCAACTTAACCTTGATGGACTGGAATCCCTTGTAGAGATAGCGCATTGGGTTACTATATATCACGTCCCACCGGAAGACCAGGATGAAGTCGAACAAGAAATAGTCCTCGAGTTAATGCGAACAGTTGAGAAGTACGGCATCAGGGTGGGCATAGACGTGCACAATCTTTCTTCAAGAGGAAAGAACTACCTTCGGGCAGTCGCCCGAAGCCAAATATGCCGATACTTTCGCACAAGATACAAACAAAAAAGCCTCTGTTATATCGAAGAGAGCGACGGGGAAGAATGGGCAGGAGGGACATCTCTAGCTTCTCACGATGATGACATTGATGCCCGCCTGGATGCAAAGGCTACACTTGCCACTCTTCCTAAGAGACTTATTCAAATCGGGCATAAGATACTGAATGAGGAAAATCTCAGCAACACGGACCAGGCCTACCGGGTAAGGCAGCTGAGAAAGCTGAGACCGAAGCTGAACTGCCGCCACCAGGCGAACGAGCTCTCAGAGTGGGAAAGAAGACGAGTAGTAAGACTTCACTGCAAGGGCTTGCATGTCTGGCCAATCGCTAGGACTCTGGGTAGGAGCTACCGCAACGTTAACATTTGTTTGATCAAAGCCGGGTTAAGGGAAGCTCCCCGCGAAGAAGAGGCAGCCGAAGGGAAGATCCTGAAGATCCTACGCAAGCACCCCAAAGGAATGACCAGGAGCGAGTTCTCTCCGTATTTCTACGTTCCTGCCAGGGAAGTTGACTGTTACCTTGCTCCTATGATTAAGAAAGGGGAAGTGTTAGAGATAAAGAGAGAGAACACCCGCGGCCGACCACTGAGTCCACTTTTTCTTATAGCTGGAGCAACGATACCGGAAGAAAAGAATGTTAAAGAAGAGCATTGGAAGAATGTTAAAGAAGAACGGGATAACCGCATCAGGCAAGCCTACAAAGAAGGGTGGAGCATCAGGCGAATCAACAGGGAGCTGCACCATGACAAGAGGACCATCCGCAGGGCTATTAGATCAGCCGGCATTATTTAACTTTTAGTATATTACTAGGAGTATATTACCAGGGGGTCGATTTACGGAATCCGTAAGGAGGTGAAACCGATGCCCTACACTGTATCCTTGAAGGATATGGCCCAGAACTCAAATATCATAGTCGTTGGGATGTGGTGGCACAGGCTCTTTCGTCACTGAGGGCTTATGCCGCCTGCTCATTGGTAGCGATATACCTCTCGTGCTCATTGACTATGACAGGGTCGAGCCACATAACCTGTTAAGGCAAAATTTCTACGCGGGCGATGTGGGCAAGTTTAAATCTCAGGCTCTCGCCGAGAGGTTATCCCGGCAGTTCCCCGGCCACCGCATCGGTTCAGCGTCTATCCCTTATAAGGCTGACCTTATCGACGGCCTCGCCCACCCTGTGGTCCAGGGGCTCATCATTGGCTGTGTAGACAATGCCAATGCCCGGCGAACCATCGCTCAAACCCTGCGAGCCGGCAACTGGTGGCTGGATGCTGGTAACAGTATTTCCTCGGGGCAAGTCCTGCTCGGTAACGCCAAGGATACAACAATGCTGGAGGGGGCGTTTAGCAATGATTCTATGGAAGTGTATCGGTTACCAATACCAACTTGGCAGCTCCCCAGCCTGCTGGCGCCGCCAACCAGGGAAAAGCCTGATAACCGGGATTGTGCCGAGGCGGTCGCGTCCGAGGATCAGAGCCCGGTAATCAACCAGGCAATGGCGACGCTGGTGCTGGAATTCGTCAATCGGATACTGAAAGGCACGCTCACCTGGATGGGAGCCTACATCGATTTAGAGGCGGGCTCGCTGGTGACGGTGCCTGCTGAACCGGAGACAGTAGCAAGAATGTGCGGGGTGAAGGTCGACCCGGCACTATTTAACTTTTAGTAAATTACCAGGGGGTCGGGGGATTCAGCCTGTAACGGGAAAAACGTTACAGCCCGGCCCCCCTTTTTGTCCTTTGAACGATAAAAATTAAAAACAGTGGCCAGGGTGAGACAGTTTCGGACACTTTACATCACTTTGCATCACTTTGGGGCACTCCGGGGATCTGCAACTCGGGTCCTCGCCAGGTGCCGGCAGCCGACGGGAATCTGGCAGCCAGGGTGCAAATTCAAGGTATAGTACCACCAAAAAGTCTGGCAAGTGGGCTAGAATTGGATTACAGAGCGTCTAGCTTCAGAAAAATAGGGTTAGGACGGCTCCCCTGCCAGCTCTCAGGCGTGGGAGACTCTTTTTTTGCCTTTTTCAGCCCCCAAGCCTGGTGGTTAGAAAAGGGGTGGAATAAAGACCTGGTGAGGGCAGTTGCCCTAAAATTATGCCTTAAATAATTTGCCAATTCGCCGCCACCCTCTTGACACAATCCACAAGTTGTGCTACAATATGTCGCATGGCAGGAATAACTATTGATAATGTCTATGAAACCACCGAGGCTGCCCGGCTAATTGGAATAAGCTATGCTACCCTCTACCGCTGGGTAAAGGCAGGCAAAATCACCCCCATTCGCATAGCTGGGCGAACCCTTATTCCAAAGAGTGAGGTACAAAGGCTGAAGAATGATAAAAAATAATCAAGCCGCCGAATCGGCGGCTTGATAAGAGGGGATATGAGGCCGTGGAAAACCCCATGCCACCTCTTTATTTTATCATACTTCAAGCCTCGGGGCAAAGGGGGGCAGTTGCGAATTTACCTCAAATAAAAACGGAGAAAGGAGAGAAAAATGCAGCAGATCTCGAAAGAGCTGATGGATTTAATTAACAGCGCTCCTTGTTGCTACCTAGCCACTGCCTCAAAAGATGGAGTCCCTAATGTGGTCCCTGTCGGTTCAACCGCAGCGGTAAGCCCTGACACTATAGTGGTGGCTGGCATTTTCCTGGGGAAAACACTGGATAACCTGAAGGAAAACCCCAAAGCTGCTTTAGTGGTTAACTCAGCTGCCCCGCCAAAGGCAGAGATTTCAGTCGAAAAGATGGCACAGATTACCGGCGGGCAAGTCAAGGGGAGTGTAACCTTATTAACCTCAGGTGATGTTCACGAGCAGACCAAAGGTATGTTAGCCAAGATTTTAGGCGCGGAAGCAGCTCAAATGCTGAAAGCGACTGTCGTGCTTAAGGTCGAAGAGGTTTATTCTATAACGCCAGGTCCTGATGCCGGAAAGAGAATTGCTTAATGGAGCTTCGCAACTGCCCTTTTGGAGTTCAAATGAGAGAATCGATAATTAGCCTGCACCTCAACGCCTGTTTTATTCTAGCATGCCTCAAGTCTCTAGTCAAAGGGGAAAACAATTGAGGTAAAGCGAGCCAAGGTATGAGAGAAACCCAGGTGGCAGAGCGAGCCAAAGGCAGAGAGAAGCCCAAAGGGGGAGCGTAGAATGGCAAACACCAAAACATTAACCCATATGGTGGATGCCGCCGTGGCGGTAGAGAAGCTAAGGGTGGCCTCGGAAGTGAGGCAAAGCCATCTCACCCGGCAAGGAAAGCAAGATGCCGAGACCGATGAGCTGCACCGGCGGCTCAGTGATTTGGAAGATTACGTTGATGGCAGGGTCACCGAGCTTATCAGGAGTCACCCCGCTTACCCCTGGTTCAGCCGGGTCAAGGGTGTCGGCGGCGAGAACATCGGCAAGGTAATAGCCCCTATTGATATTGAAAGGGCAAAGACGATATCCGCCCTGTGGAAGTTTGCGGGTTTTGCCGTTGAGGATGGCAGCGCCCCGAGGCGGGTCAAAGGCGGGGGAAAGCTAGCCTACAACAGCCAGTTAAGGAGCATGTGCTGGCGGCTGGCCAACTCGCTGAAAAGAGCCAAAGGTTGCTTCTATGAATACTATATCCGGGAGAAGGAGAAATACCAGGAGCGATTCCTGAGCCAGGGCTTGAAGATACTGGCCACCCCCAGCGGCAGGTGGGTATGCGCAAACTGCGGGGCGAGCTGGGCTAGGCAACGAGACATTTCCTCTTGCTGCGACAGCCCCCAGATAGAGAAAAAGCTGAGGCAGGAGCCGCCGGGGGTCATCTGGTTAGGACATCTGGACGCCATGGCGGTGCGGAAGGCGATAAAGCTGTTCCTGGCGTGTCTGTGGCTGGTATGGCGTGAGGCTGAAGGACTGCCAGTAACGAAACCCTACGCCATTGAAAAGCAGGGGCATAGCACTTTGATACAACCCAGGGAGATGACCGACCGGTGAGCCAATGTCAGGGAGAAACCCACTCACCAAGAGCGAGCCAGACAAGGAGAGTAACCCACGCAAGTTGAGCGAGCCGGGGGCCGCTGGGGGAAAGCCGGCAGCCCCCGGAGAAAGCAAGGGAAAATGCAAGAGACAAGAATATGCAGTCCACAGCTGGCTGGGGAAGAAGGATTCGAACCTGGGAGGAGGACTTAAACAATGAAAACTATTCATCTAACTAGCTTGACCCTAAAACCGAAAGAAGGTGCGGACCTTCAGCTTGTAGAAGGGTATGAAAGGTTTTTGGTTTTCTACCCTGCTGTCGATATGCCTAGTGTTGGGTACCTAAATATTCAGTTTCTGGATGCCGAGTTACAGGACCATTCTCTTAGATGCCGTAACGATGATGAAGCGTTTAAACATGAACTCTGGATAATACAATTCAACCACCCTCTACCACCTATCTTCCGGATAGAGCCCTGGCAGATATTAATAGAGGGGAAAGTCAGCAAATGAAACGCCTAACTAACACAGTACAGAAACTGGCTGGGGAAGAAGGATTCGAACCTTCCCTACCTGGTCCAGGGCCAGGCGTCCTACCGCTAGACTATTCCCCAGCGACCCTAAAGAAAAGGACAGGGATTGGGCAGAAGATTCAGAGTCTTCTGTCCAATCCCCTTACCATAGTACCACCTAGTACTAAAATCGGCAATACGGACATATCCTCTCTGTTTCACTTCCATATACCATATCCTCAGGAGGTGAAACGTGCAAATTAGAAGCGCCGTTCAGGAATTCATGACCAGCCGGGGCGGACTCCGCCCCAAGACTCAGAGGGAGTATCGGAAGCACTTAGCCCTCTTTGAGCAGTCTTTCCCAGAATTGCCCGAGACGCCCCAGCCCATTCAATCCTGGCTCAACAATTTCCAGCGACAGCGAGGAACACAGAAACTGGCTCCCGAAACTGTCCACGCCCGCTTCAGGACTGTCAGGGCCTTCTACAAACAGCTATATCTTTGGCATCCCGATATCCCCAATCCCATGCCCCTGGTCAGACCACCGCGGTTACAGCCAAAGGCTATGCGCACCTTCACCGAGGAGGAGCTCTACCACATATTCACCCTGCCTCTCTCCCTGAGGGATCGGACCATGACCACGCTATTCCTGGACACCGGCATCCGGGCGCAAGAATGTGCCGGTCTCACTTGGGATAACATCTGGCCAGACTACATTATCGTCAATGGCAAGACTGGGGAAAGGCCTGTCCCTATCTATGAGACAACTTCCCGGCTTCTTCAGGCACTTAAGGACCAATCAAATCACAACTGTTATGTCTTTCAGGGTAAGCGGGGACCCCTCACCTATGAGGGGGTCTACAAGACCATCCGGAGCATCTGCCGCCAGGCAAACATAAATGGCAGACGCGCCTCCCCACATTCATTTCGTCACACATTTGGCACCGAATACGCCTCGAGTGACAGCTGCGACCCCAAGGTCCTGCAAAACATTATGGGCCATAGGGATTTCAAGACAACCCTCCGTTATATCCACAATAACAGAAGGCGCCTTATCCACAATCATCGCCTCTGCACCCCGTTGAGGTTAGTAGCTGTCGCTGCCCAGGGCACCCTATTCAGCGATGACCTGGTCAGGGAGGCAGAAAAAATAGTAACCGGGGACAAGATAAAACCACAGGTTAAGGGGGTAAACCATGGCAGTTGAGCAAATTCGCGGCTGTGGGTTGCGTAAAGTGGGAGGAATGTACCTGTGCGGGGAGTATATCGGCTCACCCTGCGACAGGATGCCTTTCCCACTCACCACCTGCCCGGTCTGTGGCCAGGGCATAAAGGTCTCAAGAGGATTCACCCAGGTTAACCCCTACCAGTTGTGGGGCATTCACCAGGACTGCAAAGACCGCTTCCGACCGTGCTTCCTCTGCGACCCCCAGGACCAGCCGGCCTACATCATGCTCGTTGGGGAGAAGTACTACAAGACGCCCCAAGACTTCCTGGATGAAGCTCACCGAATGGGGATATCCAAGCGCATACCTTTTATTCCCAAAGATTTAGTCCTTGGCGAGACAATTATTTTTTTAGCCCACAACAAAGCCTGTGAAGTGAGGGTGGCGCCGGTCCTACAACAGGCTATGGCCATCGTAGAGGAGTCACAGAGCAAACAGCCCCGACTCCTAGAGACTGAGCGCAACGAGAAACGGCTCGGAATCTTTTGCGCCTTCATCACCCGATTTAGACAAAGACCACGGCTGACAACAAGTCGGATGACGGTAATCTAATCCTGTGAAAGGAGGAAACCAATGGTAGCTAGTGATAACTTTGACAAGAGGATAGGCAAACCAGTGTTGGGTGATGAACTTCAAAGGGTCTTAGATAGGGAGGCAGAAAAAGATAGAATTGAGGAGCAACTACAGGAGGAATTGAAAGCAATAAAGCCCGGTGAATGCTTGGTCTACGAAACTGGCCCAGAGGTGCCCCTATGGGCAAGTATAGGCTTTGCTCTCATAGTAGACAAAGTTCCTGGCTTAAAGGTGATAAAAGAAGGCGCGTGTACTTATGTCTATAGAGTGAAGAAGTAGGCATAGCACAGTAGAAGGATACTGTGAGAGGACGGATAAAAATGATAACAGCGACAAGACCAGTTTTGAATCAAGACCAGTTTGAAGTCAAAACCGGTTTGGAACCCAAACCAGTTTTAGATGTTCGCGAGGTGGGAGAGCAATTCGGCATCCCGGTAGTCATTCGTCCCTGGTGGGGCTCTGTTCGCAGGAGCACTTTGCATACACTGAATCGGGTGCGGGTGGATGAATCTGGCACAGTAGATAAGATGGAGGAGGTCGGCAGAAAGAGGCACCTAGACTGGTTATGCGCCGCTGATAGCAGTAACCGGAAGAAAAATCCCGAAATCCAGGGGGGCAAGATTGTCCTCTGGGAGGGGCAGTGCCATTACGATAAAGGTTACAAACCTCACACTCACTCTCAGATTATTGAGGTTAAAGATGCCCGTCCCGGGGCTATGCTTATTACCATCCGTTTGGGCAATACAAAAGCTAGTTCATCACAATTCCTTCTCGGTATGGATTCCGGAAGGCCCTACGCTATAAGAGTTGGCCTGCGGTGCCAGACGATTAACGAAGCTCTGGATTGGCTTGTGCCCAAGATGGTTAAAACCGCTATCGCCCAGGGACTAGATGTGAAGCGCCAAGGTGATTGGTTCTTTATCCCCACGAGCAGAAAGCCTGTCCTATATAAAGATGGCAACAATTACAGTGCCCGCCCTTATAAAACCAACACGCTTTATAAAGGCGCTTTCCTAGTTTATCACTATGCTCAAACTCGCCACCGCGGTGGCCTGGTGGTCTACCAGTCAGTCCTGGGGCTACCCTGCGTTGCACCCCTTGTGAAAGGGAAAGTAAAAGCCCCAGACCACAAACCTCTCTTTCTCCCTAGTTGGCATATTGGTGTACGCAACCGCAGCCATCCTTGGCGAAACGATAATCGGCAGATGGATGACTAACAGTAGCTGGATACTGTGAAAGGAGGAATGAGGTATGTCATACGACAAATATCGCAATTGGAATGTGATCAGACCCCAGGAAATGAATAGCCTGAAGGAGATGGTGCTCAAGGATTTACAGGAGGCTCCAGAGGAGATTGACAGGCTCGAAATCCTTGACAGCTTTGAAGCCGCCGTAGAGAGGGCCCTCACAGCGGAACTCGCTGAACATCTCTCTAACCAGATTCTATTAATTGTGCAACCCTTCCTAACAGCAGCTATCCATGGCAAGCTGCCGGCATCAATGCCCCTATCTCGACCGAGGCGAGCTCCGGCACCAGTTTAGGAATGCTAACACTAAACAGTGGCTGAAATACTTGGAAAGGAGAAATCATGGTGGTGCATATAACTGTTAGCCTGAACATTAATCTAGGAAAGCGATTGATCCAGGTTGGCGATAAGGTTTTAGGAGTCTGCGATGGAGTAACTATCAACGTTACGGAGGCTTCACCGGAAGAAGTTATAGAACTACAGAAGGCGCAGGAAATTAAATTGGTGAAGCCAAATCGGGAGGAGCTTAAACAGTAGCCGATACTGGGAAGGAGGAAAGGGATGCTTAATGTATGGGTTAGGAGGGACCCGACTGGGTTCGAGACTTCCGATATGGAAGGTATAGAGGAGCTAGAAGAGCAGCTGAAGGGGTTAGAAGCCTTTAAGCCTCTGGATGATAAGTCAGAGGTTTGTGCTGAAATCACCGGTCCCTGGGGGGAGATTAGGGAGCTGCTTTCTCAACCGTTTCTTAAGAATATTTGGTTTGATCCAGAATCCCCCAGGTTCAAACAGTAGCCGAATACTGCGGAAAGGCAGGAGGAGGAATTATGAAGGTGATAGAGACCCTCTGGTTTACAAACATAAATGGAGTCATCGGCATTGTCATTATTGAAGAGGATGTCACCGGTGATAGAAAAGCCTATATCGGCCCTGCCTCGGGTACTGATGAGAAGGGTTGAGACGCTGAAGAAATCTTAGCCTGGGGGAACAAATTCTCCATTGATACCGCTGAAAGGATACTATACTTCCTCAAGAAAGATGATAAAAAAGATGAAGCCAAGCGGGAGGCAACAAAGAGGGTAGCAGAGCTTATAACGCTGTTTTCAAGGTGCCGGTATGATCGAAAGGTTCGGGATTGTGAGGAGTGTGGGTTGCTTTATCATAACTTTGCGGATTGCCCGCTTTATCCGCAGCATGTTGAATACACCAGTTTTGCAAATGGCGGCTTGGTTGATATTAACGAGGCAGAATCCCTTTTACCCCCTGAAATCGCAGAGGAGCTGAACCATAGCCAAGATTGAAGATATGAGTACTTGGGCAGATAGGATCTATCCCCGAACTGAACCCTGCCCTCATTGCGGGAGCATCAATACTAGCGTAGCGATACATGGCGCCATCAGGCAATGGTGGTGTCAAAATTGTGGGCAGCCTTTTATGCCTAAAGAGTTGGAGAGGTTT
>JABUBM010000260.1_pt1 | contig 12589 bp, 9 predicted proteins | sample 7240321 | NCBI WGS metagenome assembly JABUBM01 (sample SAMN07256344, study PRJNA390944) | subsurface metagenome | isolation source: Methane hydrate marine sediment | place: Pacific Ocean: Eastern North Pacific, ODP site 1244 | collected 2002
CCGCGGGAATGCTTACTGGTTATTTTATTCCAAAAATTAATCAAGAACAGCAAGAAGAATATGACACACTTCTATCAGACTTACAGGAATTGAATGAAGAATATAGTGATCTTTTAGGAGATTACAATAACTTAGAAGCGAATTTTACTGAATTACAAGCTAAGTACGATATACTAATTGAGGATAATGCCACTCTAACTGAAGAATATAATGATCTATTAAGTGCTTATACTTTATTGAATGAAACCTACTTTGTATTACTGGAAGAATTTAATATTTTGACAGATGAACTTAGTACTCTACAAGTAGATTATGATGACTTATTAGAAGTCTATAATCAATTAGATACTTTATATTCTCAACTTGAATTAAATTATTTGTTATTAGAAACGCAATATAATATTTTATCTCAACAATGGGATACACTAGCAACCTGGATTAGAGGTATGACTTTACCAGCTCAATATATGGTTTTTGCCGAAGCTGTTAGAAGATACTACTTTGAAGACTATTATCTTGGTTTGGCAATAGATGAGTCAACTTTTTGGTATCAAGCCACAAGATTTGCTCGGGATATTGTTTTGCATGATTCTCAAAATTTTGTAAATCCACTTTTAGAAGGTTATTGGTTTTCAGAGGTTTCTAATGCTCTTGTAGATTGTTTAAGATATGGTAATCGTACAGAAATTTTGGCTTTGTATATCTTTTGGGAGGTTTTTTATGATTGGCTTCCGAACTGGGGTGGATGGGCATTATCTGGAAATGAATTAAATGACATTGATACAATAGTTGATTGGTGTATTGATGAGATAGATTATGAATACGACACAGATATATCATGGGGACAAGAATCTCCTTATTGGGACTATTTTAAGTTTCCAGTTGAAACGACTTTCAGAACAATGGGCGATTGTGAAGACCAAGCGATACTTTGTGCAGCTTATTTAGAGTCTTGTGGATTTGAAACTGCTTTAGCCATGTTCCACGATGCTGAGTATCCTGGAGGTCTTTATCATGGAACTTTGTTGGTACATATTGAAGATACAGCATCATATTTTGATTCGTATTCAGCAAGCTTATGGAGTCTTGGTGGTTATGATCCTTATGAAGGTTATACTTGGTGTTGGTTAGACCCTACTTGGGATACACCCTTTGGTACCAAACCAGCATGGCTACAATACTATTCTGATAATGGCATTACTTGGGATGATTTTACTTTAGCATTTTGTGACTTAGATGGAGTAATTAGTTTATGATTTTTTCTTTCTATAGTCTCGAAGTTGCGTGCTTCAGATGGAATAGATAAACAAGAAACAATAAAAAAGAAGAAAATACATAACATTTATAAAAAAATTATACAGTAAGGTACTTTGATGAAATATCTAAAATCGAAATCCTTTGGGATTATTGTAGCTATTATTTTACTTTTCACTCCATCAAGAATTCTAGCAGAAACAGTTTCGACTAGTGGAACAGCAACTGAAGGATCCACTTTCACATTAATAGTAACTGTCGATTTACTGAAAGTGAAAGATGAAACTAGTTACAACGTCTTAGTAAAATTAGTTGCTGATAGTTTTGGTCCTGAAATCGATGAGTTTGTAAATATTTACCTATATGCTAAACTAGAAGGGGGGGCATATTTACAAGAGGAGCAAGAGAGAGTAACAAATATTGATACTGAGGGGGAAAGTTCAGCAGTAGTTTTCACTTTCAATCTAACAGGTTTAGAAGCTGATACTTTCAATGTTTATGGAAAGGCTGATTTCAGCGAAAAAGGTGCTATTTATTATATGTATTATTCATTCAACACTGGATGGTTTAACGCACATACAGTAAAAGTAAATTTTCCAAATATCTTATATGCTTGTTTACCGTTGATTATAGTAGTTCTCATTAGTTCCTATAGAAAAAAGAACTTAAGGAAAAAGCAAGAAAGGTTATAAAGAGATGCAATTCCCTCGAATCCTTGAAGATTGGAATTATGACATAATTAAGGAATTAGTTGATAAAGATTACTTCGAAACAGAATTCTTTGATTTTAAAGCTGATCTGCAACCAGCACCAGATCAAGAGAAGATAGTTTGTGCTTTTGCTAATACAATTGGTGGTTTTTTGATTTTTGGAGTTAGAGATATTAATAAACCTGATAGAATTATTGGTATTGGTAGAAAACGAGATATGAGTAAACAATTTCAAGACAAAATTAGAAAGATAAATCCTAGTGTTTATTATGTATTCAAACAACCACCAATTCAAATACCGAATTCTGATAATGTTATACATGTGTGTTCTATCCCCAGGAGTAGTGAAAGACCACATATGACTAGTAAGAACTACTTCTACATTAGAACAAGTGGAGGATGTAATGAGTTGATGAATTATAATACAATACGAGAATCCTTCTATGGATTTGAACAACGAAAAATAAAAGTCGAAATGCTTGGTTTAGAACTAACTTATTTAAGAAGTATATTAAAAGAAATGATTGTACCTGAAAGTGAAATGGAGAATAAATATTCTTTATATGAAGCAGAGTCATCAATTCTAATTGATTTAATGGGACAGACTTATTCGATTATTAAAGATGATCAGAGATTGATTTCCCGGCTTCTTGAAATAAGAGGTGATTTAGGATATTTAAATCAATGCAGAAGATCTTTTCTTTTTCATGTATCACTTCAAAGGATAGATCGGTCATTTCTATATAAACAATATAATCAAAAAGTTAAAGGATGCGTTGATAAATTGACTAAAAACATAAATGAAGCTTTAGTCATTCTTAAGAAAAAATTTGGATTTGTAATACCAACTGAAAAAGCATCTGGAAAATAATCTTTTTAATCTATTTCTTCTCTAATACCACTGCTCCTTCCATCTGTTAATTATATGCAATAGAGAGCGTATTGAGAAGGGAACTAGGAAAGCAATCTTTGCTTAAAAACGCTTATTTTGCATCAAAAAGGTAAAAAGAATGGGAAAATACCACAATCGACACGGGTTCGAAACCGGTTCAACAAAAATCTTACCTCGTACTTTTATTCTTGTGTGGCAAGATTGTCAGGGAATGACGGGGCTTCCTACCGTAGGAGGTGTTTATTAGTTTATGGTTTATCTCGATAATGGATCTCTTTAACAACTTCTTTCTTACCGCTACTACCTTTAGCTAACAAACCAAGAATTAATCCTAGAAAAAAACCGCCTATAGCTGATCCAACAATTATAAGAATAACAAGGTATCACCTAGGTATAAAAAGATAAATTTCATATTTTATTTATGAACTTTAAACTTAAAATCCAAAAAGAAAAATGTTCCAGTTGCACGGTAAATAATACACTAAAAAATTGTTTAGTTTGTTTAGAACCTTTATGCGGTAATTGTAGAACAAAGAATAGTTTTCCAATTTACTTTCCAAAGACTTTTGTTGTACCTGCAGGAATCTGTAAAAGTTGTAAAGAGGAGTTTTATAAAATTCAGGAAATGAAAATCTACAAGTCTTTAATAGATATCTTACCTGATCTTTCAGAGCATATAAAACGCTTCCTAAGAAAATTAGGAATAGATTTCTAGAGTGAGCGAAAAAAGGTAAAAAAATTAAAGAAAATACCCAATTTGACCGGGATTGGAACCCGGGTCAACAATCTTACCACGTAAGAAATTACTGGTGGATTCACTTCGTCATTAAGTGGAGAGGTTTGTTAGGTTTCTGGTTTATCTCGATAATGTATCTCTTTAATAATTTCTTTCTTACTACCACTGCCTTTAGCTAGCAAACCAAGAATTAGTCCTAGGAAAAAACCACCGACTGCAGATCCGACAATTATAATAATTAAGTGTGTTTTTTCTAAAGCACATATTCCCCATAAACATTCTATTATAGCCATAAAGTTCACTGCGAGGGATAGATAATTAGATATAAGAAGGTTCGCGGTTTTGTCGCAAAAAGGTAAAAAAATAGAAGAAAAATACCAAAACATTACATCTCAGAAAGTGTTTTATATAATTCTGAGAATAAATAATTTGGTACTATTTATCTCTAATAATTAGTATACAGAAAGTTATAAGGAGGCAAAGTTTAAAATGAATAATAAGAAAATCTTAACTTGTTTTAAAATATTAATCTTCATAGCGGTCCTTCTATCCTCGATTCTTGTTGTGGATTCTCTAGCAACCCAAAATGAGAATAATGGACTCATCAATGTTTATGGAGCTTTAGCCACAATTGAGATATATGGAAATGATGATTTTGATCCAACAATTTGGAATAAAGATGATAAATCTGATGGTACTTCATGTTGTCCTTGGATTCTTGACGGTTACGAATTTAAGGATGTTAGGTTTGGAATTATAATAGGGGGTGTTGATGACTACTTTATCATAAGAAATTGTTCTTTCAAAAACACAGAAGACGATGGTATTAGATTGTCTAGCACCAATGGTATAATCTGTAATAATTCCTTTGAAGGCTGTGGAATAGGTATTGGTCTGTCATCAACCAGTAACAATAGAATCTGTGACAATACTTTTGAAGGCTGTGGAAGAGGGATTAACCTAAAAGGTGTTGAAGAAAGCAATTACATCTGCGATAACTATTTTCTAAACAATAATATTGGCATCGCAGCATCAGAAACAAGCCATATTAATATATACTCAAATCTTATGGTATCTAATAATTGTTCAATATATTTCTCTCGGTCTGTAAAACACTCTACAATATCCTACAACACAATTATTTGTAGTACTTTCGATGGATTACGTCTAGTAAATTCTAGTTGGAATGATATATCAAGAAACAATTTTCTAAATAATACAGAATATGGTGTTAAACTAATTGACTCATCATGCAACGAAATTACTCAAAATAACTTTTACTTCAACAATCTATATGGGAAACCTCAGGGATATGATGACCTTAATATAACTTCTTGGTCGAGAAACTATTGGAATGATTTACTAACCGCTGATACTTATATAATTGATGGTCCTGGTGGAAACAAGGATTATACTCCAAGTGAGGAAATAATCGACATTGGAACAATCGATTGCCAATGTACATGTGTCATGTGTGATTGTCCAGCACCTGGACTTATATTTTCAATCTTTTCTATAACTATGCTAGCTTTATGTACATATATTAGAAGGAAGAAGTCTATTTAATTTTCTATACTAAAATTACTTTTTTTCTTTTTTTTTTCTAGGATTGAGTTCTAGCATTTTTAGCTAGTATTCTTAATTTAGAAGCGAAAATAAACTAAGGTTAAAATCGTTCTTTTCGCCTCAAATACTAAAAAACACTAAAAACAGCCAGTTTAGAGAGAAAAAGAATTACATACTTCAACGCTACTGAATTTTTATTGACTTGTGAGATTTAGTATATGCAACCATTTTGAGCTTGATAGAGTCGTTCTTTTGTGCTGCCTTTTCAAACCGATTATAATCTTTATAGAGCCGGCATAAATTAGCTACTCTTAAAATTCTCCAGGTGTCTTGATCAACTTTCATTTGTTTTTTAACCTCTTGGTCTTCTTAACTTCGCTAACACTCACCTTTTGAACTTTAGTGCTGGCCTTGCCGACTATATCAGGGGTGATCTTCTGGGGCATCAGCTGCTCCAAAGTCTTCTCCAAGGATTGACAGGAATAATTCACTGTCACACTTTTACCAGGGGAATGTTTCTTGAATCTTGGACCAATAAAAGGGGACCAGAAAAGTATGGCAGCAGAACAACCAGGATGGATATCAAAATAAGCTGTTTGCGGACCAAGATCCTCATGACTGATGGTATGACTAAGATATTTCTTGAGACCACTTTTGAACTTCTTCCTGCTGCACTTGCCATCGAAAACATGATGGATATCCGGATCTTTAGAGAAGAGCAGGAAGTCTACGCAGGACTTCCCCCCTAACCACAGAAACATAAAGCTGAGGGGTGAGGACAGGAAAGAAGAAAAAAAAGAGGCGTGAGAGGGGTTAGCGAAGTCCTTTGCAAAGAACTGTAAGAGATCAGCATTAGATATAGGGGTAGTGATTCTGAGTCCTTTAGTAGGTTCCTTAGTATGTTGGTTCACAGCAATTGCAAAAATATCTTTGTCAACGTGAGGAAAGGGGTATTTAGTAACGAGATTCCCATTAACTATTTTGATTACCTGGTTGATTACCTGGTGATTCTTCGTTAAGTTTTCCAAAACTAGCGTAAAAATTGCTTGCTCCCAGCTTTTCCAGCCTATTCGATTCCAAGCACGTTTAATATTTTTAGCTATTGTACTTCTAGTTTTATCTGTTTCTTTCTCGAGATCACTGTAAGATTTGTTTTCAAAAAGATTCTTATCTAAATCGTTAATTGATTCGAAGAGCTCAGAATTATCTTTGTGGCTGTTAAGAATGGTTCTAAACTTTTCGATTATTGTTCCGGGGGGATTACTCATCTCGCTCTTCTCTCGAGCACGAAGACCTATGAAATATGAATCATCAACATCTTTGACATTAGATTTGATACGATTAATGATCCTTTGAAAGAAATTTATTTTATTAATTGTCCTGGGAAGAGCTTTTTTCTTATAGATCCATTTTTCGACTAGCCAATTATTAATTTCATAAGTAGTGGGTTTTTTAGCTTTTCCTGAAAAGGTGTCAATGCCTTCAGTTGCTATTTTAGACCAGTTTTTCTGTGCCCATTGAAACTGCTGCTCTTTTTCTTTCTCTTCAGCAAAATGTTTCTCCAATCTACCAGGAGCTATATTTCCATATTGTAGATATTTTGCTAATTGTAGAACAGCTTTAGCAAAATTTTGTCTTCTCTTGGGGATCAACTCTTTTACTTCAGGATAATTCTCTAAAAGGAAAACTTCACACAAACCAGCGTCAAAACGAGGGATATCTGCATCTCTAGCTCCCCATAAATTAATATGACAAAATTTATCCCCAAACTGTACTTCTTTGAGAGCTAGCTGTTCAGCTGCTTTATTTCTTATTTCTATTTCCCAATCGTGCCAATGAGTTATTTCATCTTCCAATTCAGAATCAACAGGAGCATCTAATACCTCAATTTCAGCAAAAGGATATTTACTTATAGGTAGATGAAAAACACCAACATGCTCACCTTTAATCCATACACCCCAACCTAACCATTTTTCATATTTTGTTTTATCGCCTTTTTCTTCTGCAGAATCTCTTTGACCTGTTATATATTTCAAAACAGCAACATAAACAGGACCAATGATCGCCTCAATATAATCACAATCAAATTTTAGACTGGGAAAACCCAAGAAGAACTGCCAATCGAAACTTGAGCGGTAAGCTGTTGGGGTAGCATCACCAGTTAATCTGTGTAAGCAAGTTCTGCATTTACTTTTTCCTTGCTGCAATCCTGTGGATCTGTTTTTTCTAGTACCTCCTGAACGTTCATTCATCGTATGTCTGAGATTGATAAAAGAATGCATAGTAAAGAGGTCTTTAACAGCTGAATAAGTCATGTCTTCAACATTAATGCTTTGTATGAAATGTTGTTTGTTTTTACTCCAACCTCGAACAAGAAGACTTTGTAAATCATTTTCATGCAAGCGTGAATGTACATGTTTCTTCTTGTAATAAAGTTGATCTAAACCATTGAAAATTTCAAGTAAGGTAGATTTACCTGTTCCTACATCACCATAGATTAATGATTTCTCGCTTTTAATGGCATTTTCTGTTTTGCGTAATTCGTGCTTCTTCTTACTGAAAATGATATTTAAACAAGTTTCTTGTGTGCCATACATTTTTTTAAGCATCAGTTTAGTAGAATGTTCAACGTTCTGGACGATTTTTTGAACTGGTGTTTTAATTTCTTCTAGAAGCTGATCATAATCAATGTCCCTTTTTGAAATTTTGACATAACCGACAGGATAAGTATTCTTAAAAAGAAGACAGATGAACATCTTTTTCTCTTCGAGATCTCTGACAACTTTGATTTTGTATACATAACTAAAACCATCAATAGATTCTGAATGAGCAAGTAAGAGGTAATTTAGACTTTTTATTTCAATTTGTTTTCTATGAATGTTGTTAAATCCCTCTTCAGTATCAACAATTAGAACATCATTGTTTTTTGTTTTATTGATTCTGTCTTTGAGATCTTCTTTATTTAAAGCATAAAAAATGCTTGGTTTTTTCTTCTGTTCTTGACTGATTTCTTGTATTTTGTCAGCTAATGCATGAGCAACAGCCATCCTTTCATAAATACTTGTACTCTCTATGAGTAGCACTAGGGGTTTAGTAGAATTCAAATAAAAGAGTATAGAATTGAGGAATTCTCGACTGATATCTTTTCTAAGGCTCATCCCTGAGACACTTTATCCTTTTTGCGTTTGAAACTGGAGATAATACTTCTTAAGAAACTATAAGAAGCTGTTATCATCGAACGAAAAGCGAATTTGGGCATGTTTCTAAAAGTGACATTCTCCAGGTATAATTTATCTAATCTTTGTCTAATGAAAATACATACAACAATTCCAGATATAGGAAGAAAAACAGCAGCTGCAAGAGTTATCATTTCACTTCCTGAAACCTCTTGCTCAAAATATATTTCTGTTGTAATGTAATCATTAGGAATGCCAGCTCTGCTAGATGTTCTATTTGCAGCTCCTAATTCTATTGTCATTCGCTGATAAAAGAATCCTGTTTCTGTTGTGTTAATATCTCCAGCGTCAAGAGTAATTGAGATTTTTTCAAGTGGAGGGATAAAATCATCAGGGTCCTTGTGAATTACATAAGCGATTAAAGTTTTATTGATCATTATTCTGTAAGAAGAGATGTATATCAGAGTATTATTGTAATATTCTTCTAATCCTGACAGTTTTCCAGTGGACCAGAAAGTTATTTCAAATTCCTCGAAGTCCGGAAACAGAGTTGAAGTAAATTGAACAACACCCCACATACCAGCAATGGAGCTTTCTTGTTTTGCTTTTGTTGTTAGAGGTGTAAGAAAAAGCAAAATTATGATTATTATAAAGAGTTTTTTCATATTGCCAAGCCTCCAAGGACGTCGGTTTCAGCTAACATAGAAAGAAAAGACTTTTCGACTTTAGTAGAAATCTTTGCCTCACAGATTAAAGACCAAACTTTACGATTCCAAAGCTTTTTTAGATCTTTAAACTGATTCTCAAGAGCTGATAAATTATAAAAATATAAACTGGGATAGTGTTTAGCTTTTTCATAGTTTTGTTTAGTAGTCATAATGTCGTCTGTAACATCCATAATGGCAGGAATAAGATGTCGAACTCTTCGGGGATCTGATGAGAAATCCATCACCATCAGGACAACTTCGCTTGTGAGTTTTTCTAGGTCTGCATTAAGTGAAAAAAGCTCTTTGATTCGCTTTTTAAAAGCTGGATCAATTTTCTTTTGTTCGTCTAAAGCTTGAGCAATTTCCTTTTTCACAAATTTTGCTATTACTTCAAAATCAGAGACAGTTTTATTTTTAGATTCAGGCATTAGTTTTAGCACCGGTATTATGTTTTTATGCTCATATCTCTGTCAGCACTCCAGTTGAACAGCTTGTTGATGAGTTTATTACCAATTAACAAAATTATAGCTGTAAAACCAATTGCCAATGCAGCCAACCAGGGATTGATCATTCCTAGGTTTTTTACTAAGTAAATCACTAGCCAAACTATGCCTCCAACGAAAAGACCGAAAACTATTACTTTCGCTAGCATTGATGTCAATATGTCAGAATTCATCCCTATACCTCTACGTCGTGTAGAAACTGACGAAGGTGCTGTTACTGGAGCCATTCCCTCTACAGATTCACCTTCGATTGTATAAGTGTATTGAGTTGTTGTTCTTCTTGCTGCTTCTTCAGCTACTGACTGTTTGTAAAATTGCTGCAGTTGTGCTAAAGTGCTGTAAAGTCTTGCTTCGGATTCTTTTGCGATCATCAGCAAATTACGTGTTTCTGCTAATTCTATTCTGAGTTTGCTGTTTAATTGACTTGCATAAATCAGCTCTTGGAATCGCTCTTCTGAAATCTTTTTTTCGTCAAATTGATAAACTGTTTTAAGTTCATTATAAAGATCTACTTGCTTGGTTTCAACAGCTATTTCTCCTTTACCTCTGTTCATGGTAATTAATTTCTTTTTCTCAAGTAGTTCACCAGCTTTAACAGCTAAAGCTGCTTTAACTTCTTCTAGATCTTCGAAGACTTCTTGGAAGTTGGGAGATTCTTCATCTTGTGAAAGATTCTTTAGTTGCAGCATAAGTTCTTTTTCTTCATTTTTTGCGGCTGTATATTGAAAGCTTAAATCTGCTTCGGTTTGCATGAGATTACGTGTAGTATCTTTTAAAATTTTTAATTCGTTTTGTATGGTTTCAATCTTTGCCAAAGTGCTTCTTTCTGCTTTGAAAGGCAACTTTTCAGGTAAATCAGGATGAGAATAATATCCCCTGTAAGTGTAACAGTTGAGAATATATCTCAGGGTAACTGTTTTTGTAAATTTCTTGGGTGTCATATAAAAATCATAATTCTGACTAGAAACAAAGTCAAAGCCTACACTATGGAAATATGCTTCATGCAGCATGAGTTTATTCGTATAAAAGAATACAAATACAAACCAAGCTATAACAGCTACTGAAATCCAGATAATTACTCGCCAGTCATCCCTTGAGAGAATTATTATGTCTTTGTCAATTAGCGTTTTCTTAAGGAGCATAAATTCTATTACTGCTAGAACTCCAATCACAAAATATGAAGGATAAAGCATTATTGAAATGTCTCTCTGTGCTTTTTTGATTTGCACCCAGGTTTTGTCTATTTCAACATCTTTGTCGTGAATGATCTCAAAAGTCACCCAAGCCTTAGTTGTTGTTTGTTGTAGAATTGTAGATATCATTTTATCTGCAGAGAGTTCTTTAACATCAATTAACCATGCTTTTTTATGCGTTTCAAACATTATTCCGACATCTTTGACTTTGACGCGAAGGTCCTTTGAGAGAAGCTTTGCTGTTGATAAAATCGTTGTCGGTTTTGCTTCATGCTTAACTTTCAAACTGAATTGTAGTGTTTCTTTTGCTATACTTTCAAGTGTTTGACTCATTTTATATCATTCCTTTTTCTGTTCTTTTCTTGAGTTCTTCATATTGATCTAAATTGACGAATCTTAAACCGCCAGCATCACGCACCAAGACTTTAGGTGTAGAACCAAAAATAAACTGCGACGTGTGCATAAATGGCAACAAAATAAAATTGATGACTTTAATGGCACCCCATTTGATGAGCATGCTTGTCAATGCTATCATAAATGCATTAATCAAGAGAGATAGAAGTAGAAGCGTTTTAGCTTGTTTAATCTGTTCCTCAGAAGAAACAAAGCTTGGTAGAGGTTTTGCGCTAGTTACACATTCTACAGAGTAAGTCTGTTTAGAACCCAAATCTTGAAATTTAATTGTTTGAGGTTCATAGTAAATTGTGTGAGTAGTATTTGTAAAGCTATCAGCAAGAGGGGTTATTGTAATATCGTAGCTAGAAGCTAGAATATACACGCTTATCGTTGAGTGTGGGGGTATGATCCAGCTGATTATTGTTGTGTCGTTATGAATATTTGACAGGGATATCTCAATCGCCACATCGTAAGGATTCTCGAATGTTTGTAAAATCAGATTTATTGGAAGATTAAGATCAATGTCACTTGTAATCCTGCAACTATAACTATACAGTAAATTACCAAAATAGTCTCTTACTTCGATTTCGAGATAAGTGTTATTATAATAAATTTGTTGTGAATCGTAAATTCGTGTGCCATTAATATAAACTGCAGCTGTAATAAAATCTAAACCTACTCCTGTAAGCGTGGTTAAAGTAAAGTGTGTTGTGTGATACATAGTGTTGTAAATCTGTAATTCTGCTAACAGTTGGGAATTCTGCAGCACATACATAACAACTGTATCATTATGCAAATCTAGCTCTGTAAGTATTGCAATAGTCTGAACAAAAAGAGTAGTATTGACATTAGAGATCTGATTGAGAATTTCGACGGTTTGAATAAATAGCGTGCTATTGATGTTTTCAATAACAGTGAGTATTTGCACTGTTTGAGCGAAAATAGTAGAGTTCATGTTAGAGATCCCTGCAATTACCGTGAGAGTTTGTTCAAATAGTGTAGAATTGACGTTCTCAATTAGTGTGAGAATAGAAACAGTTTGACTGAAAATAGTACTGTTGATATTAGTTATATCTGAAAGAATCGTTAATGTTTGTGAGTATAGTGTTGTATTAACATTAGCTATATCTGTAAGTAACAAAACAGTCTGGTCAAATAAGGTCGCGTTGATATTAGATATTTCTGTGAGAATAGAAACAGTCTGAGCATAGAGCGTAGTATTGACATTAGAAATCTGATTGAGAATTTCTACTGTTTGAATGAATAAAGTACTATTGATGTTTTCAATGACAGTGAGTATTTGGATAGTTTGAGCGAAAATAGTAGAGTTCATGTTAGAGATACCAGCTATTACTGTGAGGGTTTGCTCAAATAGTGTAGAATTGACGTTCTCAATTAGTGTTAGAATTGAAACCGTTTGACTGAAAATTGTGCTATTGATATTAGTTATATCTGA
>JABUBM010000261.1_pt1 | contig 12588 bp, 8 predicted proteins | sample 7240321 | NCBI WGS metagenome assembly JABUBM01 (sample SAMN07256344, study PRJNA390944) | subsurface metagenome | isolation source: Methane hydrate marine sediment | place: Pacific Ocean: Eastern North Pacific, ODP site 1244 | collected 2002
AATTTAAGCAACGTAATATAAGAATATAATCAAATTTACTCTTCCTCCCTTTATAAATGAAAGTCTGGATTATCTTATTGAAGCGAGTTTCTTCAGTTCAGTATTCTTTCTTTTTTCTCGCTTCAACTCCTTCATTCATTGTCTCTTTATTATATATCTCACTCTCTTTCTCCCTTCTTCTTCTATTTTTCCCTTTCAGGTTTAATGAACGCTTCTAATGATAGTCTTTAGGCTTCGTATGGCTCTAGTGATTGTTCATTTATCCTTTTTTTACATATCGGACATAAATTCTCTGAACGTATCCACATTGTAATGTGACTCCTATGGAATAGCGTTCCACAATTCTTTTCCCTTACTATTTCATCTTTTAGTAAGAGATTTTGTTTGCATATTGGACAAGTGAGTGCTTCCTTTCCACATTTTTTGCATATTAATTTCTCAGTCTGATCTATTTCTCCAAATTCTGTACTACAAAATAGACATGCAGGTTGAGTTTTTTCTTGTATTATCCTTTCTTGGTATTTTTCTTTGAATTTTTCGTAAAAGAGCCCTATCTCTTTATCTTCTGAATATTGACGGATGAAAACTTGTTCTAACTCTAGATATAGTCCTATTTCCGGCATTTCGTTAGTTATGTCTTTAAGATACTTTATTGCTTTTTCTTGTGATACTTCAGCTAAAGCTGCTATACGATCAATATTGATAGGTACATTTGGATGGAATTGTTTGGTTAAATTAACCATTTTGTTAAATATGCTGAGATATTCTTTCCTGTTGGAAATATCCTCATAAATCTGTGGAATATCTATTTTAAGAATGGTACTCCCTACTTCAGGTACTCCATACATTATATCCTTAATTTTTTCATCATCTACAATCTTGTAAGTGTTAATAGTGTAAACGATAGAAGATAGCATCTTTTCAATTTCTGTTATCTCATTTTCTGTTCTTTCTAGATTTTCTATTTCAAATTCTAGAGGAACTAATTCAGAGTAATTTCTGATTCTCTTCTCATAACTTCGTATTTGTAAAGCTAAGTCTTCTATTTCAAGATATACTACTGACACAAGTGCTTTTTTATCTTTAACATCAAACGATTGAGCTAGTTTCACCTCGTCATAAGAATCAAAACCTAGTTTTTGTGCTTTTTCCCATTCTTCCTTTGTTTCGAATCCCTTTGAGCGACTTTCTTTCATTTCTTTAACAGAAGAAAAACCAAGAGAAGAAGTAATCTTTTTCATTCTATATCTCCAATAAAACACCATTCCTATAACTCCACCAATTACAATAATAGTAGAAATTACACTTACTAATATAGTCAAAATTTTTGCTCTTTTTTCATTATCAAAATTTGATTTAGAATCTAGAGGATTATAGCCATTTTCAACTTCTTGTCCATCTGTTTCACCATCCCCATCAGTATCAGGATTGGTTGGATTAGTTAAATAGTCATGAACCTCTTCTCCATCTAGTAGTCCATCCCCATCAGTATCAGGATTGGTAGGATCAGTATTATAGTTAAATTCTTGGAGATTCGTTAATCCATCCCCATCTAAATCTAAAGTTGAGTCATCTATCAACGGATCCAAATTATATTGTACTTCATACCCATCTTCCATCCCATCACCATCAGTATCAGTGCTATTAGCTAGTGTTCCTAGAATATATTCTTGATAATTTGTTAGATTATCACTATCTAAATCATCAGCAGAATCATCAACTAAAGGATTGGTTCCTGTCTCTACTTCCCACCCATCATTCATTTGGTCACTATCTGTATCGCTATTTATTGGGTTTGTCAAATATTCATTAACTTCTTTCCCATCTGAAAGACCATCTTCATCAGTATCAGCGACTAGTGGATTTGAACCAATGTTATGTACTTCATCACCATCTAACAGACCATCACTATCTGTATCAGGATTTATTGCATTTGTGTAGTATACGTATATTTCATCATAATCCAAGAGTCCATCACTATCCGTGTCATTATTGTTTGGATATGTTCCATAGTTAAATTCTTGGAGATTCGTTAATCCATCCCCATCTAAATCTAATGTTGAATCATCTATTAACGGGTCCAAAGTATATTGTACTTCATACCCATCTTCCATCCCATCACCATCAGTATCAGTATTATTAGCTAATGTTCCTAGAATATATTCTTGGTAATTAGTCAATGTATCTCCATCTAAGTCTTCATTGTTATCAGTAAGAGTAGCATTTGTACCTGTTTGTAATTCCCACAAATCAGGCAGAGAATCACTATCTGTATCATTGTTATTTGGCTCTGTACCATAAATAAATTCTTGAAAATTAGTAAGACCATCATTATCCAAGTCTTCATCACCATCGTCTTTCAAAGGATTAAGTCCATACATCACTTCATACCCATCTGGTAGACTATCTCCATCAGTATCACGCATAAAGGGATTTGTTCCATAGAATAAATACTCCTCAGAGTCATTAAGGTAGTCTAAATCGGTATCATTTAAAGGATATGGATCTACTGAACTTGCTGAACCTTCGATTGAATATGAACTTGTTCCATCCCAATCAGACCAGTAATTACCTTCTAATGTTAAAGAACCAAACCAAATATTGTTTATACCATCGTCTTTGACCTGAATTATATTTAACAAGTTATTATTGATGAAAATGTTATGGTGAATATTGTTATTTTCTGAATTTGAAAAGAGATGAATCCCATATTCTTCATTATATACAATTAAATTAAAAAATAGCATATTAGAATCAGAGAACTCAATACACATTCCATATACATTATTATAACAAGTGTTGTTATTTATTACAGAATTATCAGAAAAATAGAGATAGATACCAATGTCATTATTATTACAAGTGTTGTTTGTAACAGTAGAATTATCAGATAGTAGTTCAATACCAACTCGGTTATTATTATTGATGTTATTTGTAACATTTGAACAAATAGTAGAACTAGAAAAATAGATACCATAATTCTCATTATAGCTACAATTATTATTCATTACAGTTGACCAACTAGAGTTAATTAATTCAGCACCATTATAGTTGTTAATGAATGTATTATTAACAATTGTAGCATTCTCACAAGAGAAGAAGGACAACCCTACAGTAGAATTCGAAATATCCACGTCTCGTACAGTTACTCCTCGACAATTAACAAAAAATATCTGTCCATAGATAGAGTCATTAATAATAGTATTTTCAAACCCTTGATAATAACCTAAAATCTTATTATTTACAAAATTATTTTCAATAGTATTATTTTCAAAAGAGTTGTATTCTATACGTAGACCATCATTAGTGAAAGTATTGTTTATAATTATAGAAGAGCTAGAAAAATGAAATAGATAGATACCATTTCTATTGTTTATGCAAGTGTTGTTTACTAAAGTAGAATAATGAGAGCCATATAACTTAATACCATTAGTATTGTTTGTACATGAGTTGTTTAATACTAGATGAGAGTCTCCTTCCACCATGATTCCACTCATGCTATTGTTATTACAGTTATTTGCAATAATACTACAGGAACCCCAAAAGTGAATTCCGTTATTAGTATTATTATTACAAGTATTGTTTGATGCCACAGATTGATTTGAACCATCCATGATGATTCCTGTTCCAGCATTGTTACTACAAGTATTGTTTGATACAGTAGCTTGATCTGAACCAGTCATGATGATTCCTGTTCCAGCATTGTTACTACAAGTATTGTTTGATACAGTAGCTTGATCTGATGTTCCATGTACTTTTATACCATCCCTACCATTATTTTCACAAGTATTGTTTTCGACTCTAAGCTTATACCCTCTATTATCGATATCAATTCCACAGTATTCAAAATTCTTACAAGTATTATTAACTACTGCTATTAATCCTGAAACAATAGGAATGGAAACATCAATCCCTGTACCACTAATGCCTGAACCCATACAAACATTATTCTTTATAGTAAGCATGCTAGATTGATAAAAACTAATACCCCCTTTGTTATTTATACAAATATTGTTTGATATGATAGAATTATGACATCCCCTTAAATAAACACCCTGCCAATTGTTATTAATACATATGTTATTTGTGATGTTATCTACACTGTTTGTTGTGACAGGATATAAAATATATATTCCAAAATCACTTGCATCAATATAACAATTGCGAATAATATAATGTTTTGTGGAACCCGATGTATAAATAATGGAAATTCCATAAGTATTTGTCGTTGTAATATTATAATTTTCTATAACGTAAGGATCTTCAGCTGTTCCTAAACCAGGAAAACCATAAGTAATAAAATCGTCATCTGAGTCAATAGATATTGGATTGCTTGAGACTAGATTTAGTGAAGGTAGCTTAAACTGTATTTTTTTGCTTTCTATATCCTTTTGCGTTGTTGTTTTTTCTATTTCAATAATGGTTTTAGGGTGGCTTTTTAGTTCATTACAGATTATTAATAACAAAATAAAACTAATTAATATAATTGTTACAACTTTAATTACTTTTTTTCTCTCCATATTACAAAAATCCTTTCATCTATCTCATCTATACATTGGAAGTTTCTCCTCTGTTTTTCAATAGATCTTTATTTTCAAACTCATCTTTTACTTTATCTCTTTTAACAATATTTTGGTAATATTCAATGATTTTTACTTTGATTATTGTGGGTTTATTTGCAAATATTTGTATACTTACTAACATTTTACTATATATGTCTAGTGGTAGCATTGTCAGCATTATCACTGTTTTTTGTGTATGTCTTTTATTCCTTTTTCTCTCTTCAATCTGCTCCTTCAGGTTACTCTTTTATTACATAACTCACCCTCTTTTCTACCTTTTTCTTCCCTTTCTTCCCTTTTGGTTTAATGAACGCTTCTAATGACGCTTGACTGTATTTGTAATTTCTCATCCTTTGCGCTACATCATATGTAACTGACCATACTAACTCTTGCTCTTGTTCCTCTTGTTCTTCTTCTTTTTTCATCATCATCTTGCATTCCTTACATTTCCACATTTCTCCCACTATTTTCATCTTGTGCTCTTCTTTTTTTATCTTCTCTACTCTTCCTGACGGTTCTCTTCCCAATATTGTCCCACAATACGGACATTGATAGTTCTTTTTTTCTCCTTTTCCCCATTCTTTCACTTTTGTTATCCATTGTTCCTTTTTCATCAAACTTCTCTCTTTCTTACTGTATGGTAACTCTATCTCCTTTTTACAATGCTCTCTTAACCATCGCTCTGAGTTTTCTTGTGGGAACTCATATAACAGATGTCCATCTCCTTGTGTCTGTTCACAATAATAACATACACTCACATAGTTCATCTTCTTCGTTTGACTGTTCTTCCTCATCTTAAACTCCACCCCCTTCTCCACTGCTAATTCTTTCAGTTTATCTCCCCACAATACCAACCTGTAAGCTATTATCCTCCACTTACTTGAGAATGGTGATACAAACTCCTCTGTTAAAGCTATTCTCTTGGTTTGTTCCTTACAGCTCCAGCAAGTTGTTCTGAACTCATACACTCTCAGAACTCTTCTAGGTATAAATAAGATCTCTTGTTCTTTCTGTGTATGTTCTAACTCACCCATCTCTAATTGAGTGGTTTTTCTCTATAAAAACTTTCTATCCATTTATAGTTCGACTTTAAATGAGAAAATAAGATGGAATGTCACAGATAATCATTATATTCGTATTGTAATACATTAAAATAGGGGAAACACAATGTTTTATCTGATATGTATGAATACCTCAGATAATAATGAACAAATAGAAGAAGAATTAGAGGAAACAGCAGAAGAGGAATTAATTGAATTACGTATATTTGGAGAAAAAGTGAAAATTATTAGTGAATTTCTTACTGATCAAAAGATTAGTCTAAATAAATGGTTCGAGGGGGCTATAATAAGAAGTCAAAGGGGATTTGAAGCTAGAATAACATCATCTAAAATACAATTTTGGCTCACAATATTCTTTCTATTATTAATTGCAGGGGGACTTCTAACTGCTCTGTTGATGAATAAAATCGTTGCAGAGACTTTTACAGGGATAATAGGTATAATAATAGGCTACATGTTTTATATGCTCAAATATAGTGCAATTGCACCTACAAAACGAAAAGAATGAAATCTATCTAATGTTCAGTCAATAAAATTCTTACTTTCTCTTAAGTGTTATCTCCTCTTTTCGTTAACGCTTATAATTATTTATTTTTATCAAAACAATAAAATTCGAGAAAAAGGTTTTTCAAAGATATTTACCTCTAATCTTTCCAAAAAGATTTATATTTCTTTAGAAATAACGTTCTTGTTCTAATTAGTTTCTGAGGAGTTATTGTAGATGGTAAGTACTGGAATTGTCTTAACCATTGTTTTCGGCAGTTTAGGGGTGATATTAGCTATTTTTATTCCTGCTTTTTCTTATTACTTGAAATATAAAGAAAAATTGCATCAACTAGGGTTATTCATTCCTGCTAAGTCGTTAAGAGAAAAATATGATGATAAGACTCGATGTCCTACTTCATTTGTTCAAAAACTCTTAAGTGTAGACCCAGAGATGAGAGAAGAATTCGTGCATTTTACTGGTAGAGAAGATAAATTACTGGAAAAACTAAAACAGAAGAAACTCAAAATAATAAGTGGAGAGAAGAGTAGAGGTATTAGTATTACTGCAGAAGCAGGTGTAGGGAAAACTCGCACATCACTAGAAGTCATTCGTGAATTAGTTAGAACTGATCCGTTTTACAAAAAAGTCTTACTTCTCTTATTCCATCCTGGAAGTAACATAGAAAAATTCAGGATTCATCGAAAGCTTTTCATTAGGAAATATCCCTTCCTCTTTCTTTTCTTTGATGATATTGATAAATATGCCCAGAACCCTTATTTGTCAGAACTTATCAATGATTTACGAAGAGTATCCAAACACACCCTCCTCCTTTGTACTTATCGTACAGAAGGGTGGGAAAGAATTAAAGATAGTGAGTACAGTAGAAGAATACAATCACTTTTTCCTGAAACTGTTACAATTCCAAAATTAAACTCTGCACAAGGTAAAGTTTTAGCTGACTGTTTTGAGGATATTGATTTTCCTTTACACTTTGGTGGTACTGCTACTGAAGTCGTTTTGGGGAAAGATCGTAAAATTGAGGAATATACCAAATTTGCTCCTAAATCAACAAGTGAACCCAATGGTCAAAAAATCCTTTGGGCACTCAAACTATTGAATCAAGCCATTATATTCTCACCTACTATTAAATGTGTTAAGCTGACTGCCATTAATGTTTTAAATTTTCAGGGAGAATGGATGGAAGCTTATCAAAAGATCCGTAATGCTAAATTTCTTACTGAACTAAAAGGAGGAACTATTTATGTCTCTGATTATATTATTGAGAATGTTGTTACTAATTATCCCCCTTATAAAACTCCTGAAGCTATTAAAAGCCACTTTATTGATAAGTTTTCTCTTCTTCAGCAAATTTTCTTCGAAGAATCCATGTGGGATGAACTTTTTCGCTTAAGTATAGCTTTTAATCGTTATAATGAACTTAGCCTTTCGTTAAAATGTTTTCCTAAAGAAGAAGTAGTAAATATTCTCACTAGACATCAGCAAACAAGATATTATTTCTTTAGAGGAATCGTTTTTTCATTGTTTAAAAAATATACTGATGCTCTTAAAGACTATTCTAAAGCTATAGAACTAGACCCTAAACTTGCTCAAGCTTACAATAACCGAGGATTTACTTATGCTGAATTAGACAAACCTTCTGAAGCTCTTAAAGACTATTCTAAAGCTATAGAACTAGACCCTGAAGATGCTCAAACTTACAATAATCGTGGACTTACTTATTCTAAATTAGACAAACATACTGAAGCTCTCGAGTACTATGATAGAGCTATAGAACTAGACCCTAAACTTGCTCAAGCTTACAATAATCGAGGAGTCACTTATACTAAATTAGATAAACCTTCTGATGCTCTTAAAGACTATAATAAAGCTATAGAACTAGACCCTAAACTTGCTCAAGCTTACAATAATCGAGGAGTCACTTATACTAAATTAGACAAACCTTCTGAAGCTCTTAAAGACTATTCTAAAGCTATAGAACTAGACCCTGAAAATGCTCAAACCTACTATAATCGAGGAAAAACTTATGCTAAATCTGACAAACATACTGAAGCTCTCGAAGACTATAATTCTGCTTGGGAGTCAAGAAAATTTCTCCCTGATATTGGGGAATGGATTCTTATCGCTTCTATGGAACTTCTTATTTCCTTGTCTCCTCCCCCCTTAAAACCTCTCTCTCTCTGGTGCCAACGTTCCCGTGAGTTTTATGATTATTATTCCTCTGAAACCAAAACTTTAATTGAAAAGGTTTGTAGTCCTCTTTAGAAAAACTAAAACTATCTTCTTCAATATCTGATTAATTCCTTCATTTTTACAAGAGTCTTTTATTATTCTCTATACTTTCTTATCTTAACTTTTTTTAAACACTGTCTTTTCAATATTTATACGTATAAATTTTAAGGCCCACTATATTCTTCACACATTTTGTGATAGATAGAAATTCTCATTTCTTGATTGGTGAAAAATCTATATCTAAATATAAAGGGATTTCTAGAATCTCTCGTTGTTTATTTATCATTTCAATACCTTCTTATAGAATCTCAAGAGTAGAGAGAAACCAAAAAATCTCATCTTGAGCAGATGGTTGAAGTGAAAGGTTGAAATCTCCCAAAACACTTTCACCCTAGAGAGAAGAAAGAAAGTATAAAAAGACTATAAAATTTGAGAAACATAGTTAAATAGGTTATTTAAACTAAGCTCGCCAATATATCATAAAGTTTTAATTATATTATTTATCTAGGCGGCTTTTAAATCCTTTCTTACTAATAATATAGATTCTGATCTAATTAATCCTCCTCCTACAGAATAATTTAGATAATCAATAGAAATTGTTATTATGTTATCTTTGTAAATCATTTAGTATGAAACTAAAGAGAATTTTTATCAAGAATTTTCTTTCTTATTATCAAGAACAAGATATTATACTAGATGATAAATCCATTATAGTTGGAGAAAATGGTTCAGGTAAATCAAATATCATTAGAATAATAGATTTTATTATTTCTAATTCTTCCGCAGATAGGATATATTGGTATCAACATCCTTATTGGAATTCAAGAGAAAAAACATTAATTTATTTGGATTTTGAACTCCAAGAATATGAAAGAGAGTTTATAAGAAAATTCTTAGTTTTATCTATGGGTTCTATGCATATTAGTGCTAAAAAAGAGCTGGGGGAAATTGTAATCCATTCCTTTTATGAAAAATATCTAAATCTTTTTGAAAATTCCTTTTTAAATTTGAGGATTGGTTTTAAAACGGACAAAAGAAATACAGAGCGATTGTGTTACTTTATGATTCTTTCTCTTAATGAACAATGTAGTATTTTTGTTCAGAATCCTACTTCTAACATAATCACTTTGATTGATAATAAAAAGTCTCAAGATGTGAATTTTGATGATATTAAAAATACATCAAATATCTATTTCGATGAAATCAAGAGATGTGTCGATTCAATCAATGTATATAATTCAAAGGAAAAACAAAAAGATGAAGAATTGGAAGAGCATGATATTGAAAAATTATTCTACGAAGATTTTTTTGAAAAGATCTTACGAAAAGAGTTAACATTAAATCTCAAAGAACTGGACTTTAACAACATTGACGCTATTTCAAGTTTACATGATATTTCAGTAGATTTTAAGATTTTACTAAGAGACTGGGGATATGAGTTAGAGAGCAGAAAATATCCAACATATCTAGGGGAATTTCTTTCAGATTTAATCAAGAAGAAAGTAGTAATTTTACGTGAAGATAGAGGATTGATAGAAGAAAAATTTGTTTCTAAAAGTTGGCAAACACCTACTAATGTATTAACTCTGAAAAAAGTTGAGAATGAGCTTTTCAAAAAAGCTACAAGTCCTGATCCTAAAGAACAAAAAACATTTAAAAAGATTAAAAAATTATTTAAAGAATTATTTAATGGAAACTATGAGATAAATGTAGTTTTACAATCAGAAGACGTGAATTTAGATAAAAAAACTCAAACTCTCTTTATTGAACCAGAAACAGAATCATCATCTAATCAAGATACAAAATATTTCATCAAATCAAAACCCAATATTAAGATTAAAGCAAAGAGACCAGAAATTCAATTTCAAGATACAAAAAGTGGAATTTCCTTTAGTTTAAAGACTTCTCCTGGAGGAGCATATGAAATAATAATGGTTTTAAGTGCAATACATGGATTTGAAGCTGATACAGTTATATTAGATGAACCTGGTAAAACTCTCCATCCTTCCTTGCGAAAAAAACTAAGAGATTATATTAAACTAGATAAAGAACGTACTTATCTATTAGTAACTCATACTTCAGATTTAATATCTGATGAACTCCTTGATTCTATACTTAGATGCTCTAAAGGAGATAAAGGAAGCAATGTCAAATATATGAAAGATTTTTTTGAAAAAAAAGAGATAAAACAAAATAAACAAAAATACAGGAATTTCCTGTTAGATCCAGATTTAGCTGACCTGTTTTTCTCTACAGGTGTTATTTTTGTAGAAGGTTTACATGATGAAAGATTATTAATTGCTCTCAAATCATCATTAGAGAGAAGATTGATTCAAGATAGTCTCGATTTTCTTGAAGATAATACACTAATCAAATGGGATATTATCAGAATCTCAGGAAAAGACAATAGTTCAAAAGCTCTCAATATAGTCAAATTCTTTGAAATACCTTTCGTGTTATTGTGTGATTTTGATGCATTTAAACCAAATAAAGAAAATATAGCAGAAAGTAGGATTGGGAAAATATTGACACAAATCCTCAATGTTGATTTAAAGGGTTCTACATTAGATAGTGACAAAAGTAAACTCAATGAACTTAACAGTGAAATTAGGAAATTTGTCAGGATTCAAAAAATATTTTCATGGGAAAAAGATTTAGAATTTATGATTAAAAGAACTAGACCAGATTTTACCAAAGATAAGTGGGAGAATTTATCATTTAAGGATTGTCTTGATTTGGTAAAAGAATTAGTATCCCTAAAAAATCAAGATTTTCTTGATTTTATACAGTTCTTAAACAAAGAAAACATTATTCAGACTTATTGAATACAGATGTTTTTACTTCTTCTTCTACCATTTCCCTTCTCTTTCATAATCTGTGGCTCATACAAGCAAAATCTAGAAGTTAATTGAAATTGATATTGAGAATATATATAAACTTGAGCTTTTTCATTATTAAAAAGACATAGAATTACTGTTGAGAGTTACTAATTAAAATAAAAAAACCCGAAAAATACATGTATGGAAAGATAATAGAATAATCCTAATTCTAAAAAACCATGAAAAGAAATATTGCTTGATTTACTTAATTATTGCATAAAACACTAACATTTATTTAACCAAAAGAATATAGCTTTTTAATAGTCAATAGTAAATCAGAGGATGAAATAGATTAATGATTAAAAAAGAAAAAAAAAATTAAGAGAAGCATTCAAAACGATGCAAATCTTATTGATCTTTTTTTTAAAGCGAGATACCATGCTTTTTCTGTTTATCATAAATACAACTGTCTGAGTAAAAGTATTAATATGCTGGATTTACCCTTATACAACATGCTCCCGAGAACTTCGAGCATTGGTATTGAAGCAGAATTAATTTTTTATGATGAATATAAGGATCTGTATAAACTCGTACCATCATTAGATTGTGGAGATAAAACGGATCTATCAGGTCTTATAAACGATAAACCTGCAAGAATTGATGTAACAACAAATTTTGATTTTAAAAAAGAGAAAAAACCTGATTATGAGCAGTATATAATTCAAGGGTGGACATTTTGGATTGTTGAGGTAAATCCTAAAACGAAAGAATGTAGATTTCTTCCATTGCATTTTCCTAGATGTAATTTTTGTGAAGAACCTTTGTATAATCTTGTTTATCTAGAACCACATAATAGCATACCTTATAGTACAGAATATGTTTCTGTTGTACAGGTTTGTTTACAATGTGAAGATTATAATGAATTATCTGACTACAATTGGGTTACACCTATGTTTGCTGGATTTGGTTTTTTATATGAATATGAACTAGACTTAATTAACTCAAGAACTTTATCAAAAGAAGAGGAAAATTTGATTTCGAAATCTATTAGCAAAGAATGGGAGAAAGTGATCACAGAAACAGGAAATTCAATATCTTCTTTGATTAGAAAAGAACATAATGCTCCAATAGCATATGTAGGACAACCTGAATTTGTTCCACTTGATTATAAAACACTTGAAGGATATACCCACACAAATGTTTATTGGAAGAATCACTGGGCTCCTGATATTGACGAAATTCAATATTGTTCAGGCGGGGATGTAACAGATCCACGATAAAGGTTTTTCTCTAGTTTAGATGGAACTAGACCTTGAATATGCTCAAGCCTACTATTGATATCAGAACTGCTATGGGAAGACCTATTTAATCATCATTTCCTACTCATAGATTAATCTATAATCGCTTGT
>JABUBM010000262.1_pt1 | contig 12554 bp, 11 predicted proteins | sample 7240321 | NCBI WGS metagenome assembly JABUBM01 (sample SAMN07256344, study PRJNA390944) | subsurface metagenome | isolation source: Methane hydrate marine sediment | place: Pacific Ocean: Eastern North Pacific, ODP site 1244 | collected 2002
TCAACACATACGTAAAACCAATAAAAAGGTATTTTTACTAATCAATAAAATTGATAGCAAAAAATCTGAAATCAAAGCAATCGAATTTTCTAAGTTTGGTTTTAATGATGTTTTCTGTGTATCTGCTGAAGCAGGTATTGGTTTTGATGACGTTCTGGATGAAACGCTAAAAATTCTTCCTGAGCCAGAACAGATTATGAAAGGCAGAATTCTGAAAATTTTGATTTTGGGTAGACCAAACTCTGGTAAATCAACATTATTAAACACAATAACAAAATCTGAACGCGCAATAGTTGATGAAAAACCAGGAACAACAAGAGACTTGGTCAATGCAAACTTCACATTCGGAGATAAAAAAATGGAAATCATTGATACCTGCGGTTTAAAAAGACCATCCCGTATAGAAGAATCTATTGAATTTTATTCAATGATAAAGGCAACTAAGGTGATTAAGCTAGCTGATGTTGTAATTTTAATTTTCGACACAACACAGGGAGTAGTTGACCAGGACCGTCGCATTGCATCCTTGATTTTATCAAAGGCAAAGGGATTTGTGATAGCACCTAATAAGATTGATCTGATTAAAAAAGACAGCCAAAGGATTATTCCTGCAACATATAGATCCTTCACATCCTTAGAATTTATACCGGTTGTACCAATATCTGCAAAACTAAACACAGGGATCAAAACACTTTTAAATCATGTTCTGTATGTCAATGCAGAAAATAATAAGGTTGCAGACAAGAACGTTCTAATGAATCTTGCAAAGAACCTCCAGGCACCGGCTGGTGGTGAGCTCCTAAACCTGAAACAGACTGGAATAAAACCACCGATTTTTAGAGCCACACTGACTATATCGGTCAAGGATAGTTATATTCGATTCATACGGAATTCAATCCGCCACTATTTTGGCTATAAAGGCGTACCAATATTAATAAAGACGAATGTCGTTAAAAGAAGGCATTTTAAATGAGGTTATGGTAATGCATTATATAATAGCTTTTATTATTGGTTTTGGTTTTGGGATAATCCCCTTCTCATATATACTCGCCCGAATAAAGGGGATTAATCTAAAAGAGGTAGGAAGTGGGAATATCGGCGCGACAAATCTCGGTAGATTTCTAGGCTTACCCTTCTTTATCTTAGGTTTTGTCCTGGATGGTCTAAAAGGATTAGTTCCTGTTCTACTTGTCAAAGGTCTCTATTATCCTGCAGCTCTTGCCGGTGCAGGTGCAATACTTGGGCATATCTTCAATCCACTCTTTCGATTTCAAGGCGGCAAGGGCGTTTCAACAACAATCGGTGTGGCAATCGGTTTAATGCCAAAATCCTTTGTCATCTCATTGGCTGCATGGATAATTGTTTACCTTGCTACTTACATTATAGCACTTGCATCTATCAGTTTTGCAATTGTGCTACCTATTATCACAACAATTTTGGGTGAGGCAGAATTAATAGACAGAATTTTTATACTAATCATGGCACTATTAATTATTTATGCACACCGTTCGAATATCAAAAGGATTATAAAAAAAGAGGAACCGAGAACTGTTCTCTGGAGAAAAAAGTGAAACTCAGCATTTTAGGATGTGGAAATTGGGGTTCAGTATTTGGTATTACCCAGTATAAAAATGGACATACTGTAAAGATCTGGGAATTTGATAAAGAAAGAGCCGAGCATGTAATCAAAACAAGAAATAATGAACCATTTCTTGTTGGCTATAAAATGCCTGAGGAGATTTTGATCCACTGGGATATTGGAAAAATCTTGGAGAATGCTGATGTTGTTATATATGCAATCCCTTCACAAGTATTACATAAGGTTATCAAAAGAATAACAAAGATTGAAAAAGAGATTGAATACCATTTGAGTTTAACTAAGGGAATAGATATTGAGTCATTAAAAAGGCCATCAGAAATTATTGGTCAATTACCGCAATCACAAGGCAGAGTATATGTACTCTCTGGTCCATCAATCGCTAATGAAATTATCAGAGGTGAACCTGCTGCCGTAGTTCTGGTCGGTCCTTGTCTTCGTGGTACAAAAGAACTTCAACATCAACTTACAACAGATAATTTTCGTATTTATCAGGGCGATGATATTATCGGGGTCGAACTCAGTGCAGCGATAAAAAATGTCATTGCTCTTGGCTGTGGTATAAGTGATGGCTTGGGATTTGGGAATAATGCAAAAGGTGCCCTTATCGCAAGAGGAATTGTTGAAATGCAGAGGCTCGGAGTTAAAATGGGAGCAAAAGCAAAAACATTCTGGGGACTTTCCGGACTTGGTGATTTAGTAACCACGTCCTTTAGTGAAGAATCCCGAAATCACAGATTCGGAAAAAAGATTGGTGAAGGGAAGACCGTAGAACAGATAACCAGAGAAATGGTTATGGTTGCCGAAGGTGTTCCGACCTCCAGGGCAATCAAACTGTTAGCAGAGAAATATAAAATCGAAATGCCAATATGTGAGGTGGTCTATAAGATACTTTTTGACAATATATCACCAAAACAAGGTATAAAAGATTTAATGACAAGGCCATTAAAAGATGAATAATACACGTATTATTAGATGCAAACGGATTAAAGCTGATTCAAACAGATTATATTATCCATCTGAATCCGCATTTATCTGTGTGAATCCAACTTTTCGCAGAAAAGTAAAGGGGGGTCTATGACTGAAAAGGAATTCTTTTCAATAAAAGAAGTGGCTGATATATTGAGTTTAAAGCCATATATATTAAGATACTGGGAAAAGGAATTTGCAATCTTGAAGCCAAGGAGAAACCGGGTAAACAGAAGGTATTATTCAAAAAAGGATATTAATATTGCTCGGCTAATAAAAAGTATTTTATATGAACAGGGTTATACTATTACTGGCGCAAAAAAGAAACTCGTAACACTTACTGAAGCTCCTGAACAACTTTCTTTACCTTTGAGAAATAAAAGTAAGGTGCTAAGAGAGATAAGGGATGAACTTAAAAAGATAAGTAGGATGATTAAAATTGATTAAATAAAATGTAGGGCAAGGCTTTCAGCCTTGTAAAATATAATGTATCTATAGAAGTGACATCGCTTGCAAACTCGCCTCCCGTCATTGCGACCCCGCCGTGTCTTTTGACGGATGAATCAATCTCAATTTGTAGTTTACCAATTCATTGGCTTTGTTTAAAAGAGGATTGACACCGTTATTTTTTTAAGTGAAATTCTCTATGCTGAATTGAATGCAGGAAATATTAAAATTGTACTGTAGATATCTTAATTTGAAATACATTATTTATGAAAAACAAGAGAAGGCATTTTGAGAGTTAGTTACATCGAAGAACTTATTGAAGTTCTCAAAAACTTTGAAAGCGAAGTGTGTCAATTACCAAATTTAAAAAAATTTATTCCGAAATCTTATTTTGTGCGTCTCAGAAAAGAAATTTTAAATTATGGGTTGAACAGATTGGCGCCCCTATATTTTGAGACTAAAACTAGTTATTTATATCTGCTCTACAGAGGTTACAGACAAATATTAACTAGAATAGAAAATTGCTTAACCCTTCTAAAACCTTATATAAAAAATGATAACCAGAAAAGGGAATTCAAACAAATTGGCCGTTCTTTAACTGCACTTGATTTAAGTAATTTTCGATCTCATTTGTTTGAACTTTTTGTGCTTGGAAGATTTATTGAGATTAAAATCCTCGTAGAACCATATTACCAAAAAGGAAAAAAATATACGATGCTTTGGTTAAAATAGACAAAGCTAAAAGATTAATTGAAATAACCTCATTGCAAGAATCAAAACACGATCTTTCTAAAAGGGATTCTATTGGGGTTGTTGATATCACCTTAGCTATGCAACAGGTAATAAGAAAAATAATAGACAAAATAATAAAGCGTGGTCAAAAGCCAGATATATTTATCTTAGCTCTTGGTGATTTTGCTTCTGATATAGAAGCTGGTTGGGGAATAGATAAACTGATTGCTGAAGACAAAATTGAATCACATATATTCGTCACACTTGATTATTTAGGCTTGGAAGGGAATTTGTATATATCACCTAATGGCCCATCACTTTCTGAAAAAGAAAAAAGATTCTTCGAGATATTACGTTAAAATTGATAATCCAGTATCTCTTTGAATAATTAAGCTAAAAGGAATATAAACATTGATTTTTTGATAATATTACATAAAATATTCACAAGGAGGATAACTATGCATAAATATATTATGATATGTATCTGTTTTGTAATAAGCCTTTCTGTGGCGCAGGAACAGCCCTCTTTATATTTACAAAAAAGATTGACTATTGAGGTAGAGAATAGCATAATCGCTTCCTATGCTGATTGGGATGCATTCCTTACTGAGTCAATACGTTTCGGCAAAGCTGATTTAGTTATAAGAAAATCAAAAAAATGGGAATCTTATAGAGGAGGTATTAAAATAGCTGAAAGTCAATTTTATGAAATCGCTGGTTTTGCTGAACAGGCACGAATAGCGAAAAAATATAAGTCTAAGCGTAATTTACTTAGTTATGGCGGATTGGCTCTTGCTCTTGTAGGGGCTGTTTTTTTCTATCCGGAACTTATAAATTCACAGGTTGGCTATGAGTGTAATATAAGTAAAATGATAATAGGTGCTGGCGCAATGGTAGTTGGTTTTGGGGTATCTTACAGTGGCTTTCATTCTCCTGCAAAAATGTCACCAGCGACTTTCGCTGTGGAAGTCACGGATGATTATAATAAAAGGCTCAAGCGGTCACTACAGCAAAATTAGACGATGTGGAGAAAAGAAAAAATAAAAAAAATTAGGAACTTCTTAACAATATTGCAAAATCTTGACAGTGCATTCAATGATTTTCTTTATAATAGCACTGGTTCTTGGGAAATAATTGAAAATAAAAAAGTAGAGGCTCAAAGATTTTATGCAGGTATTGAAAAAATTATAAAGAAGCAGTCTTCGACAGCAAAAGGCATACCATATGGTTCCAGGTGGATTACCGTACCTGACGTAATAAATTTCTATCTTGATAATGTACGTAATGATTTTGACCCTGTACTTGAGGATCTTTCATCAATTCGAGCTGCATTTGAAGGCAGTAAATCAATATTGAATGAAATGATTGGGAAGTTAGAAAGCAAAATTACATTTGAGGATTTATGCGTATATTTTAGCCCATTATACTGGTCATGGTTATTAATTCAGGGAATTATATTTTTGTATCGTAATTTGATTAAACCAACAATAGTATGGTTAATAAAAATTGTTATAGAAGTAATTATTAAGAAAATAATTCATATTTAAAAACCAGATGAGTAATTGGCATTCCGTTTAGATAATGAACCATTGACAACATCTTTTATTTATCTATAATTTCGTATGTTTGGGTATATACTATTTATAAAAAAATTCGGGAGTAAAAATGGCATATAAGGTTTTTATAAGCCATAGCACCCGTGATCAACAATTGGTTATAATGCTTGCAAACTTACTTACGAAATTTAATATAGAAGTATCTGTTGCAGAATGGTATCTCATGCCTGGCGAAAGACTTGACAAAAAAGTGTTCAGTGAAATTGAAAAATCTAATTGTATGGTTATTCTGCTGACAAAAAAAGGAATAAGATCAAATTGGGTACAACAAGAGATAGGTTATGCGATGAAGTCTAAGATACCTATCATTCCCATTGTAGAAAAAGGAGTAAAACCAAAAGAATTAGGGTCTTTACAAGGAAAGGAGTATATTGAATACGACCCAAGTAAACCGCAACAAGCACTTGTAAAAGCTTCCACTTACGTTAAATCATTAAAATTAAAAAAAGAAGATCAAGAAAAGGCTTTACTTGTTACTGGAGGAATTGTCGCTTTTCTATTATTATTAATGTTAACTGGAGAAAAGTAATGAATACTATTACATATATACCGTCTAAGGATGAACTACTGTTGAAATTTTGTCCATTAAAGGGAAAAAAATCTAAAAAATCAGGAAATTTTATATTATGGTATGATAAACAAGGTAATGTTTGCGGCATAGAAATTGAATCTTATCAAAAAGAATTAGAAGAGCTTACCACAAATTTCAATGTAATAAAATTAGATGGCATCTGGGAACGTATAAAAATCACAGATAAAGATATTAAACAAACGCGAAGAGAATTAATAAGTAAATTTGAAAAAAAATGGTGACGTCGTATATTACGGACACTCATTCTTTAGTTTGGTTCATGACGAACGATGCTAATCTTTCTAATAAAGCAAAAAACATCTTTCTAAAAGCCGATAATGCGCAAGTGTATATTATTATTCCATGTATTGTGCTTTTCGAACTATTATACCTTACTGAAAAGAAAAAGGTTATTGTTAACTTTGGTAATTTTCTTACGAAATTATCTCTATCAAAAAATTATAAAATCGAACCGATGTGCTTGCCAGTAATTGAAAAAAGCAGACTAATTCCAAGGAAGAAGGTCGCTGATCCATGGGACAGATTAATTGCCGCCACCTCTATGTATCTAAACCTTCCTTTAATCACAAAGAATAAAAAACTACAAAATATTGGACTAAATACAATATAGTGAAACAATAAGAAGAGTTATTCAACTATTTAAATATTTTTCAACTGAAATATTCTGGCTTATACTTACCTATCCATTCGATTATTCCATAATTATAAAATAATGGAATGATGGAATTTGACTTTATATTGAACCAATTATCTGATATCCTGATCCCCTTGTCTCCTTATCTCTTGGTTCTTGGAATTTGGCTCTTGGAACTTGTCCTGCGTGTCTCCAGTGAAACGTGTCTGCAGTCATAGGCGGGATTTACCCACGCCCCTCGAAGAGGAGCGGGGTTTATTTGATATTTTTAATTTGTCATTTGAAATTTCTCTCCCTTTTTCCCATCTTCCCAACTTCTTAACTTCAAAACTTCCTTTTTATCCTTGTCCCCTTGTCTTCTTGTCCCCGTGTCACCTTCTTTATCCACGCTTTTGCACCAATTTTTTTAAATATTTTCATTGCCATGATAAAAGCTTTTTTTGCATCAGTTTTTTTACCTGATTTTTTAAACATTAAACCCTGATAATAATAAACCTCGGCAAGATAAAACTTGGTTTTGATTTGTTTGAAAATTGACATTGATTTCTTAAAAGAGGATTTTGCTTTATCCCACTTTTTCTGTTTTGTATAAAGACGGCCAGTAAGAGATAGAGCACTAGCTTTTATCACCTTTGAACCAAGTTCATCTGCAATAGATAAAGCCTGCTTTAATTTCTTTTCAGCATCAGTCAGGTTACCCTTTGCCAAATAGAGTGAGGTAATATCAAGATAAACATCAGCAAGAAGCAACTTCGATTTAATTTCCCGGGCAATCAAAAGGGCTTTATTATAATACTTCTCAGCACTTGAAAAATCATTTTTCTCTGTAAAAATTTTACCTATACTTAAAAGGCTTGCTGTTTCACCCTCTCGGTCGCCAATCTCTTTTTGTATTTTTAATGACCGCTGGTAAGACTCTAATGCTTTTGAAAATTCACCAAGATTATCATTAATAATACCAATGTTGATAAGGCATGCTGCCTCGACTCTACGGTCACCAATCTCTTCACTTATTTTTAATGACTGTTTGTGAAACTCCAATGCCTTAGAAGATTTGCCAAGACAGCGGGTGCTAATGCCGATATTGTTGAGAGTTAGTGCCGCACCTCTGCGGTCACCAATTTTTTTGATTATCTTCAATGAACCCTGAAAAAAATCTAATGCCTCTGAATAATCACCAAGATGGTCATGAACAATACCGATGTTATTCAGGCTTGCTGCCGTGCCTCTACGGTCGCTAATCTCTTTTTTTATCTCTAATGACTTTTGGAAAAAATCCAATGCTTTAGAATATTCACCAGTCTCGCCATACACAATACCAATACTATTGAAATTGTCTGCTTCACCTGTGCGATCACCAATTTTTTCTTGTATTTTTAATGACTTCTGGAAAAACTCTAATGCCTTAGGATATTTGCTACGACACCAGTATGAACTGCCAATATGCTTGAAACTCGATGCCTCACCTTTCTTATCATTCAGTTCCCGGTAAATCTCGAGTGCTCTTTCTGCCTTTTCTGCAGCTTCCTTGTATTGAGCCGTATCCTGGTAGATCTCACAAAACGCAATAAGACAATTTGCCTCTTCTTTCTTGTTACCTATCTCTCTCGCTTTTTTTACTACCTCTTCTAAATCTTCAATCACCCTCTCATTCTCTCCAATTAATTCTAATACCTCAACTCTTTTATTCAAACACTCAATTTCTTTTGACTCTCTGTCTTCAATTGTTTCGTCTTTTAAATACTCAAACACTCTACTATAAAATCTTATTGCATCCTGGTTTGCATAAGAAGACTTTGCTCTATCTGCAGCAATCATACTGTATTCTATTATCCTCTTTTGATCCCCGCTTACATAAAAATGATCTGATAATTCCTCAACCACCTCTTCAACACGGTCTTTATAAAAATCCAATAACCTTTCGCCAATCACCTGATGATAACGCCTCAACTTAATTTTGTTTATCCGTTGATAGATTATTTCTCTAATTATATCCTCAGAAAAACAATATTGCTCTCCTTCACTCTCTTTTAATAATTTCATGCCCAATATTTCATCCATCATATCAAAAAGATGACCCTCATTCATCTTGGTTATATCCCGCAAAAAACTAAAATCAAACTCCCTGCCGATTACTGCTGCATATTCTAATAAATCACGTGCGTCTTTATTCATCATACCCAATTTCCTATCAACCACACCCTCTACTGAATAAGGAATCACAACTTTCTTACCTTTATCAAATACACATTTATCTTTATCCCAGACGAATGCGCCATTTGTGTCTAAGGATTTCATTAACTCTTCGATAAAAAAGGGATTACCACCGCTTTCTTTAAATATATACTCGGTAAGTTCCGAAGGTGGAATACCATCTATCATCAATGAAAGCATACGCGCAACATCAGCAGTCTGAAGGGGTTCAAGATCAATCTTTTCATATAAACCCTCACGCGCCATTAATTGTAATACATTTTGAAAAGAACTATGTTTTGCCTCCTCAACACGATAGACAAAAAAGAAAAAAACAGAACTCTCCTTTAAAACCCTGACCAAATAGTGAAAAAGCTCCAAAGAACCATTGTCTGCCCAATGAATATTATCTAAACATATAAAGAGCGGTGTTTTTGAAGCACACAACGACAAAAATCTCCGCACCCCCTCAAAGAGTCTGAATTTGTCAACCATATAAATATCTTTATCTACTTCCTTTGACTTATCAGACAACTCAGGTACTATCTTTACAAGCTCAATTTGATAAGCCTCAGGGATTTGATTGAAACTTTTCCTGTCTGTTTTATTAATCACACCACGGATAATCTCCCGGAAAGGATAATAGGGAATCGATTTTGTCGTGGCTGATAAATTACTATTCAAAAATTGGATATCTTGAAAATCAGAATCTCTTATAATCTCATGCACTAATCTCGTCTTACCAACACCAACCTCACCACTAATACATACTGCACCACCTTTACCACTAAATATTGAATCGATGAGTTCCTTGAACTTGACTATCTCTTCATCCCGGCCAATAATCTCCTTTGTCGGAATAATTAAGCCCATCTTCTCTTTTTCAAAAACACCAACCCGGTCCCTGCCATGCCTCTTGGCACTATACAGATTCCTATCTGCAATCTCAAAAAGCCCGGTCCAATCTCGCGCATTCAGAGGACATGAAGCAATACCAATACTCATGGTTAACCTTAGCTGGGCAAACTCCTTGATCCGACATTGCTCTACAAAACGCCGGGAAATCCTTTTTGCCTGCTCGTAATTGGCATTGGGCAATATACAGACAAACTCATCACCACCATAACGAAATACTGTATCATCCGCTCTTAATAAGGTTTTGATAAATAAACCAAATTCTTTGAGCACCACATCACCCCGCCGGTGTCCATACGTATCATTTACATTCTTGAAATGATCAAGGTCAATTAAAACTATTGATAAAGGTATACCCATCTCTTGAGTTTTTTCAATCTTCCTGGGTGCTTTTATATAAAGATACCGCCGATTATAAAGGCCGGTTAAATCATCAAGAAATTCTTTTGCTATTTTATTCATTCTAACAATTTATTTGTTAAAATCATACCCATAATTACATGTAAACAATTGAGCACACTCCTCTCTGTTAATTGCCCATATAATTTATTATAACTATTAAAAGAGGTTAAGTCAAGAGATTTGATCCAAGATCTAAAGAATACTTTAATTTACACAGAGTATTTTTAAAAAATCAGGAATATCGAGGCAATAAATTTTACAATGGTGATTTGGTTTATTTGGTTTATTTAGTTTACATAGTAAACTTTGATTCAAACAGATTCCAGCAGATAAAAACGGATAAATCCAACTCTTTTATCAAAGGACGGGATGGATCGGGCGACTACAATTGATTAAAACCCCCTGATTTCCTGATATTCTAATTATCTGATATCCTGATCCCCTTGTCTCCTTATCTCTTGGTTCTTGGAATTTGGCTCTTGGAACTTATCCTGCGTGTCTTCAGGTTCTCCGTGTCTCCCAGTCTCTTTGTCACCTTGTCACCGTGTCACCTTCTTTATCCACCCCTTAGCACCAAGTTTCTTAAATATTTTCAGTGCCGCGGCAAAATATTTTTTTGCGTTAGTCTTATCGCCAGATTTTTTAAACATTAAACCTTGATAATAATAAACCTGAGCAATATCAAATTTTCTTTTTAATTCTTCCCCGATTGATATTGATTCTTTAAAAGAAGATTTTGCCTTATCCCACTTTTTTTGTTTTGTATAAAGGCGGCCAGAAAAACAAAGTGCCTTAGCCTTTATTTCCTTTGAGCCAAGTTCATCTACATGAGAGAAAACCTGCTTTAATTGTTCTTTAGCCTTAACCAGGCAGTTCTTTTCAAAATAGAGTGAGGTGAAACTGAGAAGAACTTCAGCAAACAGTGCTTTTGATTTGATCATCTGAGCAATTGAAAAAGCCTTATTATAATACTCTTCAGCATTCGATAAATCTTTTATCTCAAGATATGAATTTCCAATACCAACAAGGCTTTCCGTCTCGGTTTGGCGATCCCTGATTTCCCTTGATATCTCTAACGAATTCATGCAATATTCTAATGCCTTTGAATATTCACCAATATTACAGTAAAGAATACCAATGTTATTGAGAGTCATTGCTTCAACTTTTCGCTCACCTATTTCTCTTGTTATCTTTAATGAACCCATATAGTATTCCAATGCCTTAGTATATTCACCAAATGTTACATAGATAATTCCAATATTATTAAGGGTACTGGCTTCAACTTTTCGGTCACCTATTTCTCTTGTTATCTTTAATGAATGTTTGTAGTATTCCAATGCCTTTGAGTTCTCACCAAGAGTCCCGTAAATGAGACCGATATTATTAAATGCTCTCCCCTCGGTCTCAGGATCGCCAAGCTTTTTTGTTATCTCTAAGGAACGAAAGTAATATGTTAATGACTTTGAACACTCACCCAAATTCCAGAAAATAATGCTGCAATTGCCAAGCGTCATTGCTTCAAGGTCACGGTTGCCGATTTTTTTGGCAATTTTCAAGGAATCCTGATATAACTTTAGTGCGATTTTAAATTCACCAAGATACCAGTGAGCAATGCCAACACAATTTAGACCTCCCGCCTCTCCTTCTTTGTCATTTAATTCTTTGTAGATTTCGAGCGCTATCTCTGCCATTTCTATAGTATCATTATACTTAGCTATTCCAAAGTAGACTTTGCATAACGCAATAAGACAATCGGCTTCCCATTTTCTTTCTCTTAATACCTTCGTCTTCTTAATCGCTTTTTCTAAATCCTCCACTGCTTTCTCACTCTCTCCAACCAAATCTAACACTGCTGCTTTCTTCTTTAAATATTCAATTTCTTTTATCTCTTTCTCATTAACCTTACTCTCAGGTAAAGATTCAAGCACCCAGGTATAAAATCTTATCGCATCCTGGTTTGCATAAACATCTTTTGCTTTATCCGCAGCGATTATACTGTACTCTATAGCCTTCTCTTTATCCCCACTCAAATAAAAATGGCTTGATAATTCCTCAACCACCTCTTCAATACGGTCCTTATGAAGATTCAATAATTGCTCACCAACTGCCTGATGATAACGCTTCAGTTTACTTCTGTTTATCTTATGGTAGATTACCTCTCTAATCATATCCTCGGAAAAACGATATTGCTCTTCACCACTTTCTTTTAATAATTTCATACCCAATATCTCATCCATTGAATCAAAAAGATGACCCTCATTCATCTTAGTTACATCCTGCAAAAAAGCAAAATCAAATTCCCTGCCTACAACTGCTGCATACTCTAATAAATCACATGCCTCTTTATTCATCATACCCAATTTCCGGTCAATAACACCCTCTACTGAATAAGGAATCACAACTTTCTTACCTTTATCAAATACACATTTATCTTTATCCCAAATGAATGCATCATTT
>JABUBM010000263.1_pt1 | contig 12532 bp, 11 predicted proteins | sample 7240321 | NCBI WGS metagenome assembly JABUBM01 (sample SAMN07256344, study PRJNA390944) | subsurface metagenome | isolation source: Methane hydrate marine sediment | place: Pacific Ocean: Eastern North Pacific, ODP site 1244 | collected 2002
TCTCACTGAAAAAGTCATGGGGGCCCTTGTAAAAGTTAAAGAATGGACCGAAGCAAATAAACCTCTTACTGAAACTTTAGTCAAGTGGGGAGGAATAATCAGCGGAGTGGCATTAGTTTTAGGACCACTTGTGATGTTGCTTCCCGGTTTTGTTAAGAACTTAGGCATAATTTCTGGTTGGCTTACTCCTCTTTCAACTGGATTTGCAGCTTTAGCGCTTGCTCTTGGAGTAAGTTCTGGTGGGTTATTGCTAGTTCTTGGTGGTTTGACTGCCGTAGGTCTATACATTGGAAGAGAATGGTCGAAAGCGTTGGAGGAAGGTAAGCGAATTCAAGAGATGCAAGTCAAAGCTTCAGAAGCACAGGTTAAAGCACTTGAGAAATTGCAGAAAGCCTATGGTTTGACCGAAGATGAAATGGGTAAAGTTGCGGAGAATATGAGGGAAGGAAAAGGTTTACTCGATGGCATATTGGACAAGACCGATAAATATACTGGTTCGTTAAATGCTGCGGCACAAGCAGAATATGAACGAATATCTGCTCAAAGTAAAGCAATTGAGTCAAATAAAGAGGCAATAAAAAGTTTTGAAGACCTCGATGCTGCTGTCTTAAATTCAATTATCACAGGTGGAGAGCTCTCTGAACAACAGGAAGATTATATGGCATTACGCCAGCGAATGTCTGATATTGATAGGACGGCAACTCAGGTAAAAATAGATGATTTAGATCGGGAATGTATAGCTTTGCTTGCTAATATGGAAACTAATTTAATGACTATGGAACAGATTGATGAATATCGTCAGGTTATGCTCGATCATATTATTGCTGGGTCTTCAGAGCGACAAGAACATATAAGGAATTTGCAGGAAGTCGAAGATAAATTGTTTGAGTTGGAGCATACGCAAGTTGAAGTTAGGATTCGGGATTTGGAGAAAGAACGGGATGCCCGAATTGAGGATGCAAAAGAAGCTATGCTATCAGCAGAAAAACGGGCCGAAGCAATTGAGAAATTTAAGGAGGCTTGCGATAAAGAAAAAGCTTCCATTTTAGAACTTGCTATTGCCAGAACAGAAAAAGAAATAGCGAGTTTAGATAAAGCTATTGAACTTAGAAAAGAGCAAGGAGAGCTCGTTGACGAATTAATTAAGAAACGTAATGCCGAAATTGAAAATCTTAATAAATTGAAGGAATCTTATCTTGGAACTGCGACAGGGGCGGAAAAACTAGCTACTGCAGAAGGTAAGCTTAAACATAAACCACCTGAATTAATTGGTGCGGCGGAGGCTGGCCAATATAAGGTATTGAATCCACAGGGGGGATATGAGGGCGTTACTTCAGATCCTAATGCTTTGACCGCAGCAGAAATAGCAGCAGGGTGGACATTAGTTCCTCTACGGGTGATGGGCAAGGGCGGTTTAGTTCAGACTTTTATTGACGCTATTAACCATTTAGCTGCTGGTGGAGGAATAGGAACCGATACTGTTCCTATAATGGCGACACCGGGAGAATATGTAGTTAAGAAACAAATGGTTGATTTTATACGAAAGACCGGTATGGTGACTGGAGGTTTGGTGGAAGCGATTCAAAAAGGATTACCAACTCCGAGCCCTGCCTTTGCGAGAGGGGGTATGGTCGGAAGTTGGGCTGGTGGACAATCAGGTGGTATTTCTGATAGAGGAATTTGGGGTGGAGGAATTACTTTTGGAAAGGAATCTGTTGTTATAAATGCTAAAACTCTCGATGATGCCGCCATAAATGAAGCGGGAGATAAAATTATGAAGGTGGTACATGAGAAAGCCAAGAATGCTGGTTGGGTTTTTGGGAGGAGCTAAATGATTATTAAATTGGGTATTTTAGATTCGGAGGTTGATTTTGATTATGTAAATGTAAATTATAATACAATTGTGCCGAAGTCGGAACACGCACTTATCTCTGGCGGTATTAAATTTCAGGAGGCCTATGATTCACATAGAGTTTATTCTTTTGAATTTGTTTATCTGACTTATGCCGAAAAGATGACCTTAGAGACAATTTTTTTATTATCAGATATCCTAAATGTTAAATTTGAAACTGAGGGTTTTGACATTAATCATAGCATTAAATTTAGAAATCCAATTAGCATAATACGTAGTCGGAGGCTACCCCCTGGCTATGAAGCTACAATTACGGGAGTGGAGGTGTCGTAGTGCAGAAGCTACAAGACCTATCTGTTAAAGATTTTGATGAAAAATCACACGTAATTGTGGGTAAGGTTGAAGTTGATACTACAGGATGGAATAATTTTCAAGAATTACCTGATGTCAAGTCGTGTAGTGTTAGTGGTAGTTTAATTGATGAGGTAATGTTATTCTCAGCAGTCAGTTTTACCATATCTTGTTTAAATACTAATAATAGATTTTCATGGCAGGATACCGGAGCCACACATTATAACTGGTTGCGTCAAGGAAGAAAAATTAAGATTTATATGGGAATTAGGAAAAGTGATACTGATTATTATTGGAAATGGATTACCGGTAGAATTGATGCTCCTCGTTTTACCCAAGAAGGAGGCAAGGAGATATGTACCATTGCTGGCAGATGTTTTATGAGAATGCTCATTGAAAATAGAATGAAGCAGGTTTACTGGGGAACTCAGAAAATCTTTAATACTTATGATAATAAGGATGAATATCCTATGCCATCGGATTGTACGGGAGTTCATCGGGCTTTTCTTGATTCGAAAGATCCTTATGATGGGACTAATTTGAAGGAGATTAGTTTTCACTCAGCATGGACTTACGATTGGACAGCAAAAAAAAATATTTTTTTGCTGTTAAGAAGTATTATTCCTTATTATGATGGGGCTAATAATCTGGTGGTGTATTATTTTAAATCTCAGGTGCCGGAGAAAGTAGTTGCCGATATATTGGTTGAGTCGGGATTCTTGAGTGAATATGAAAGGGCGGGGTGGCTTGCAAATGCCAATTATGTAACCCCGACAGGAAAGAATATCGATAGGGTTTGGTTTAATAAAGGGACAACTTGTTTTGAAGCTCTTAGGTTAATAGCAGAGGTAGTACAATATCGATTCTACCCCGATCAGGATGGTAATCCGATTTTTAAGCCACCACCGGTTGCCACGGCACCGGTTAAATTGGTTACGATTGATAATATAACCATTAGTAATCTAAGAGAATTAGTAGATGAGGTCAAAAATCACATAATTGTCAAAGGGGAAGAGAGGAAGAGATGGGATAAAGTACCAACTGTTACCACTAAAGACTTAGCGATTGACGTAAAAGCCAAGACTGCTGCGATGTGCGGAGTCATTGATTCTGTCGGAAAAGGCAACGTCACAAAAAGAGGCTTTCAGTGGGGAATTGCTATGCTTGCTAATAAAGAATGGCATGAAAATGGTTCTTTTGAAGTCGGTCTATTTGAGCATGAATTAACTGAAAAGGAATTGGGCTATTTTATGATTGAAGATGGATGTGTATCCCCGGGGGATATTAATGTCCCTTATGATGAGATTAGAGTATCCATAGATATTGCGACCGGTTCTAAAATTCATTTTAGTACGACCGGAGTTTTACCAAGTCCTTTCGCTACCGGAATTTCCTATTATGCTATTCGAGTGGATTCGAACCATATTCAGGTGGCAACTAGTGAAGATGATGCTTTAGCAGGGATTCAAATAGATATAACAGATCGGGGATCAGGAGTTCAAACACTTACATTAACTGTAGGTTACTGGTATCGGGCGTATGTAGAGAATTTTCAAGGGATGTTTTTCGGCAAATGGCAATTTGTTGAAGTAATATTTTAATTTAGTGATGCAATTGCTGAGAAGAGTTTTAGTATTGAGATTTTATAGGCTTAATCAGAAGGAGAGAGAGCGTAGATGGCTATAGGTGTTACTACAAATGCAGCTACCAATATTACAGCTTTTCAAGCTAAACTACATGGTGAATACGAAATATATGGTGATACTACAATTCTTAATTTACTTTTTATTGTTGGCACACCAAATATAGCATGGGGAAATAATCGGGGTGAGATAGAACCAAGAGTGACTCCGTTTGAATATCATATAGTATATCCTGTTACGGATGGCTCTATGGGATGGCTTTGCCCAAATACGTACTATGAATTTAAAGCATGGATGAAAGCATTTCCTCATGGTTCAGCTCCTTATAAATCATATTTTGGTGCAGTTTTGAGTTTTACCACAACCGAACTTGCTGTAACAACTGAAGCGGTTACCAATATACAGAAGACAACTGCAACTGCCAATGGAACAATAGCAGAAAACGGATATACTCATAGGGGATTTGAGTACTACAAGGAGGGTGATGAAGGGAATAAATTTTATAAATATCATTCTACCTACGGGGGTGCGGGTGCATATAGTGTAAACATCACTGGACTACTTGAAGGTACAAAGTACTACATAAGAACGTATGTTACCGTTGATTTGTATCCTTCATTTTACACTGCTGTAGGAGAGTGGATAGAGTTTACTACTCTGGGACCCCCGCCAGTTGTGACTAATATCGGCGCGGAAAACAATAGGGTATTTGCAAGAACAGTATTAACTGGTGAAATTTCAGATATCTTTGGGACCATAGTTGAGCGAGGTTTTGAGTATAAAATACAAGATGCAGAGCCGGGATCTGGGGATACTGGAACAGAGGTGGAGGAAACCAATGCCGAGGGATTTGATGCAGGTGAATATTCCTTAAGAAACAAGGAATTGTATGACCAGCAATATATTGCTGACGATATTGTTTGGTGGTTTAGGGCATATTGTAAGGACGATGGAGCCAACAAATATACCGCTGAAACATGGATGAAGAATTTACCGAATGTCCTTACTCAAGATATGACAAATATTAATTACAATAAAGCAGATGGCAATGGAATCATAATTAGCAAGGGTGCATCGGATCTAACTGAGCGAGGGTTCGAAGTCAAGCATGAATATTCTGGATCTTTCCGGAATTCTTGGAAATTTGATATAGCAGGTTTTGAAGGAGAATTGGAGTGTGTATATGTATTAGACGATTTGAGGGTAGTTATTGATGTAAGATGGGAGGGAGAATTAATCAAAATAGCTCTTGAGACTGACGGATTAGAATTGGGAGCTTATGCTATAACAATCGGTCAAATGACTTGGGGCTGGCCCTTGGCAGACGATTGTTTAATCGAAGGCAAATCATATACGTGCAGGGCTTTTGCCTCAAATGAGTTTGGCACTGCCTACGGGGAAGAAGTTAATTTTGATACTTGGGCAAGAACATTCTTAAAAGAAGATTTTGAGGAAACTGTAGGGGAGACAACGGTTGTTGAGAATGAACTCATTGAGAATTTACCGAAGGACGGGGTTACTGCCTCTCGGAGAGGATTTAGGTATGGGACAACTACGTCGGCGGACGAATTCGATGTGCATGAAGATGGAAGCTTTACAAATGGGGCTTTTAGTATGGTGTTGCCCGATTTATTGCCTGAAACAACTTACTATGTTGTAGCATATATTGTAGTGAATGGAATTGTTTATGAAGGAGATATGAAAACAAAAACAACAGGCTCTGAGGAGGAAATAGAGGAAATCAAAAATAGCCCCCGGGGTCAGGATTACCGAGAAGTAGAAACGAAAGTTTTTGCAGAGGTTCTGGCGAGTCAAAGCATTATAGATTTTAGTGGGGGTAAGAAAACTTTATCGATTACTAATCATTTGATTCAGACGAATTCTGTCGCTAAGACAATTGCAAATAATTATTTGGATAGGTTTAAGCTGGCAAAGACTCGAATGGAAGTCACATTTCCTACGCCACTACCTTTTGAGAGAGGGGACACGATCGATTTTAGTTTTGGAGAACTTTCGTCTAAGGAAGAAGGCAAGGGGGTCAAAAGTTTTAAAAAAGATGGTGAGGGAATAGCAGTTCTTATGGATCAAATTACGATGATAATTAAGAAAATTAATAGTGTTAATTTGACTAAAACAGAAACGAGCATTGAATATGTAGCGGTTTTAGATTTAGAACACAGATAGGAGTTGAAGTTTATGGATATTCATAAATTTTACCAGGCGGATGAGTATGGCAAAGTGACAGTTGATCATAATGTTGATGAGAAGAATATTGTCAATGAACTAAGGAGAATTCTTAATGATATTGCCACCACTTTTGGGCAGACTAGATTGGGAGATGGTTTATACCCTAGGGATGACTCACCGGGTTTAGAGTTTGATGCAAATCGGATTACTATTAAAACCGGGATAGGAGCTTTAACTATAAGAGAATGTGGCCTGGTAAAGCTATCGGCGACATCATCATCTTATATTTTAGGTTTACCCACAGCACTTGGCAATACTGGGAGATATTATTGTCTTTATAAATCCGATGATAACAGCAATTTGATAACCATTGATGCCTACGAAGAGGAAAAAATTAATGGTCAACTGACATATACAGGTTTAAATTACCAGTATGCTTTTGTAATTATAAAGTCTAATGGTGTCGAGTGGATTATTCTTTCTTATGGGTTTAAAAATGTAACGGACGATGCCCAGTTAAAAAGAGCGGCGGGAGATATTAACACTTTTGAGGAGAAGACTCCTCCTCTTGATGACGACGACGTTGTTCTTATCGAGGATAGCGTGGCAGGCTATGCGAAGAAGAAGGCAACGGTTTCCAGTCTGTTGGAAACTAAAGCAGAGATGGGCAAGGTTTTGGCTTTTAATTATGACAGCAAAGGGGACGTTATGCCGGCAGAAGATCCGGGACCAATGGATGTTTATCATGAGAGGGATGAGAATAATGATTTAATGCCTATTCTTAACCTTAAGGTCCCTAACACTATTAATTTTTTCTTTGAAATAGATGAAATTGGCGACATTATGCCAAGAAAAATATAAGAAAGGAAGGTGATTTAAATGACTACTCCAAATATGGTTCCGAGAGGAAGTGGGGAGGGCGAAGTTGGTACCTCTGCAAAGAAATGGGCGAAGGGCTGGTTTAATCAATTATTTGTTGGTGCTGAGGGAATAGTGGATTCAGCTGAGAAAGCGGTTATCAAAATAGAGGCAACTGCGACTGCAGTAAATTATATAACAATTAAGAATGCAGCAACTGGTGGGCCACAGGCAAAAGCTGAAGGTGCGGACGATAATATAGATTTTATTATTAAGACCAAAGGTAATGGTAAATTTCAGGTCCTTGATGGTAATAACAATGGGATTATAGAATTTCACACAATTGCCGATGCGGTTAATTTTTTGAAGACAATTGCTTCGGTAACTGAAAATCCCTTAACGATTGAAGCAGTAGGCACAGATGATGATATCCATATAGTTATAACTCCAAAGGGAACAGGTAAGTTAAAGACCGGAGCCGGGATTGAGATGACTGGCGCAGGTAAGGAATTACTTGTTAAAGAGAATACCGTAAGTTTTACTGAGCAGGTACTAACTTCTGGTGAAAATATTGCTTGGGATTTAAAAAATGGCAATAGGGCCAGATTAACTGCCGGACAGAATTTTACGATAACAATTACTAAACCGAGTGGTGCTATCCAAGCGGAATTAATAGTCACTCAAGATATAACAGGAAGCAGAGTAATGGATGAAATTATAACTCAATCAGATGCTGAAATTGCCACAAGTGATGTTCATGAAGGTACAGATGTTATAGATGTAGCTATTGATATTCCTACTGGTGCGAGAATTCGATTTAAGACTACAACCACTTTGCCGAATCCTTTAGGAGTTGATACCATCTATTATGCTATTCGAGTTAGCGAGACTGAGATCCAGGTAGCAACAACAAAAGCAGATGCGATGGCAGGAACCCAAATAGATATTACAAATCAGGGGACGGGAACGCATACAGTTCAGCAATTAGTCAAGTGGCTAGGAGGAACTTTAGGGGTCCTTCAAACGGCTGCCGGTGGAGAAGACATAATTAGGTTAGCCTATAAGCCTACCGATGAACAGTGGTATGCCCAAATCCTGTCGAATTTCTATTAAGAAGGAAGTGATTAAAAATGAAGTTTAATAAAAATTGGTTGTGGCTAATAATTCCTGTATTGATTTTTTCTCTAGTTTATATAAATTCTTCTTCAGTATCGACGGTATTATTGGCCATACAAGGAGCGATAACTGACGGCAATTTGGTTAAATTTAGTGGGACTAATGGGATTGGTGTTGATACGGGATTATCATCTACGAATGTGGTGAAGTGCAAGTTTGATGCGACATCCGCTCCCACTGTAGATAATGATGTTGACGAAGGATATACAGTTGGTAGTAGTTGGTATGATATTACTAATGATAAAGAATATATCTGCTTAGATAATGCTGATGGCGCTGCAGTCTGGATAGAAACTACAGCAGAAGGTGATGGTGCCACAACTTTTACAGGATTAACTGATACTCCTGCAAACTATACGGGTCAAGCAGGCAAATATACGAAGGTTAATGCTGAAGAAAATGCTTTGGAGTTTGATGTTCCTGCTGGAGCTGGAGATATGACAAAAGCAGTTTACGATATAGATACTGATAATATTGTAGATAAGGCCGAAACGGTAGATGATGGGGTAGGAAATAGCTCTACTGCTGCGGATGTTAAGGATGCGGTAACCAAAAAACATTCACAAAATACTGATGCCGATTTAGACGCTACTTTTGAAGCGACTTTTGTTAAGAAAGCAGATACCATAAATGTTTTAAGTGATATTACTTCTCCTGGTGCGGATATTGAAGATGCGGTAACAAAAAAGCATAGTCAAAATGCTGATACTGCTTTAGGAACACAGACCCAAGACCTTAATATGGGAACCCATAAAATAATTGGTGTGGTTGATCCGGTAAATCCACAAGAAGCAGCTACCAAGGCCTATGCTGATACCAAGGTGGCTACCGAAGTAGACCCAACCGTAGATAGTGATGCAAAAATTAAAGCTATTTTGGTAGATGAGGTAACTAAAACTGGTGCTTTTACTGCTGGAAGAATGGCCGTAATAAACAATGCCTCTGGGATAATCGAACAGGGAACTAACACCGATACAGAAGTGACCGATGCAGTGACAAAAAAGCATACGGCGGGAACAGATACTACTCTTGGCACTCTAACTGCTGATGTTAATATGGGAACACACAAACTAACTGGATTATCTGTGCCCTCTGCAGTTGGGGAATCAGTAAGGACAACAGCCACAATTACGGAAGCTAATCTTGAAGATGCTATTAGTAAAAAGCATACTCAAAATACTGACACACAATTTGATTTTTATAATGCATTATCTTCTGACCATGATTGGAGTGGAGATAAGGATACCCAACCCGTAGGTGAATCAGTAGTTTTCGGTGATTTATTATACCCCGATTGGACTGCGGGAGAATGGTTAAAGGCAGATGCAGATTTAGCAGCCAAGATGCCGGGGTTGAGAATCGCTCTTGAATCGAAAACCGATGGCCAGACCTGTCTAATGTTAGTTAAAGGATATATCCGGGATGATTCTGCCTTTGAATTTACAGCGTCTATGGTTTATGCCAACGTTACTCCTGGCACTATGTCCTCTACTGCACCCTCTGCTGGTGGACAGCAATTACAAAGGGTAGGGGTGGCCAAATCTGCCGATATCTTATTCTTTGATCCATCGATTGACGTGGGAGAGATTAAACCATGAAAAAAATATTATTGATAATTTCTACTATAATTTTAATATTGTCTGTTAATGTTTTGGCGGTTGATATTGATATAGGTATGCCAGCGATAGATAGAAGTGCCAGCATTACAAGTGGATATACAGAAGTAGATAAAAACAACCCTGCCAATATAAGTGGAACAGTTAATAAAGTAGAGATATTTGCTGTAACAGGTAACGACATGGCAAATGTTGAAGTAGGCATTTTTTACGAAGAAAGTGCGGATCATCTTACTACTCGTGATAGTGAATTTATTGGAACAGTAGTTGGTGGTCCTGTACAAACTTTTGATGTTGACCTTACTGTAGAAGCTGGAGATTATATTGGAGTATTTTGGACCGGGGGTAGGATAGAATATGATAACACTGGTCCAGTGATAATATTCCTTGCACAAATGTGGCTTTTGACTTCTATTCAAGCAGGGTTATGAGTATTCATGGTTACTATGAGGCTCCTGTTGGCTGGGATCATAAATGGAATATTAAAACTATCTCTAAATGGAATACTAAAGAGCTTACTAAATGGAATGGGCTGGAGTAAAGGAGACGATGATATGGGAGAAATTCAGATAATTGAAGCGATGTCTAAATATGGAGATAAGTCTGCATTCGATTTTGGTGCAAGTAGAATATTTTTAAATGATGATACAGCAGGTACTTGTGATGACACTGCTCCTGCTGAAAGTGGAGACCAGATACAAATAGTTGGTACAGCAATTCACGCTGATATTCTGTTCTTTAATCCTTCAGTGGATGTAGGTGAGATATAAGATGAAAAAAATATTATTAACAATTTTTATCGTATTCTGTATATTTCAGATAGTTGTCGCATATAGTGCTATTGATATAGGCGAGCCTGCAATATTAAGAAGCTCTAGTTATAGTACTAGCGTATATACAGTTGTAAATATAGGCAACCCTGCTAATGCCTCAGGAAAAATCACAAATGTAGAGTTCTATTGTGGCGGAGAATTAGATAATGTTAAAGTGGCTACTTTTTATGTAGTAAGTGGGAATAACCTTTCTACTCGTGATTGGGAACTAATTGGAACTGTACCTTCTGGATATTCAGAACACATTATTAACCTTGATGTAGTAGCAGGAGACTATATTGGATTTGTAGCTTCAGATTCAACGTTGATAAGAGATGATACATCTGGTGGAGAAGGTACTTGGTACTCTCCAAAAGGATTAGATTGGATACCTTGTACAAACCAGACTTTTGGGGTTGACGTTGGATGGGTTATAAGTCTTTATGGTACAGGAACGACTGCTGTTGGCTGGCCTCATAAATGGAACACTAAAGAAATATCTAAATGGAATGCTAAAGAGATAATGAAATGGAATGAATTGGAATAAGGAGATGATGTAAAACGATCTGGATAATTTTAATAATTGTAGGAGTCTTAGTTTTAATCTTAACGGGATGCAAATCTAGTCCCGACCCACATTTTCATATGTGGCAGTTAATTGATGAGACTACTGAACGATGGAAAAATTATTGTGATTATATGAAAAGGATAACCACTGATACCTTGATGGCTCTTGAACTAAAGAAGAAAGTTTTAATTGATGGCAAATTGAAGAATTTTTATCAATGGGTATCTGATTGGGATTTATTTCATAAATTAGATTATTGGGACTTGCCTGACGAAGTGTGGAAAAGAGGAACCTGTGACTGCGATGGTTTTGCTCGATTAGTTTGTGATGTGTTAGGTAGATTTGTGATGGTTGTTTTAAAATTAATTACAGAAGTTCATTGGCTAGAATATTATGGGTTTTATCGTAAGTGGTATTACGATGAAGAAACTGGAGAATTTTACTATAAAATTGAAGCCGCTGGGCACGCTATTTGTGTTTACAAAAAAGAAGGCGAGCTATTGGCTTTTTCTAATACCTCTTGGTGGCACGATTTAAACTTTCAGGATTATATTGAAATTGGTGAGCAAACTTTTCCTGAAGGACTATATCTTGTAATAAGCAGGCATTGGTGCACTGGAAAAATGGAATGGATGCTAAAGGCAAAAGAAGGAGAAATTTTAAAAGGGACCAATGTGTTCCACAGATATTTAGTGAAGATGAGGAGTATAAAGAATCTAAGCAAAGCAGAGATAGAGGAGATGAAGAAATGCCTAAGAAAGGCCAAACTTATGGAGTAATAATAGCCAGACTCGATTCGATAGACGGAACCTTAAAAGAGATTAAAGAAAATAGTAAAAATACAAAAGAGAAAGTCGATGATCACACCAGCAGAATAGTAAGATTAGAATCCCATAAAGAAGAAGAGGAAAGGAGAATTGGAAATAGTTTCTTAATCCGGGCAGCTATTATAGCCGGTATTGCCGGGACAGTAGCTTCCTTGATTATGAAATTCATTTAAAATGTTTAATAAGTGGCTTGTGGATAATAGAATAATAAGGCGAGTTTTAGTTTTTGGATTAACCTACCTTTTTATTAGAGTTACGCTAAATTTTTTCGCTAATTTATCGGATATAACTGCCCAAGGGGTGGCAGCATATGGAATTTTGATGGGATTAGAACGAGAAATTCTAAGATTCTTTTTACAGGGAACTAAAGAGGAAGCGGATAATGATTAGCATAGTGGACAATATCTGGTTTTGCATATTTGTAATTATATGTATTTTAATTTTAGCAGTCTGTGTGGGAGTGGACATTAGATATTATTGGAATCATTTTAAAGGTGATAAGCATGGCAGAAAAGATAATCACTGAGGTCGGAAATAATAACGAAGGTTCGATAACAATTATTTTAACGATAGAAGAATTTGAAATTTTTAGGGATGCCTGTTTGAACTTATTAGATTATTATGAGATGGCAAGAGGTAAGT
>JABUBM010000264.1_pt1 | contig 12518 bp, 8 predicted proteins | sample 7240321 | NCBI WGS metagenome assembly JABUBM01 (sample SAMN07256344, study PRJNA390944) | subsurface metagenome | isolation source: Methane hydrate marine sediment | place: Pacific Ocean: Eastern North Pacific, ODP site 1244 | collected 2002
ACATTAATAAGAAAAATAGCCGCATTTGTATGGAAGCCACCGGTGTCTATTCTCAGGCCATAGCCTACTATTTTTTATTTCAGGATTTCCCGGTCAGCGTCGAACCACCACTTAAGGTAAAACGTGCCTTTGACCCGGTAGGTCATAAGACCGACCCGGTAGACAGCAAACAGATTGCTGAATATGCCTACCGCTTCCAGGATGAGCTTACCTCCTGGAAACCCAGAGATGAGATCCTCGAAAAGATCCGGCAATTACTGAGTGTCCGGGAACAGTTTACCAAACAGAAAGTTGCCTTAGATAATTCCATCCAGGCCTACAGTAAACAGAGAGTCCAGGTGGCACTCATCAAAACAGCCCAAAAGGAGACCTTGAACCAGCTTAAAAAACAGATTACCCGGATCGATAAGGAACTGGCCAAGTTAATCAAACAAGATCCCGAAATCTTTCAAAAGGCCAACAACTTAAAAAGTATCCCCGGTTGCGGGATGCTCCTGGCAGCCCATCTTCTAGTTATTACCGAAAACTTTACCAAGATTCAAAACTCCAAACGTCTGGCTGCTTTTATTGGTATCGTACCCTACCAGCATCAAAGCGGGAGTTCTATATCCAAAAGAGCGAAAATCCGCCACTTTGGACCTATGCCAAGCCGTAAACTCCTGCGGCTGGCTGCTCAATCGGTGTCCGCCCATAATGTAACCTTTAGACGTTATTATTTACGTAAACTAGATCAGGGTAAAGCCAAGCCCTTAGTCTTGAATAATATTGCCAATAAACTGCTTAAGGTGGCCTGTACTATAATCCGGAATAATACCCGGTATATCAAAGAACATCGATCAATACATCCTATGTATTTAAAAAGTTTAAAAAGTGCTTGACAAAGTCATAGTGTTTCGGTATGGGTGGTTGGCTAGACCTTACCCAACAAGGACTTTCACCCTGTAAGAAATATAGAGCTTCTTGGCGCTCTTCCGATAAAAGTTACCGAATTATTGACCTGGTACACCTTCCTTATTTATTTTATTTAAAAGTAAAATATTAATTATCCAAGAAAATGGGATGTGTTCCTATTTATTCTATTCCTGCGAAAATAGGAATTTGTCTCGTTATTTTGAAATTTTTTCGGGGAACCAATAAGAAATATTATTCTTCTCTAAATATTTTATTTTTTCCTTTTTTGTATTGATATTTTTTGTGATCCTCGTTAATTCTTTTTTTGTTCGTTTTTGTTCAAAATCTTTTGAATAAAAAGGAAATCCGTGTCTTATACATATATTTTGCTGTCTTATATTTTTTCTAAATTGTTTAACGAGTATATCTGTCCAACCAGCTTTTTCGTGGATGTAATAATCTTCTAAAGTCTGCCCAGTTTTTCTTCCATTATAATTATCATACAATTGATCTAAAGGTCTATACCTACAATCTGCAATTTGTACATTCCACTCCCAGCACTTGATTCTTTTCATTTCCATTTCTTTAAACGGTATATTCCAGTTATAAATCATAAAAATATAAATTTCTTTAGAAGGATAACTTGCTTCTTTAAGAATATTTATTTGAATTTCTATGTTATTACAATCTTTATATTGCCAATCCCAAGCGATTCGAGGATATCTAAAACCAGCTTTTTTAATTTTTTCCGCTAAGCAAGGCTTTTTAAGTAAGATTCTACCATCAAATCCTGATTGGCTTTCACACCATTGTATTTTTTTTTCTTTTTTTAAATCTATAAGTTCTTGTAATATTTCTTCTATATAGGGGTTCATGAGTAAGTTATTATCATAAAAAACTATCTTCTTAAGTTTTATCTCATTTTTTATGCTTTTCTTAGGTATAAATTTGGGTTCAATTTTCCATGTCCCGCAAAAATCACATTTTCTTGTGCATCCTCTTGAAGCATGGATTATTTGATAATCAATCGGATGAGGGTTTGAATTTTTTATTAGATCATAGGCAGGAAAATATTTTTCTACTTCTGGCATTACTCCTTGATACACTTCATCACAACCTGTATATTCTTTCACTTCCTTTTTAGAAAATAATGAAGCATAAACTCCGCCTACAACAATCTTAGATTGTGGAAACATATTTTTATAATATTGAACCGCATCTTTCACATATTTTGCCCAATATGTGAATAAAGATGTAACCCATATTTCACTTGGTGAAAATTTTTTTATTTCAGAAAGCTCTAATGGATTTTTTGGAATACCTCGGATAAGTTTGACTTCAATATTCTTCTTTTGTAAATAAGAAGCTATTTTTAAAAGACCAATTGGTAGAAAATTTTTATGGTTTTTACTTTTTTGAGGTATAGGAAAATTAGGTTCTACTAAAATTATTTTATTGCTATCCATTCTTAAGGCCTATTTTATTATATATTTCGAATATCTCTTGCTCAAGTTTCTTTTCAAATTTACCAAATTCTGTAAATTCTATTTTATCAACTAACAATCTTATTCCTGCATGAGCATACTCTTCTGCTATTTTAAATACTTCTCCTTTATTAGCTAATGTTTCCACAGAATCATAATCATTTATTGCAACAGCGTTTATTAATGTCTCATCTGTTGGTAATAGATCTTTAATTAAAAAGAAACCTTCTTTAGTATTTAATGGACGCTTTATGTTATTTTTGAATCCAATTGCCATTGCAAAGAAAAATTGCTCTTTTCTCGTTCTTTTTCCTCCTGAATCTTTAAATTTGAGGAATTCTTCTCCATCTAACTTTTTATATAATCCCCTATCTGTTTTGTCTATATTTATTCTGTCCGGCATTGTTGCCATCTTAAATCATCTCCAATCCTGTTTCTTTTTCATTTGCGGATAATTTAAAATTAAATCTACTACTATTTTCTGTATCTAGTAATTTACTAATCTCTTTTGAATATTCAGCTGAAGTAAATAATAGTATTATTTGCTTTTTTTTACTAACCTCTAAAAATATTTTACCAAGATTTTCTCTATGTTCATCAGCAACTCTAGCTACGGGGGTATCTACCAAAATAGGCGAATCAAATCCTGAAATTGTATGTAAGGCTAATGTAAAAGACAAGGCTAATAATTCTCTTTCTGCTGAGCCTATTGTACCCAAACATTCATAACCCATCGAGTGAATAAGATTAATATTGTAATCCCTATTTATATTAATCTCTTTAAAAGTTCTTTTTTTCCATACAAGTTCAAAAAATATTTTATTTGTTTCAGATTCTATTTTTTCTCTTGTTTTCTCCATAATTATTTCTTTAGTCTTTCTTACAATATCTAATGACTTCATACAAAAATCCATTTGGTTTTTGATCTTTGTAATCTTTTTTTCTTTTTCTATTTCTTTTTCTAATTGTTCGTTTAAATCTTTAATATTTTTTAAAAGTTCAATTTTTCTTTGTTCAAAGATACCTAGTTTTTTTTGATTTTCATCGCAAATTTGTTCAAATCTTTTTCTTTCTTCATACCATTCTTTAATTTTTTTTGAATCATAATTACTTATTTTTCTATCTATTTGATTCATTTTCTTTTCAATATTTTCCAAAATTTTATTATAATTTCTAATATCTTGTGTCAGATTATTACTTTTCTTTCTAAATTCTTGAATTTCCTCTTTAATCAGATATAATGGATTCTCCATATTGAGTAGTTGCATTGCAATATCAGAAGATAATCTAATTTCATTAAGTAAATTCTTTATTCTTTTCCTCGAGCTATTATCAAGTTGTCTTCCACATATGCTACAAACTTCATTTTTAAGTATCTCTTCTATTAAATTTTTATCAATAGTAGGTGGTATTTCTTTATTCTTTCTTTTTATCTCAATAATTTTTATAGAATTTTTAATAGCTGGCCAAAGCATTATATTTTTACCATACTTAAATAGCAAATCTTGTTTTTCTTTTATTTTATTGTATAAAGCTGCTTTTTCATATTTTTTACTTACCTTTAGGTCATACAATTCTTTTTCAAGACTTTCTATATCTGGTACTCCTCTCAATCTTTCTTCATATCCTTTAATTCTTTTTTTTGATATATCAATTTGATTTTTACATTCTTTTATTTGTTCTTCAAGTAATTTAAAATTACATTCTTTTTCATCTAAATTTATACTAGTTTCATTAATTTTAGGATTTTGCTTCCCAGCTTCTTTTCTAAGATCTCTTAAAATATCAGATAACCTTCGCTCTATTTTATTCTCTAATAAATCAACTTGTGAAATTAAAGTAATTGTATGCTGTATACGTTCTGTAGTTGCTTCTCTAAAATAATTATCTAACCTCTCGCCATCAAAAAAGAAAAATTCTCTTATCGCCTTAGGAACAAACCGTTCTACAAAAAAATCTGCTTCTTCATTTTGAAATATACTTGTATTTCCTTTCTCATTAATAAATTTTACCTCAAATTCAGCATGTTGCCTTTTTGGATACTTTTTATCTTTTTTATCTTTATAAATTTTATAAATAGAATTTCTTGTAAATATAAAATATCTATTCTCTGTAATCTCTACCCAAACTTCTACTTTAACATATTTACTATCTCCATTTTCTGCTTCATCGATGGATTGAAGGTTCATAAGTGGTAATTGTTGCGAATTTCTTGACAAATGAGGTTCCTCATCATACAAACACCAATTAAGTGCATTTAGAATATTCGTTTTGCCTGTACCATTTTTACCAATAATAATATGTAAATCATTCCCAGATTTTTTATTAAAAGTAATTTCAATATCTTTAAATTGGCGATAGTTATTCAATATTATTTTTGTAATCCTCATTACACTCCCTCCACTTATCTAAATATTTATTTATTTTTTTCCTATAACTATCTTTCCATTTCCATTGTCCTGGATGTTCAGCTTCCTCATAAATTAAATCTTTTAAAAAATCCTCTATAATTTTATCATCTTTACTATTTATTTTTATCCAATTCAAGATCTGTTCATTTATTCTACCATCACTCATATTTTTTCCTCCCCATAATAGTGCCTTTAATATTATAAATTAATTCTAATGCCTCAGCATTATTAATTGAATTCATAGCAATATATTCGTATCTTTCTATTTCTTTTTTAAAAATTTTCCACTCTATAGCTCTAAATTCTGGAAATAGTTCATTAAAAGACGGAATTACTATAATATCATATATAATTGCTTCTTCTTTACCAGGATATCTCCTAATAACTCTTCCAATACGTTGAATATACTCTCTTGGGTTGCCACTGCTCGCCATCAAAATCGCTTTTCTTGCAGGTGGAATATCTACACCCTCATCTAGACATTTCATAGCAACTAAAACTTGATATTTGTTTTCCGCAAATTTTTGAAGAAGAAATTCTCTCTCTGAAATATTTCCGTATTTTTTATCTGGTACTGTTCCTTCTTCCATCGTAAAACGATGAGCAATAATTCCACGTTTATTAACAATCTTCATAACTATATCAATTTGCTGTGGACTACAATATATTATTGTCCATCTAATTGTAGAACTCATTTCGTCTAAAAGTTCTTCTAATATCCTATATTTTCTTTCAGCATTTTTTATGATATCTGCTCTTCTAAATAGCAAAGTTTCTAAAAAACTATCCTTATCCTCATCATTCTTTATTTTATTAAACTTCATTACTATTGCTCTTGTCTTATCAATATATTCTTCTAATTCTTCTGCATTTAAAGATACAAATTTTGGTATATATCGATAAGGAGCTAAATAGGTTTCACCGGTAAAAGGATTTATAGTACTAATAGCATTTTTTAGATTAAATTCATAAACTATATTACCAAAATAATTATATATTATATTTGTTCCCATTGTATCAAACCATCTTTTTGGAGTAGCACTTAATCCTAATCTTAAATTATATTCTTTTAAAAGACCTTTCGAACTTTTATTAGCCCCTAAACCATGAACTTCATCAGCAATTAAGAAAATATTTAAATTACTTTTATTGCTTTGTAATATTTTCTTAAAATCATTCATAGAAAAAGTACGGTGTGTTGTTAATATTATTATTTTATGTTTATATCCCAAAGAGATATCTATTAATGAATTTGTTAAAGTATCTTTCCATGAAAAATTAGAACTGTCCGCTATAATTAGTTCATCATATTCTATCCCAAATTTATTAATCTCTTTTTTCCATTGTTGTATCAGATGTTGATATGGACAAGTTATAACTATTACAAGTTTTTGGAAATTTTTTGATGATTTTTCTAAACATCCTAAAGCTGCAAACGTTTTGCCTGTACCCGTAGCCATTTCAAAAATTCCTATCATTCTATTCGAAATCCAGGATTCAATGGCTTCTTCTTGATGATAAAATAATTTTATCTTTTTCTTAGGTTTATATAAGCTTTTTAGATTTATTTTTTTAATATCTACTGGTGCTACTTTAATAAGCTTCTCCTTAACGGCGTAAGGCATATCTATAATTTTTATTTTTTGTGAACAATTATTCCAAAACCTATTAAACTTTAAGATATCTATTTTTACATAATCCTCTTCCGACGATTCCCAATTCCTAAACACCTTAAATTCCTCTATGTTTCCTAACCAACCTGCTGCAGTTTCATTAATAGAACCGCTAAAAGTAAGAATATTTCCTTCTGAATCTTTTAGAATACCCACTTTTTGATGAAATAAACTGCTTTGTTGGATATCTTCGAAACTTAAGAGCTTCCCGTTGCTATCACATGCAACCGCTACCTTAATCTCTAATTTTTTATTAGCAATCATCCAACCTAACGCATATACATGGTCCCTGGTAAATTTATCCTCTAATCTTTCTAACTCCTGTAACATTTTCTTTTCTATATATTTTTCAGGTTCCTTATAAGAATCAATTATAATTTCTAGATCATTCTTATCTAATTTTGGGGATATAATTAATCTCATAGTTCCACCTTTTTCTATAAGTCCTAAAATTCCTCTTGCTGCAATTGCTAGACTCTTTGAAGAGAAAAAGCCAGCAAGTCTATCATATTCAATTGATTCTTTTAGGGATGGAATATAAAAATCATATAAAATATCATCAGAATCTGAGGAATATGCTTTACTAAGACTGATACTTTTTAAACTCATAAAAATTCCCCTTACTCATCTAGGACTTATTAATATGTGTCAGAGGACGATTCTTTGTGTGCCAGAAAATGGTTCTTTGCCACGCTTCAAGAATCCATATCTACCTTAACAAATCGCCACCAGTGAGCAAAAAAATAAATTTTTTCTAATTTTACTACACATTAGTATTAATACGACAAAAGGTTTATAAAGTCCTTCTTTTTTAGGAAAAATCTTTTTCCTATTCAATACCAATTATTATCCCCTCAGGGTAGCAGGGTGAGATCTTGCGGGTCTTTGAATTCTCCCAGTTCTTCTCTTAAGGCAATTATTTTCTGGGTGAGAGATTCGCTTATTTGCAAGATACTGATAAGTTCTTCTGGTGATGCGGAGTTGATATTTATAATTTTATCTTCTGGTCTTGCGAAAGTGGGAGAAGTGGATAAAAAATCTATTTTGGCTATTTCATATAATTGTCGGGTTCTTTCAGGACTGTATTTATCGGTCCATAGGCTTACAAATTGATTCTGAAATATCTCAATCATTTCCGGGTCATCGATGACCATTAGATTTTCATCATTTCGGTTGTTAGCGGAAAATGTCCAGTTATAAGAACCGGTAAGTAGTATGCGGTTATCTATAATAGCAAATTTGTTATGCATTATATATTTGTTTGAACTAATTCTTGTTTTTATCCCCTTTTGCACCAGGAAACGGGATTGGCTGTATTGGTATTCAACCTGTTCTTTATCCAAATAGAGCCTTACCTTTACGCCTCGCTCTTGGGCTTTTACGAGAGGAAGGGCGATTTCTCTATCGGTAAAAATATACATAGCTATGTTAATAAAGGATTCAGCCTGATTGATATTTTTGATGATTTCTTTTTGGGGATTATCATAAAGGGAGAAGTAGACTTCGGTTTTGGCAAGAGAGATAAGAAAAAATTGGGAGATAAGAATTGTAGTTAGTAAAAGAATGGTAGTTAGTTTAATTTGTCTTTTATTTTGTGGCATTATTAGGTTTCTCTTTTTTAATTATTTTTAATAGAGCATGCCAGTGAACATCTGTCCTACTGAAAAAAGAGCTTTTATAATTACACCACGCAAGTTTAAGTATATTATAGCAGAAATTTTAGTAAAAAAGAATGTTTTGAAAATTCCATAGTTAATATTCGATAAAAGTTTGGGGAAATCTTTCGCAATGACAGATGAATGCTGGATTCCTGCTTTCGCAGGAATGACATGGAGGACCGGATGGAAAAATATTTGTTGAAATAATAAATTAAAAAAGTATAATAATATTGTGAAATAAATAATATGAAGGTACTTGGCCAAATATAAAATATGAAAATATGTAAAAAGGAGGCATTAAATATAAAAAAATAAATATAGAAATTAACAGAAATATAGACTTAAATATATGTTTATCTACTTCTTCATTATCATCTTAGATACATGTTAGAGGCTATTCACTATTTATAAGCATGAGCAGTTTTTAGTTATAGCAAGATAAAAAGAAAGGAAACATACTAATGAAAGAACCAATGAAGATTAAAGACTTAGCCAATTATGGTATCCCCTCTTACCTTCTCAATATCCGGGAAAAAGACTGTTCTCCATATTTACTGCCGATACAGGAAGAGGCTGTGAGAAATTTTGGAATTCTGGATTATAACCAAGGAAGTGATGAGATTGCCGCGTTTTCTTCGAAAACTCGCAATGACAATACTAACCTTTTAGTTATTGCCCCTACTTCCTCGGGAAAGACCTTTATCGGAGAGATGGCTGCCATCACCCAAATAATTCACCAGCAAAAGGCTATTTATTTAGTCCCCTTGAAGTCTTTAGCTCAAGAAAAATACAAGCACTTCAAAAATCTTTATAGTAGATGTGGTTTAGAGATAGTAACCTCTTCCCTCGACTATAAAGAAGATGATGACAAAATAATTAAGGGAAATTATAATATAGCGATAATAGTCTATGAAAAATTCCATTACTTTCTCTTCAAATACCCCGATTTTTTAGCTGAAGTCTCCCTGATAATAGTTGATGAGCTGCAGATGATTAATGACCCAGGGCGGGGCCCTCTCCTGGAAAGCATGATAGACCATCTAAAGATAAAAGAGAAAAATTGTAGGATTATCGCTCTTTCTACCCCTTTAGAAAATCAAGAAGCAGTCTTAAAATGGTTTTCTGCTAAAGTACTTCTTTCTCATCATCGCCCCATAGAACTACGAAAAGGAATAGTAAGAGAAGGAACCTTTAAATATATCACTTATAATGAAAAGACCACTATTGGTAAAGAAGTATTTTTTAAGCCGGATACAGTTAAAGATAACTGTTTTGAGGATTATCTATTAGAGACAGTCAGATATTTTGTAAAACATAATGAATCTACCCTGATCTTTTTCCCAACTTGCGCTGAGAGTAGAAGATGGTCTAAATGGCTGGCTTCCCAATTAGAATCTCCTGCTGCTGCTTCTGCTATTAAAGAATTAAATAGAATGGAAGAGACTTTATCCCGCAATGAATTATTGGAATTATTAAAAAAAGGAATCGCCTACCATAATGCCGACCTCTCTCCAGAAGAAAGAAACCTGATAGAAAAATATATAAGAAAGGGAGAGATAAAAGTTATCTGTGCTACTACTACTTTAGCTATAGGAGTAGATCTTCCCTTTAAGAATGTTATTATAGCTTCTAATAAAATGTATGGTAATGATAGAGATTACTCTCATACTTATCAAAAAACTCTTACCCTGGCTGATATAGAAAATATAGGAGGAAGAGCGGGGAGGTTAAATAGAGGGAAGAGCAAAAATTTTTTAAAGAAGGAAAAAGAATTTGGCCGAGTTATCTTTTTAGCCCCCTCACTTATATCTGAGACCATCTTACAGAAACTTTATTTTAATAGTACTAATCAAGTAATTAAATATCCAGTAAAGAAAGAAAAAGATCTGCTCACTTTTCTTTTAAGATTAATAGTTAACTATAACCAGGATAGCCGGGATAAGATAAGAAAATATCTAAAGAAAGTCGGGACTTCTTCTTCCCAAAGTAGCCCTGAAGAAGAAAACAACAACTATAATTACTGGCGCTTTCATTTTGAGAAAGATGAAAATATGGAAAAAGAAATAGACAAATATCTGGATATATTAGTCGAAAATAAATTGATCAGGAAAAATAAAAAAGGTAATTTCTCTCCCACTACATGTGGTATCTTGATAATCACCAAGGCAATTAAAGTAGAGACCTATCTTTATTTTAAGTCCTGGATTAAAGATAGTAAAAAGGGGGAGATTAGCAATCTGGAGATACTTTTATTTTTATCCTTGAGTCTAGACGGAAAAGAATTACCTATCCCCTTTTCTTTATCTTGTATAAATGATTGTAAAAGAGAAAGACATAATTGTGAGCAGGAAGAAATTTATCGGAATAGAATTCTACGGTTAATCTGTAACCAGGGTGAGGAAGATAAAAAGTTCTACCAGGATAAACTTATTCTAAAAAAAGATGAAGAGAGAGTATTCAATTTAGAAAATTACCTGGCTTTTAAGAAGACTCTCCTATTATATGATTGGATAGGAAGTAAAAAGGTAAAAAGCATGGAAGAAGAGTACAATATTTATAGAGGTTCTATAAAACATTTAGCAGAAAGTTTTTCCTGGTTAGCCGAAAGTTTGGCCAATTTAGCAGAAATTACCAACTGGAAGGATGAAAGAGAAGAAGACTTGAAGAAGATAAGATTACTATCAGAACGACTAATAAAAGAAGTCGAAGAAGAAGGATTGGAATTAGCTCACCCACATATTGAAACTTGTAAACCGAAATCCGAAAACAGTCATTTGCAACCAGAACCTATTCTCCAGATAGATAATCATAGACCAGATAGAATTATCTTTTTAGGGAAAGAGGTAAAGCTTACTCCTTTAGCCTTTTCCCTGGTTTATCTTTTAGCCCAAAACCTGGGTAAGGTATTATCTTATAATAATCTTTTAGATACTTTATGGTCAGAAGATGATGATGATGCTACTTATGTTCAAATATCTTTTCATCTTTCTAAAATCAGAAGGGCTATTTTAACCACTATTGGAAATAATCAAATAAATAAAGAAAGAGTTAAAAATATTTTTAAAGTAGTTTCAAGAAGAGGGTTAATGTTAAATTTAGAAATAGAGAAACTAAAACTCATTTAATATTTTCTAACTTTTTAACTATTTCCTTAAAATAAATCTTACCTAATTTTACTCATAAAATAATAATTTAATTTTAATTATCATCCAAACAGATAATAAACTGTTTGGATTTTTTTATTTTCTAATAGTTTTAATGAGGTAAAGAAAAAACAAAGAAAAAATAAACAAAAAACAAAGAAAAAACTCGATACAAGAAATTTTTTTTATGATGTAATTATAGTGGTTGGCAAAATGCAGTAACCAGTGATGAGTGATGAGTAATAAGAAAAGAGGTAGAAATAAATGGAAAGAGAAAGACTAAATAAGCAGAATAAACCGGGTAAAGAAAGAAAAGAAGGTTACATCATTATGCCAAATAATTTTTTAGAAGAATGGATAAGGGTAATAGGTAAAGGTCCGGTCTTACTCTATATCCAACTGCTTACCTATTGTCATAAAGAAAAAGATATAGCCTGGCCCGTACTGTCTACTTTAGGTGATAGTCTAGATATGTCCAAAAATAGTCTAATCAGTTATCAAAAAACTCTTCTTGAGTATGGTCTGATTAAAAAGACCACGGGAAGAAGAACTGCTCGGGGAAATTATCGGTCTAACCTCTATAAGGTTACTCCTATAAGGAGTCCAAAAAATGGACCCGGCCAGGTCCAAAAATTGGACACGGGAAGTCCAAAAATTGCACTTGACCAGGTCCAAAATTTGCACCCTAACAATACCAATCTTAACAATACCAATATAACAACAACAAAGAGAGAAAATGTTGTTGTTAATTTTAAAAAATTAAAAGAGAAAGGAGAAGAAAAAATGCAGGCAATAAGAGAACAGTTAAGGGATTTAGATTTTGAAGAAAGCTTCATTGAGAAATTACTTAAAGATTTTAGCCCCAGGAAGATTGAGGAGAAATTGGACCAGCTTCTTACCAAGAGGAATATCCAGAACCCTGCCGGTTGGCTGAGGACAGCACTTAAGAATGATTATCATGACCCAGAACAGGAAGGATATGATGAAGAACCCGCAAGACAGGAGTCTCGCCTGTCAACAGAAAACAAGAAAATTTTATCCAAAGAAGAAGCTCTGCAACAGATTCAACTAGCCAAAGATAAATTGGATGCTATCATTCCCAGTTATCAAATAAGGAGAAGATGGCAAAAGAAGAAAGGAGAAGATATATGTCAGAATTAAAAGAACTAATCGCTAAAGCTAAACAGAGAAACGTAAAAGCAATGGAGGAATTATTCAATCAATTTAAACCCCTACTAAAATCGAGGGCCAAAAGATA
>JABUBM010000265.1_pt1 | contig 12496 bp, 9 predicted proteins | sample 7240321 | NCBI WGS metagenome assembly JABUBM01 (sample SAMN07256344, study PRJNA390944) | subsurface metagenome | isolation source: Methane hydrate marine sediment | place: Pacific Ocean: Eastern North Pacific, ODP site 1244 | collected 2002
GGAGGAGGAGATACTTTTGCGGCAGGTTTAATCTATGGTTTTAATAACTTGCATAGTGATAGGGAAGCCCTGGAGTTTGCGGTAGCAGCATCTTGTCTTATGCATTCTATTCCCGGTGATTTACCTTTGCTCTCAGTTGAAGAGGTAAAAAGCTTAGCTGGAGGAGCAACATCGGGTAGAGTACAAAGGTAGAATTACTGCCAAAGTTAAAAAATATATTGAACTTTTGAATTTCTTCCTTAAACCAATTTTGTGCAATTCGTGTAGGTTGACAAATTTATAATTTCTTATATAATATAAATAAAGATATTAATAGAAAAAGATTCTACAATATAGAATCATAATAAAGCGGGAAAAGGCGAAAGGACCCATATAATGAGCGAAGGGGGTACAATAAGCTCTAGCACAACGAGAATGTTAGGTGTACCATCGATGGGAAGCTCTTGGATGGGCAAGATGTTTCCCGAACGATATGCCAAGTACTACATGTTAGTTCCTGCCATCGTGTATCTTTTACTTATTGGCATCTTTCCCCTGTTATTTTCCTTTGTATTGTCTTTTCTTAATTGGGATGTTGCAGCAGGTAAACCGATGACATTCGCTGGTCTAGGCAACTACATTGAGCTCTTCAGAGACTGGCGTTTCCGGGTGACACTATTCAATACAGTAATCTTCGTAGTGGCAGCTATCAGCCTTGAGGTGATTTTTGGCTTCGGTCTGGCTCTTCTCCTCAATCGTAAATTGCGAGGTCAGACCATCTTCCGCGTACTACTTATTCTGCCAATGATGACAACCCCAGTCGCTGCCGGCTACACCTGGCGCATGCTGTACCATGTCACCAATGGTCCGATCAATCACATCTTAGGTCTATTGCATTTACCGATTATTCCATGGCTATCCAGCGGCCGCACAGCACTGATGTCGATCATCATCACCGATGTCTGGCAATGGACTCCCTTTGTATTCATAATTCTGCTTGCTGGATTGCAGTCCCTGCCTAGGGAACCATTTGAAGCAGCTGCGGTGGACGGTGGGTCGCGTATCCAGATCTTCTTCTACGTGACGTTGCCTATGATATCGTCTATTTTGATTATTACTATCCTTCTGCGGATGGTGGAGGCGCTCAGGATTTTCGACATTATCTTCGTTATGACGGCGGGGGGGCCGGGTATTACCACTGAGAGCTCTACTATGTATGCAAAAATTGTTGGACTAAGTCAGTTTAGGATAGGATATGGTGCTGCTATCGCTTATATTCTGCTGATTTTGTCGATCATCTTTTTCATCATCTTGACGCGGATTCTTCCCACTGAGAGGGAAATGGAATAGGCTGTTAAATGAGGGCCCTTGATATTTAGATTAAAGGAGCGGATGTATGCAGATATCACGACGAGCAAAGAAAAAGTTAGAGACTAGCCTTATCTACTTGGTATTGATCGTGGTTACAACGGTCATAATATTCCCACTGTATTGGACTTTTGTAACAGCCTTCAAAGAACCCCGGGATGCATTCACCTTTCCCCCTAAGTACATCCCTTATTTGCAGTTCAATCCCACCTTGTATGCCTGGCGAGATGTAGGTTTGCTCCCCAGCATCGATGATGAGCGTGGGACACACAGCCCGGCACAGATATTGGGCACGTTATGGAATAGTATCCTTATCGCTGTGGGAAGCACTGTGGTCTCAGTGATTCTTGGCTCGCTGGCTGCGTATGCCCTGGTGCAATTTAGGTTCAGGCGCTGGAGTAACAAGAATATCTCCTTCTTCATCCTCTCTCAACGAATGCTGCCCCCTATTGTGCTGGTCATTCCCTACTTCATCCTGTACAGCCGTTTAAGTCTACTGGATACCGTTCCCGGCATGATCATCGCTCATACAGTAGCGAGTTTGCCTTTCGTTGTATGGATCATGAAAAGCTTCTTCAGTGGCATTCCCAAGGAGCTAGTAGATAGTGCCCGCATCGACGGCTGCTCCTACTTCGGAGCCTTCTTGAAGATCATCATACCGTTATCACTACCAGGCCTCGCGGCTACAAGTGTTTTCACCACCATCTTCTCGTGGAATGAGCTGCTCTTCGCCATTACCCTAACGTTCAGTAAGGCGCGGACCTTCCCTGCTCTAATTGCGGGGTTGACTCATGGCAGCGCCGCCCTGTGGTGGGATATATCCGCCATGTTGCTTGTGGCTATGGTGCCCGTATTTCTCTTTACTCTACTGTTCCAACGCTATATCGTTAGTGGTCTCACATTGGGAGCGATCAAGTGAGTGGGCCTGAAGATACTTCCAAAAGGGAACAGTGTCTGAACATAATAATTATATGAGAGGAGGTGGTTCTATTAAAATATTAAGTAGATTTACTTAAAACAAAAATATCTTTAAATAGGATATAATGTACTAAGCAAATCTTAATTTATTTGTAAACAAAAAAATAAAAAAAGGAGAGAAAGAAAATGAAGAAATCATTATTATGGATAATGGTTTTAGTATTGTGTGTTTTAATGATTGGAGCTTTTTCATTTACATCTACAGGAGCTGCTAAGAAATATGAGGGAGTCAAGTTGACTGTGGTTACCCAACCAGGTCCCTATATCGCTGGCCCGCTCATTGATCATGGTAAAGAGTGGACCGCACTGACTGGTGGGGAAGTGCAGGTAATTGAAGTACCGTACGAAGAATTGTATTCAAAAATTATGACTCCCTTCATTACAAAAACGCACGTCTACGACATGATCGTCGTTAGTGCGACCTGGCTGCCTGATTTCACCCCATATATTGTCACCCTCGACGACTACATCGCAAACCCGGACACGAACCCCAACTGGGATGATATTTTACCAGCATACCGAGAAAAGCTCGCCACCTGGGAGGGTAAAGTCTATGCCTTACCGCTTGATGGCGACACACACACACTGTTTTACCGCCGCCATCTCTTCGCCGACGCTGACAATCAGGCTAATTTCAAGGCGAAGTACGGTTACGACCTGCAAGTTCCAGAGACCATGGTTCAACTTCGTGATGTGGCTGAATTCTTTACCGGTTGGGACTGGAATGGCGATGGACAGTCGGACTTCGGGTGGGCACAACCTATGGCCCGTGGCGGCCAGGCCCATTGGTGGTTCTGGAACTTCGCGGCGCCCTTCAGTGTCATGCCCGGCGAAGTTGGCAGATACCTCGGTCAGCTGTACTTCGACCCCGAGACAATGGAACCATTAGTTAACCAGCCAGGTATGCTCAAGGGTCTTGAGCTGTACAAGGAAATGACCAAGTTTGGCCCTCAGGGTATGGAAGCATGGGGTGTGGGTGAGATTCGCTCAGCTTTCCCGAGCACCGCTAATATAGCCATGACTATCGAATGGGGTGGTATCCCTGGAAATTGCAATGATAAGAGCTTTGCCAATCCTGCTGTTCTAGGTGACTGCGGCTCTGCTCCGCGCCCTGGCGCCATGGAAGTATGGGATCGTGAGAACCAGAAGTGGGTGAAAGTAGCAGAGCCTAATTTTGCTCCGGTCCTGAGCTTTGGTGGCTGGGTAGGTGCCATTACCAAAACCTGTAAAGACCAGGAAGCTGCTTACGACTTCCTGAAGTTCATGAACAGCCCAGAGATTAGCATGCAGGACGTGATGGTGGGTGACTCCGGCTACAACGTATACCGCTACAGCCACATTGAAAATCTTCAGGCATGGATTAACGCTGGTATCGCTGAACAAGACGCCAAAGAGTATTTAGCTGCTGTGCTGGCCGACCTGGAGAGCCCGAACGTACTCATTGACCTGCGCATCCCAGGTAAACCAGAATACGTGGATACTGTACTAGATCTGCATGTCAATATGGCGATTGTGGGCTTGGAGGATCCGCAGCTGGCACTAAAAACAGTGTACGACGAGTGGGAGAAGATCACCGAGCGCCTGGGTCGCGATAGCCAAAAGTTGATATATCAGACTATGATGGGTATGGAATAACAGATTCAGTCTTGGCGCAAGTGTAACATCGCGGGGCCTTCATTCCGAAGGCCCCGCTCAAATTAGAGCATATTTATAGAATGTAAGGTTCACTTTAATAATTCATTACATGCCAAGCATAATCACTGAACATAAAAGGAGGGTAGTTATGCAATACCGATTTTTAGGAAGAACCGGGTTGAAAGTTTCGGAACTATGTATGGGAACGCAGACCTTCGGCTGGGTCACCGACGAAGCGACAGCGCATGTTATAAGTGACCGTTTCGTTGAAGCTGGAGGTAACTTTTTCGACACCTCTAATACATACAACAAGGGGAAGGCCGAGGTCATGCTTGGGAACTGGCTTAAGAGACAAGGCAATCGTTCACAAATGATTGTGGCCACGAAGGTCTTCTTCCCCGTAGGTGATGGCCCTAACGACTCTGGTCTATCAAGAAAGCACATATTTGACCAGATTGACGCCAGCCTTCGCCGTCTGCAGACCGACTACGTGGATCTGTATCAGATGCACTGTTGGGATTCCTCCACTCCGCTGGAGGAGACGCTGGGGGCTCTCAATGACTTGGTGCACGCTGGCAAGGTACGCTATATAGGCGCATCCAACTACACTGCCTCGCAACTTGATCGGGCGATTATGCTCAGCCGTATGCATGGCTTAGCTCGTTTTGACTGCCTGCAGCCAGAGTATAGCCTACTGGTGCGCAGCACAGAGTGGGAAATACTGCCTCTTTGCAGATCTGAGGGGATAGGAGTGATCTGCTGGTCACCTCTGGCAGGGGGGTGGCTCTCTGGTAAGTACAGGCGTGACCAGTCGGCCCCGCCTGGAAGCCGTGTAGCTCGGGGTGACCGCTGGGACGACCTGCCCGAACAACGAGAGAACGAGCGCACTTGGCGGATAATAGATACCTTGATAGAGATAGGAGAAGCGCGCGATAAGTCTCCTGCTCAGGTTGCCCTAAATTGGCTGTTACAACAGCCAGGTGTCACAGCGCCAATATTTGGCGCCCGTACCTTGAAGCAGATGGAGGACAATCTGGGAAGTGTGGGCTGGGCGCTTACCGCAGAGGAGATCGTCCAACTCAATACCGCCAGCGATTTTCCGCTACCCTCGCCATACAATTTCATCGCTAGATACACGCGGAAACGGGACGGGTATTGATCGAGCGACTGGGGCACCGGTTCTCTTGAAATTTTCTCGGAAAATTGCTTCAGAGCGGGTACAAACTGTAGAAGCTCATTGAAGTTTGTTCACCGCTTCAGCATATTTATTATTTTACCTTAACCATTTAAAATATCATAAACCCCCTCAAGACCTTTATAAGCATCTTTGAATGCGGGGTAGATTCTATTATATATCTTAGAATTGTTCTCATCAGGAATTATATTTTCTTTAATCTTAAACATTTTATCTACAAAACCAAAGTCATCATAGATACCAACACCAACACCACCAATTAAAGCTGCTCCCATGGATGTTGCCTCATCCAGCAAATTGGGAATAACAATCGTCTTATTAAACACATCGGCCAAGATCTTTCTCCAAATAATACTCTTAGCTCCACCACCAATCAAACGGATTTTATCTATCTCCGCTCCTTGTTCAATGAAAGCATCCAGGATAATTTTTAAATTCAGAGCAACGCCTTCCATTACAGCTCGAATCATATGATTCCGTGTGTGCCTTATACTTAACCCAATAAATGCACCTTTAGCCAAAGGATTCCAATGTGGACTCCTTTCTCCCATCAAATAAGGCAAATAGAGCAAATTACTTGACCCGACAGGAATTTTTGCTGCCTTCTTATCCATAATCTGATATGGACTAATACCTTTTTCTTCTGCTTCTTTAGTCTCCATTGGACAAAGTATATCCCTCATCCACTGATATGAAGCACCGGCAGCCTGCATCGTTCCCGTCGGACTGTATAATCCAGGCACTACATGAACCCAATTAAAAGTACGCATCTGGGGATCTATTATCGGTTTTTCTGTAGCTATCCCAATCCAGGAAGATGAACCGAGATAATGGTAGGTGGTCCCCGGGGCGATCACTCCAGCACCTGCTGCAGCACAACAACCGTCCCCACCACCGATTATAATGGGAATTCCTTCCGTTAGGCCTAATTCTAAGGCTACAAATTTCTTCAATTTTCCAATAATTTTAGTCGAAGGAACAGCTTCTGGTAAAATATCTTTTAATAGTCCTGCTGCCTCAATAATTTCATCAGACCAAGTCAAATTATTTATGTCAAATAAATTCGTACCTGAAGCATCAGAATAATCGGTATAGAAATTACCCGTCATTCTGGCAGCTATAAAATCTTTTGCATGTAAAACTTTATATATTCTCTTAAACCTATCCGGTTCATTATCCTTTATCCACATTATCTTTGCTGCAGAGTAAGATGCACTGGGGCGATGGCCTACAGTTCGATAAATATATTCTTTTCCTAATTTAGAAGTTAACCGCTCTGCCTGATTTACTCCCCTCTGGTCAGCCCAGATTAAAGCGTGGCCTAGGGGTTCACCATTTTTATCTACCGGTACACAGCCCATCATCTGACCACTGAAGGTTAGGCAAGCTATTTCAGAAGGTTTAACCCCGCTTTTCGCCAATAACTTTTTATTGGACGAACCTATTGCCTTCCACCAGTCCTTAGGTTCCTGTTCAACCCAGGAGGTTTTCGGATAATAGGTCTTATAACCGCTGAAAGCACTAGAAACAAGATTTCCTTCATCGTCAAATATTGTCGCTTTATTCCCTGTCGTACCCAAATCATAGGCAATTATATATCTTTTATTATTCAAAAGATCCCCTCCTCTTACAATCTTTTTTAACTTGCTTATTATAATTAGAAATTACCTAAAATAATGTCTTGTTCCACAATAAATATTTATCCAGATTTAATTTAAAATTTCTTATATTCGATAACGATAATAGGGTCTATAATTAAAAAAAGTATTTCACAATATATTTTATAACTATAGAATAATCTGAAACATTAGGATAGTCAAATAACTTTCTTTATGCAAGAATAAACCATATGGCCTGAGGAACATTTGTGGCTATTGGGGTCTGTTTAAGGACTAAATCAAGTTCTAGTAACTCGATTTGAACTGCCGGATGTTCCTCAGAGGAAAAGAACGGCTATAGTACTCCACTTGATAAGACACTACTTGCTCAAGGATTCACCCTCTATAATGAACAATACAAGGTTTGGGTTACAAACAGATAAACAAGTATCTTAATGGTGTATACACTAAAGAAGAGGCTATCAATTTAATAAAGATAGAGACCTGGCGTTATGCCAAAAGACAAATGACTTGGTTTAAAAATAAAATAAAAAATATTGAATGGATAGATTTAGATAAGGATAGCGAAAATAAAGCAATTTCAAAGATAAAAAATAAAATAGATAATAAATGTAGAGATTCAATTCCTTTTATTTCCTCCCCCTTGAGGGGGGAGGATTAAGGTGGGGGTGACTAATTCCTTATCTTTTTTATTTTTTCTAACGTAGGGACTTGGTTCATTAAGCCCGTAAAAAGCTTATTTTATAATACATTATCTATCAATGTTAATATTTTTTAAAATATTTTCCCCAAAAAGAAGGACTTTTAATAAAAATGTAGTATAATAAAATATAGAGATAATTCAAGCCACCTTTTTATAATCTAAAAATAAAAGAATAAAAGAAAGGATTTTGTATATAACTTTAATAAATTTAATATTGTATTCTGTATGAAGGTAACAGGAGAGACTTTTTCTTTATAAAGAAAAAGAGCCGAAGGGGCAAGATACTAAATGTATCTAAACTCTCAGGCAAAAGGACCGTTACTGGACAGAACTCTGGAAAGATTTTTATATGAAAATACCGAAGGGGCAATCCATGATCTTTAGGAAAGTCATTACAGAGTTTACTTAAAGAGCTGTTTCCTAATTTTTAGGAAGAATCTCTCAGGCAAAAAGACAGAGTAAGAAAGTAATATAGTTATTTTTTTACTCTGTCTTTTTTATTTAGATAAAAAATAATGTTTATAATCACTTAAAGACTGATAAATGCAAGCTATTACAAAAGAAGTTGGAGCATTAAATTAGTATTAGTTTTGTAAGAATATATTATAAGGGGTATCTTAAAGGAGCTTTTATTATAGCGCCCAGGAAGGCAACTATAACAAGAAGCCAGGCATTAGGTACCCCTTATATCTTACTATCTAGGGATAATTATATACAAGAAAGGGGTTGCCTTAATTAAAAGAAAATACCACAAATATCACAGGGAGCTCGAGGATTTATTTAAAAACCCACCTTTAATAAAAAAAAGATTATTTTTTCGCGGACCTAGATAAAAGCAAGTTTTAACGCAAAATTTGCAGAAGTAGAAGGGTTATCATAAGGGGCTTTATAAATTCGTGCGATTTAGGCTATTAATTTTAACGATTCGTACAATTACATGACATTAGATCTAAAGTTAATAGAATGAGTAAACTTCTATTAAGATTGAAAACCGGCAATCCAGGTCTTCTTATCCGATTCATTTCGGCCAAAAATTGCCGGGCCCTGCTCCCCTTCTTTTTGACCTTTTTGTCTAAAGGGAGCAAGGTGAAAAAATTTGGGGAGTAAAAAGGAAATGAGAAATTTTCTATCCTTCCTAAGAGATTCGGAAAAAACAGATCATTGTGTTTGTTGATTAAAGAAGTGGGGAGAGATTGAGATGGATCCAAAATATATATGCTTAAATTGTGGAAGGATCTGGCGTAGTGGAGAAATAATGGTGATATGTCCAATTTGTAGAAGCAAGCCACTTAAAATAAAAGATGGAGTAGACATTAGGGAAGTAGTGGAAAAGATAAAGAGCGGTGATCCCAAAAAAAGATTGCCCGGAAGCTAAAAACAAGGTGATAGGTAGAAAGAACACCAGAAAGGTCTGGAAGCTGCCTTTTTAAAATTGCCTAAAGGCAGGAAGAAGGTGAAATAGGATGCAGTGGTATTGGATTATAATGGTTTTAGTCGTGTTAGCAATAATCTAATCATATATTCCATTAAGAAAGAAAAAGAGAAGTGATGAAAAAGTAAAAAAGGAGAGAGGTAAAATAATATTATGTGGTCCTGGATCATAATTATTATAGCTTTAGTGGTGGGAATTTACCTGATAACTAAAAAAAGTAATTAGATTTTAGATTAAGGATCGGATTCCATTAGTTCGGGTTTCCATAGTTCTCCGGATTGCTGTCCCCTGTCCCGGTCCGAAAGGGACTCTCCCGGGGCAGGGTTGTTTAAAATTTAGTAATTGCTTTTTAAATATTGGTTAAAAAAAAGGGGGGGCTAAATTTATTTGGTAAATAATTTTAAAAAGGGGAATTAAAAAATGAAAAAATTTGTCAAATTTAGTTACGATGACGAGAATTATAAGCTGGAAATTTATTGTTATATACTGAAAGTTGGAGAGGTAGAAGAATTGATTAAGAGCCTAGAAGGAAAAAACTTTAAGCTAACTTTTATTGATGCCGATAACATACGAGGGGAATTGGAATTAGCTGAATATTCAAAAATTGTAGAGATTAGGAAACAGTTAGAAGAAGAAGGGTTTGCTTGGAGCGAAGAAAAAGCGGGTTTTTCGCTAAAAGAAGGAAGGTCATAGGATATCTAAGCAAAAATTTAAAAAACGCTGTCAGAGCAAAATCTGAAGGCCTATTTTGGGCTAAAATGGCTATTTGGGCCCGAATTATCGAATTTTGGATAAATATTTAAAAAAATTTAAAAGAAGGTAGATCGCTTTGAGGTTAAAGGTAAATTTTAATAATCCGAGATGGATAACTGATTATTGTAAAAACTTTAGGCTAAGGCAGAGGACTAAATTTTTCAAGACTTGCTCGAAATGTGGAGAAGTTAGGAGTATTGGGGATTTTGTTAAAGATAGACGATATAAAGACGGACTGACAATGTTTGCCGGGCTTGCCGGAATGTCTATAACCGGGAGCGATATCCGGTCCGGAAAGAAAAAGTTTTGAAACAGAACAAGGCTTGGAGAGCTAAAAACAAGGAGAAAATAAGGGTTCATCAAAAAGATTATCGGAATAAAAATAAGGATCGGTTGAAACCTTTAGCCAAAGAATACTATAAGAGTTATAGAACGAGGATCATCAAGCAAAATAAAAAATATTATCAGGACTACAAAGAGGCCTGCTGGGCCAGAAAAAACTTTGGAGAATAAAAAATAAGGAAAAGATAAGGGAATATAATAAAAAATATAAACCGAAGCATAAAATTGCGAGTTTATGGCGAAAAATTAAATTTCCGAAACGTGACTTTTCAGAGAGATAGGAGAATCAATAAGGAGAAGAGGTTCAAGAATGATCGGAGAAGGCATTTTTAATATATCTAGATAGAGAAAAGTAAATTCCAAAACATTTAAGTATTAAATAACAGAATGTGATTAAATTCAGATAATTTACCAGACATATATAGTTAAAATCTATGGGTAAAAGATGAAGAAAAAGAAGGGGAAGAAAAATAAAAAATAAGTTTTTTAAAAGAGGTTTTTAAAAGATTTGTAGTATAATAAATATAGAACAATACTATAATTGCAAAGAAGTAATTCACAAATTCACTCGCTCCTCTTCGAGAGGAGGCTCTTGTTCCGACCAATCGAGAGTGCTAGGCTTAAAGTGGAAATAGAGAAAGGAGGTGTTAACCATGATTGCAGCGTACGTCTTGGTACGAATCAGCGCTACAGACCCTAGTAAGGTGGTAGAGAAGATTCGACGAATTGAAAGGGTAAAGCAAGCTCACGTCACGGCTGGACCGACCGACTGTATCGCCTTCATCGAGGGTCCAGACCTGGACGCGCTAGGGGCGTCTATTCTGGCGATTCGGGCTGTGGAGGGAGTCGAGAGAACCGACACGCGCCCCGCCTTCGCCTGATTTCGTGTGTCGTTCGCCTCGCTGGCTCGGTGCATTGGGAGAACGCCAAGGCATTATCGTGCTTAAAGAGGGCCAGCGAGCCTCGAATGTGGGAGTATTTCGCGAAAGCCAAGGCCAAGGGGGCAAGAAAGAGCACTATAAGGCTCAGATACTGGTGAGGCTACTGCCTCTGGTATCGCCGGTAGCATTGGCTCTAGCGCTTACGGTAAGGAGGCCTCAGCACTTGCGGAGCGTTGACAGGCAGCTTGGCGTAAGGTTTCCTCTTCCGATGGTGCGGGAGAGCTCTACGCTCTCTTTGGTCGCTTGCCCTACTGGTCGGCTAACAGCGGGTTGCCGACTTCGCTACACTTCGTGCAAATCGCCTACGGCAACTTCGGCAACCCCAAAAACATTGCCTCTTATAGAATTCAACTAAACCTATCAGCTGGTAAATCCTTAGTTTGCTTTTTTAAGTCATAAGTCTCTTTTGATAACTTTCCTTTTTGTCTCCTTCTGTGTAAAAGCAAGCCACTAAATATCTCCTCCCGTACTAAAATTCTTATTTTATTACTGTTTTGTTTTGTAAATTAGCGCCATTTTGGCGATTTTTTTATCAAAAACTGTCAGGAATAACAAAAAGTCAACCGGGGTAAGGTCTCAAAAAGTCAATAGGAGTCCAATCAATAGGGGTCAGTTCTAAACATTTAACATAACTTTTTTCTTGAATTGAAATTTTGGGTTTTTATTTTTGGCAAAAAGAAGGATTTTTAAAAGTTTTGTCGTATAATTAATATAGAAAATATATATTCTTCTGCAAGAAAGCGGTAGGCAGTACAATAGAACAAACAAAAGCAATAGGTGTTAAGTCTCAACAGTTAACATAACTTCTTTCTTGGATTTTAATTAATATGACATAAGACAGGTGTGTTAGCTCAATAATTTGCTAACTTTTATTGTCTTTTCGTAAGGGGCTAATAAATCTAAGTTTGCATGTAAGCAAAATGTGAAGATCTAACCCCTATATTCCTTCGTGGAGTAATTATAAAATGGCAATAAAAAGTATGAAACAAATAGTGCAAGATTTTCTTGATCGTGCAGATGTTAAGATTAATGGAAAAAGACCCTGGGATATTCAGGTGAATAATCAAGGTTTATATTTAAGGGTTTTGGTAGGCGGGTCCATCGCTTTAGGAGAAGCATATATGGATGGATGGTGGGAATGTAAGGCACTTGACCAACTCGCTGATAGACTTCTAGGAGCAAGATTAAATATAGAAATCAGGCTTCCATGGTATCTTGTATGGAATACCATCAAAGCCAGAATAATAAATCAGCAAAGAAAATCAAAAGCATACGTGATTGGGGAACGGCATTATGATAGAGGCAATGACCTCTATAAAAATATGCTTGACAAAAGATTAAATTATAGTTGTGGTTATTGGAAGAATGCAAAAACCCTGGATGAAGCACAAGAAGCTAAGTTAGACTTGATTTGTAAAAAGCTAAAGTTAAAGCCAGGTATGACTGCTTTAGATATAGGTTGTGGTTGGGGAAGTCTTGCAAAATTTGCTGTAGAGAAATATCATGTTAAGGTAGTAGGTATTACAGTTTCTAAAGAACAAGTAAGACTTG
>JABUBM010000266.1_pt1 | contig 12490 bp, 11 predicted proteins | sample 7240321 | NCBI WGS metagenome assembly JABUBM01 (sample SAMN07256344, study PRJNA390944) | subsurface metagenome | isolation source: Methane hydrate marine sediment | place: Pacific Ocean: Eastern North Pacific, ODP site 1244 | collected 2002
GAGTTGAGGGAATACTATCTTTTATCCTTTCGAAAGACTCGAATAAGGTTGGTTGATAGGATTGGTAATACATTTGACCGCATATATAGTTTATGCGAGAGGCGTTTACCCCATTGCTAAAAGAGGTGTAATTTTTAATACTGTAGCATATATTTTTGTAATACTTTTTTTGTTTATTATTAACACCTACATTAACGCTTTGCCATATGTACACTATTCGTATTGCTGGGCTGCTTTTCCCACCATCTTTTGGGGCTTGGCTTTGATAATACACTATATTGTATACTTAGGATTCTACAATAAAAAACTCTATGAAGAAGGCGAAAGACAATCGCGAATGGAGAGAGCAATTGAAAAGGAAATGCATAAATTGAGAAAAAAAAGTGCGCAATTAAAAGAATCGTAAATGGTAAAATCCGAATGTGGTTAGGGAAATTTCTAGATATAGAAGAAGATATGGAGGAAATACGTTCAAAAATTAAACGGGAAATTTTTGACAATGTTAAAAAGAGAAGATTAACACCGCTCGAATTTACGATTATCGAAAGCATATTCAATAACCAAATAATCTCGGGTTATGATTTAATCCGGGTTTTAAACGAACACTTTGCGGGGACATGGGAAGCTCAATCTGGTACCATTTATCCGCTTCTATCCAAGTTAAAAAGAGATGGATTCTTAAAGGTAAAGACCGTCAAAACTCAGGTTGGTCCGCTTCGAAAGGTGTATTCTTTATCTGAAGCTGGAGAAGAAATTTTGAAAGTAAAGGTAAATAAGAATTTCTTAGACCAACTTAAGTTTGTTCGAAATGTGTTAATTGAACTTTCTTCAATTTACATTAACTCTTTTCCCGAAGAAGTAAAAAAAGAGAAAATCAAGGAAGTACAGAAGTTATTGAAGGAAATTACCGAATATGTAATTGAAACGATCCCTTCTACAGTTGACTTTAAAATAAAATGTTCTAACTGTGGTTCTGAAGTAGGTCGAGAAGGGGCTCGTTTTTGTCCTTATTGTAGCGCTTCATTATTCGAGGAAGATAACAGTAAAGAAGGAGATACTAAAAAAAAGTAAAAAATAAAAGATCAATATTAAAGTTAAAATTTATTCGATATCAATATTTAATTTCTTGAATATTTTTTCGAGCTCTTCGCTTGCTAGACTTTTTAAGATATTTTTTAAAGGTGCTAAAACCTCCTCTTTCTGTGCCGTGCGATTCCGGCTAATTCGTCCTTCCTTGACTTCAAAACTACTTTGTGCCCACGATTCCTCGTCGTTAAAAGTAAACCAAATGTTTCGATAAGCACTTCCCTGCCCCCCATCTCGCGCTAAGGGTTTTTCTTCGATTGGAACCTCAGGGTCTTGCAAATAACACCAATCTAGTATTAACCACTCTAGTTTTCGTTCTGATTCTGGGCGATCCGCCAAATAGATACAATACGCGTGCCCTCCTAATTCTGAATCTGAGGGGGCAAAAACCGGATCGGCCATTACTTGAGCGGCACATACTTTGACTCTCCACGAAGGAACGCCCGCATTAATTAATAGGCTCGCAATCAAGATGGCTCCGTCCTCACAATCTCCTATCTCTGATTGAATTGCCTCGAAGGGAAATAACCAGAATTCAGGACATTCTGACGCGATATCGTCGTACTTATATTTTAGAAAATTGCATACGAAATTTTGGATCGTTAAAGCCGTTTCGTTTGGACTTTCTTTCTTTAGATCAAGTTGAGTTAAAACGTGCCATAATATTGCGTCGTTATCCTTTATAAACGCTTTCACATCTACATCGATTTGTTTTTTATACGATTCTCCTCTCAGAGCTCTTCCAGTGTAAATAATTGGTGCCTTTTTCCATTTGCTATCCCAATAATCTGGACCAAATTTACCATAATCCTTCTCGAATTTTTCAAAAGGCTTATAATTTTCTATAATCGGTATTTCTGAGGACGGACTTTCGTCAGGTGAGGGCTTTTTCTTAGGTGATGGCTTCTTTTTCGGTTTACCATCCTTTTTTGGCACTTCTGCTAAACTTTTTGCGTTATTAGTCCACTCTTCTACATTTTTAAGCGTTGGAAGCTTTGTAAGGACTTTTGGATTGTTTTTCTTTAACAGTTTTAACTTTTCAACTGTGTTTTTAGAATTTCTGTAAGCAAATTCTTTAACAGAATCGATTCCTATTAGATTTAGAGCGTTAGCTATTTCAGGATTCACGCCCTCAATTCTCATTAGATCGGCGTGTTCTTGCCATGTATCAAGTCTATTTACTGTCACGCCTATTTTTCTTGCTAATTGTTTAATCTGATAGTAACTAAGAGCCAAAAGATCTTCTACCTCCTTTATACCTGCTTTTCCTAAAAGTTGAGCGTGTTTTTTTTCTAAACCAATAATTTCAATTAATTTCATATTAATCTCATTTGATTTTTACTAAAATAATAATTAATTAGAAATCATGCATTTATTAATTTTATTCTATCCTATTATCAATAATCCTAGATTTTGTCAAACTTACTTATTTTTTTTTGTAATTTTTAAACTCTTAAAAAATAAAAAGAATATGGCGGGAGGGAGAATTTCAATGTTAGGTAAATCCCCCAACAATTTTGAACTCCCGAAGGCCTTTGCCACTGGATCTTAAGTCCAGCACCTATAATCGGTCTTGACCCTTCTAAACCATAAGACCTTTGACCAGACTCGGTAATCCCGCCAAAATTTTATGCTATGATACTAGATGTTTTATAATAGTAAGATGTTTTTTATTAAACCAATTAGGTTTTAAGTGTAATATTGAAAAGTTATAGTTTTAATTTAAATTTTTTCTTTAAAGATTAGCCTTCTAATTGTTATTCTATATTAATTGAAAGATATCTACATATTAATTTAAATTATTAATTAGATAGAAAACATTAATGATTGAAGAAGTGATTAAAAAAATAAAAATAAATATATATAAACAAGATATTAAAACTATAACAAAAGAAATAAAATAATTTTTTAATTCTTCACGAGGTTTGTATTTTGCCAGTTGGAATTCTTGTAATTCGTTGGGATAATGAAATTGGTCCGATTAACGAAGGATTTTACCCTGAAAACCTGAAAATAACAAATAACTTGCTAACGCAGGTGTATTCCTCTCACCGGTATCAGAGCTTGAAGCCAGGTTTCGCATCAATTAGCTTAAAGAATAACAAAGTGGTTTCTTTCTTTTCTGGCGTAGGAGATGACTACATTAGCGTGGAGAATTACGTAGTTGCGTTGTTATTGCGTAGAGATGAGAAACCAAATAAATATCGAGAAATCTTAAAAACGATAGCAGCAGAAATACTCGATCAGGTACAAGATGGAAAATTTATTAAACGTTTACCTGATTTATATAAAGATTTAGCAAGGATTTGAATCTCAAATTATATTTTTTAAAAAGCAACTAACTATATTTCTAATAAAGGTTTGTTAAACCTTAATTCAATAATTCTTAAAAAATAAGGATAAAATTCTGATAAATTAGGGTTATTCTATTTTTTTAACAGAAATCTTACCAGCATCGTTTATTTCAAATAGATCGACTTTCTGTAAATTTTGCACTATTTTTTTTACCAACACAATAGGAGATCCTAAGGCATTTCTTAAATCATCTAATGCCATTGAACCTACTTGTTCTACTATTAAGAATGCCTTAAACTGTGCTTCGTGTTCCATCAAGTCAGTTAATTTATCGTAATAGGTAATCTTTTTAACGTTATTTTGTCTGAAAATTCTAAGTTCTTCCATTTCTTTATTAAGTTTTCTGACCTCTTCATCTGCTTCACGTTTTTTATCTAGTGCCTCCTCTAATTTATTAATCATATTTTCCTGACTATCGCGAATCTCTTGAAACCGCGATTTTAAGTCTTTAGCTTCTGAGGTAGCTTCAGTAGATGTCAGTTTAGAATCAAGTAAAAAAGTATCTAAATCGGAAATTTTTCCAACTAAATCCTTCTTCTCTTCTATATGGTCCAACCTCAATTTCTCGAGTTCTTTTTTCCACTTTTGATCCATATCAGTCAACAATCTAACTTGCTCGTCTTGTATTCTATCAGCAAAAGCTTGAATTTCTCGTGCTTTAATTTGTAAAGATTTAATAGTTTCTTCTTTCAATAAAAGTTCTGATTTTAAATTTCCAATTAATTCAAAACCTTCCTCTAATTTTCGTTGGGTGGGGATGTTTTGTTTCTTCATAAATTCTAATTCTTTTTGAATAGCCAGAACTTCGCCTTTTGCTAGTTCCATTTCGTTTTCTCTTTGATTAAGCATTGCTCTTTGAGTTCCAACTAATTCTTTTAGTTCTAAGACATCTTCAGGAATGTCATACATTCTTGTAATTTTTATTTTTTGTTCTTCAATAATATTTTCATGCTCTGTCAGAACCCTCTTCTGTTTTTCTATCATTTCTTTTAACCTATCCATTTTAGATAGGAGAATAGCGCTTTCTTTTTCGCTCGATTCGATATTATCTAATACATTTTTTAAATCTTTAGGCATCTTTTATTTACTCGATTCTTTAATTATAAGTATAGTTCAATTTTTTTGATAACTAAAAACTATATTTATTATTTATCTATTAAGACCAATAAATATTAATATTGAAATAATAGATTCAATTTATATATTTATCGAATTGTATATATCTTGTGTCTAATACTGAAATTGTTATATTTAAAGATGTGGAGGTATGTTGAAATTTCTGTATTTTATTTTAAACCGAATATTATTGATCCGTTTATAATCATATCTTACGATTATCTAAAGAACCAGAAAAAAATCAACTTAACCGAGATCCGCTTTTTTAAAAGCGAATCGGATATTTTGGAGTATATTAGAATAAACAAATTTGAAATGTCTAACCATAAAGATGATAAAGAACGCAGTATACTGCTTCAGTTGGAAAACGCGATTAATGATTATCTAACGGGTATTATAATAGATTTATTCGAGGAGATGAAAAGTATGGATGTCTTGTTAGATATTTCAAATTTGTTTAAAACGGATTTTTCCCAAAAAGTAATAAATTCTCTTATAAAAATTAGACCCGGTGAATCGACCACTTACTCTGGTCTAGCAAAAAAGATAAATTCAAAAGCGTATAGAGCCGTAGGAAGCGTTCTAAGAAATAACCCGCTGCCTCTGATTATTCCATGTCATCGAGTTATAAAAAAGGATGGAAAAATAGGAGGTTTCATGGGAAAAATGGATGAAGATTGGCAAATAAATCTTAAAAGAAGTTTACTTCGAATTGAAGGCATTTTATGATTTAATCTCTACAAAATAATGGAAACTAATTTAAAATTTAATTACTTTTTAATCATATTATGGTTAGAATCTCAGCTCTACGACCCTATAATCCAAATAACCCAAACGAATTTACTACGAATCCGTATGATGTTATTGGAAAAGAAGAAGAATTCCAATTGAAAGAAAACCCCAATTCGTTAATTCAACTTATTCTACCTGATGGTGAAGGCGAAGAAATTTATAACAATGCTTCGATCGCCTATGAAAAATTTAAAACTACTAGCCTTATTGTGCAAGAGGACACTCCAAGCATATATGTTTATCGTCAAGAGTCCGCTCAATTTAGTCAACAAGGGTTAATTATGGGAATCGCACTTCAAGATTATGAAGATGGCAATATAGTAAAGCACGAACATACTCGTGAAAAACCTCTTCAAGACCGAACTAAACATATAGTAGCGACTAATGTCGCAGCTGGTCTCGTATGGTCAGTTTTTAACGCCGATCGTGAGATAAATAAATTAATAGAGAAAATTAAACAAAAAAAACCTAAATTTGACTTTGAAAAATACGGTTATCGGCACTTAATCTGGCAAGAGACAGATCCGAATATTATTAATCAATTGTCAAATCTCTTTAAAGATAAAAAAGTCTACATAGCAGACGGACATCACCGCGCAGCGAGTGCAGCTGAATACCGAAAAACTCAGTTGAGAAAAGCCACTGAAACTGATAAATCCAATGCTCCGTGGCAATATTTATTGTCTTACGTTGCTTCAGACGATCAGATTTTGATTTTACCTTACAATCGGGTCATAAAAAGGTTGTCAGATAATGTAGACAAATTTTTAAAAAAAATGGAAGAAATTTATAAGGTTAAACAAGTTAAAAAAGCCTTTAATCCGAAAAAAAAACATCAACTCGCCATGTGTATCAAAGGAAATTGGTACAATTTAATAGTAAAAGAAAAGAAGTTTAGCTCAAAACGAGATAGCCTAGACGTTGCTATACTTCAAGATAAAGTTTTAGGCCCTATTCTAGGAATTTACGACATTCGCGCCGATGAAAACATCTTTTTTGTAGGAGGTATTCAAGATCCAAACAGCATGGAAAAATATGTCTCAGAAAAAGGAAATGATATATTTTTCAACCTATATCCCGTAGATATAAGGGATTTGGAGGCTATTTCTGATGCAGGGGGCGTGATGCCACCGAAATCTACATGGTTTGATCCTAAGCTTCTGTCTGGGTTAGTTCTTCACGATTTGGCTGAAAAATAAAAGTATCATTTAAATTTGGAGTTTAGAAGATTGGATAAAAAGAAACAGCCTACAAAAAGATATGGAACTTGCTCCAAAGATTGCTACGGTTCATGTGTATTTATGGGCGAATGGAACGACCAAGCTCCTGAGAGGAAATTCCTAATTGCTAAACCTTTAAAAGACCACCCTTTCACCAATGGATTCTTATGCGCGAAATTAAATCAGAGAGAAAGGTTACTGTACCATCCTCAAAGAATAAAAACCGCATTAATTAGGACGGGTCCTAAAGGTAGTAATTCCTTTAAATCGACTACTCTTGAAAACGCATTAAATTTTATTGCTAAAAAATTACTACAAGTCAAGAATGAATTCCACCCCTCATCTATCGTAGCGGCTTACTATGCGGGAAACAATAGTTTAATCTCAAAATACGCCCCTATTCGATTCTTCGGTAATCTTGGTGCTACAATTACAAATAAGGGTATATGTAATGAAGGAGGATGTTCGGCTTTAGAAGAATTGTTTGGTACATATTCTACTACCAATACTTTCCAAATAGTTAATCCCAATAATCGCTTAATTGTCGTGTGGGGAAACAATCTATCCGATCGAAATACTCACGCCTACTTCTTGGTTAAAAAAGCAATTAAAAATGGCTCACTTGTTGTTGTAGTTAATCCGATTAAGACTCAATTAGTAGAAAATGCTAATATGTTTGTACAACCTTTCCCTGGTACCGACCATCTGATTGTCAAAGTAATTTTGAATAAAATTATAACATCTGAAAAATACGATAAAGATTTTATCAATCAACATGTTGACAACTACAAGAACCTTTTTACAGAAGTTGAAAAAATTGATGAAAATAAAATATATCGTCAAACAGGCTTAGATCGTAAAACTCTACAAGAATTCATAAATCTACTCCTTAAATATAACCATAAAACTCTTTTTATCGTAGGATTTGGACCCCAGAAGTATTTTTATGGTGGAAAACTTCTAAATACAATAGCTTTAATTCAAATTCTTCTTGGGAATTTTGGTAAACCAGGAACAGGTTTTTTATTTTCTCAGAGTGACTTTAATAAAGAATTTCTGAAACCACTTATTGATTATATTACTATACCAAAAACATACGCACCATATGAAACTATTCCGCTTGTAAATCTCGGAACCTCCTTAAGCTCCAATAATTTCAAAATGTTATTTATCTATAATTTTAATCCAGCTAGTTCTCTCCCTAATCAGAACATTCTTAGAAAATCTTTATCCCGGGATGATTTGTATATAGTAGTATTAGACATGTTTTTAAACGAGACGACAAAATATGCAGATATTGTTATCCCCGCAAAATTTGACCTCGAATGCGATGATTTAATCACGCCTTATTTTATACCCGGGATATCTATAAATCAAGGGGGGCCTTGTCCATATTCGGATTGTTTATCGAATTATGAGTTTTTTCAATTATTAGCTAAAAGAATTGGATGGCATGATGATAAATTTCTTCAAGAAAGTCAAGAAGAAATAGTTGAACAATGTGTTAGATTATTACCCGAGGAGATTCAACAAAATCTAAGAGACAATGGGTATCACATTCCTTTCGGAACTAATGATATCCCTTTTATCGATTTAAACTTTCCAACCTCTAATGGTAAAATTCAAATCCACAGCTCCCATATTAGTTTATTTGACCAAAAATTAGATGTTTTGCTACATCGAAATAAGAATGAATTTTATTTACTCTCGCCGTCTCATAAATATTTTATACACTCCCAATTCGGCGAAATTCATGAAGGCTACAGGAAAATCTTTAGTAAAATATTCTTAAATCCTATTGATATTGAATCACTCGGAATAAAGCCGCCGCAAGAAGTACTAGTTTCTAACAAGTTTAGTAAAGCAAGATATATCTTAGATCAAAATATCGCTTTAAAACCGGGTATAGCTTTAATTTATTCTGGGGCGCCTTTTGTTAATAATGAATATGAGAATGTTAATATCTTTACTCCAGATAAACCTGAGGAATCAGAAAATTCAGGAGCATACTTTTCTACGATCGTGAAAATTTCCAGAATTAAAAGCATTTGAAAAAAATTGATTTTTAAATAATTTAGAAATATCTAAATCTTATTATTTTATAATTTTTTTAAGAAATCTGACATTTTTTCGGCGATTTTAGTAGCTGCGTGTACTTGTGTTTCTATGGTCTGAGCTCCTATATGAGGCGTAAGAATTAAATTCCCCTTGAAATTACATAACTCCATATCTTTCAACGGTTCTTTCCTGTAAACATCCAACGCAGCTCCACCAATCTCTTCGTTTGCCAAGGCTTTTAATAAAGCTTTTTCGTCAATGAGACTTCCTCTAGCGGTATTAATTATAATAGAATTTTTTTTCATTAATTTAAGGTTTGTTTCATTGATAGTATTTTCTGTTTGAGGTGTAACGGGGAGATGTAAAGATACAATTTGAGTGTCTTGGAGTAATTCGTCAATAGATGAATATAATTTGCACCCCATGTTTTTGGCTTCTTCTATAGCTTTAGGACCTTTACTAAATCTAGAATAAACGCCAACTTCCATTTCTAACGCCAAGGCTTTCTTCGCTAATTGTTTAGCTATGTTTCCAAATCCGATTAAACCTAATTTCTTACCTTTCAAAGTGTAACCCAAATACTGGCTTTTATTCCATTCTCCACAATGCATCGTTCGGTCCGCGTTTGAGATATGTCTAGCTAACGTAAACATTAATCCAAGGGCTAATTCTGCTACTGAAACTGAAGGCGCTTCTGGTGTGTTCAAAACTTTAATGTTTAACTCCGCAGCTTTTTTCCTATCGACATTATCCAAGCCTACTCCAGCTCTTCCAATAACTTTAAGGTTTTTCGCTTTTTCTAATACTTCTGCTGTTAATTTGGTTCGAGAACGTACAACGATTCCGTCGTAATTTCCAATCTCTTCTTTTAGTTCCTCGTTAGTTATTTTAAAGTTTTTCACTACATCAAAGCCGTTTTCTTGAAAAATTTTCACTCCTTCTTCTTGAAGTTTGTCGCTAATTAAAATTTTCATAAACATCAATTTTTAATAATTTAAAATAAATGGATAATATTTTTAGTAAATTAATGTTTAAAAGAATTTTTGCTGATCTAATTTTATCCCTTTAAATATCAAAATTAATTGGACAAGAAAAAAAATAACACAAAATAACAATAAAAAAATAAAAGATTAGATTTAAAAATTTCACTGGTTCAATCTTAAATCAGAAACGATATCTGTTAAGATCTTTAACATGTTTTCGAGATCTTTTACTGTCACTTCACCCATATGGCCAATCCGGAAGGTCTTATTCTTCAAATCTCCATAGCCGTTAACAATGCGATAACCCTTTTCTAGTAATGTTGAAACCATCTTCACAATGTCGATATTCAACGAATTCTTCATAGTAGAAACTGTATTGGATTCGTATCCTTTCTCTGGAAACATCTCAAAATTAATATCTCGTGCCCACATTCTAGTACGTTTTCCTAATCGTTCATGTCTTTCAAATCTTTTTTCTAATCCTTCGTGATTCAAGATATAATCCAACTGAGCCGCTAAAGCTCTAATTTGAGGTATTGGTGGCGTTGTTGGGGTTTGATGTTTTTCAGATCTTTTGACTAAATCAAGAAAGTCAAAGTAAAACCCTCTGTTTTTAACCTGAGAAGTCTTTTCGATTGCTGCTTTGGATATTGAACATAGAGCCAGTCCTGGTGGTATTGTAAAAGATTTTTGAACTGAGGCTAAACACACATCGATTCCTAATTTATCAACCTCAATTTTAATTCCGGCCATTGATGATGTTGCGTCAACGCATACTAAAGCGCCAAAATCTTTAATAACTGGGACTACTTCATTAATTGGGTTATAAACTCCTGTGGAAGTTTCATTTGATTGGATAAAAACTACAGCATATTTATCCTTATTCAATGCTTCTTGGGCAAATTCGGGAGTTATTGGTTTACCCCATTCTACGCCCTCTTTTACAGCGACTTTCCCATTTGAAACTCCAATTTTGTACCAACGATCTCCAAATGCTCCAATCGAAAAAAATAGAGCCTTCTCGTCTTTTTTAACTAAATTTCTTACACAAGCTTCCATTAGTCCAGTAGCGCTCGATGTAGAGATTAAGCAATTATTAGAGGTAAATAAAAGCTTTTTAAGCCCTTCTTCTACAAGTTGATGCATTTCTGCGTATGGTTTAGACCTATGCGTGTCGTTTGGTTTTGCCATTTCTTTTAATATTCGCTCTGGAATGTAAACGGGTCCAGGGGTGAATAATTTTATTTGAGAACCTTCTTCTTTATTAAAGTGAATTTCAGACATATTCTAATCAAGAATCTTGAATTAATGATCGATAATAAATATTAATGAAAGATTAGGATTTAATGTTTTATTATTGCTAATTCGTTCAGTTTAAGAAAAAAAAATAAAGTGAGAGTATATTCAGGTCAAGATTAGATATTCTCTATATTTATCCATTCCATTATTATAAAGACAAGTTTAAAGTTTCTAAAACTTTTTAACGATAACCCGAATTCGCTCAAATATAGTGCCGATCTTAAAACGCCATTAAGGGCTAGTGCTATTAGAAGAGAACAAAGGTAAAAAATAAAACTTACATCAGCAAATAATATTGCAAAATATGTCGTTATAATAGTTAATATCCCAAATGCCATGTTTAAACTTCGAAATAGAGGTGAAAATGTATTAACAATTAGCCCTTTTAAAAACCCAGCAAGACCTATAAGAAAACTGGGTAAAGCTAAAAAATATATGATATAACTCGCAGGAATGTGAGGTTGTGAAAAGATAAGGATCAAAATAAGACTAGAAAACATTATAGATATAACTCCTGCTATAAGGTTTAAAACCTTTTTTATGTAATTCAAATTCTTATTAAATATGCCTTTATGAGCTCTTAAGAATCCATAAATTAGTAAACAAGACATCGGGTAGACAGCCGCTGACATAAGAATAATTAAACGAAAAAATAAAGTTAAAATTACCATCATTATTAGCAATGCTACAAGAACAATATGATCAACCAATAACTTCTGTTTATTTAGAAGCAGAATACTCATATAACAATCCTCAGCGTTTTTACAATTTATTTATTATATCTAAATATTTAACACATAAATTTATAACTTTTATTATTTAATGTTTTAATGCATTGATTTTAATATGTCGATAAAGATAATTATAATTTTTATTAAAAATTAAAAATTGTCCCTACACTCGTGTTAAACGCTTTAATTCTACTATTACTGGTTTTATTAACCATTTCGATAATTTTTTCTCCACTACAATGAATAGGAAAGATATATAGCGTATCATCAAATATATTTAGTGTATTTAAGTAATCTATTGTAACTCTAATCTTTTCTTCAGACGCAGCCGCCATATGAAACCCTCCTATTATATGACTTATTGGTTTATTTGAGTAATACTTTACATAATCTAAGGTATTCATTAAACCAGAATGGCAACAACCGTTTATCAAGACTATGTTTTCATCAAACTCTAAAATCAAACATTTGTCGTCTAATATTTTATCAGTCTTTAGAGTGCCCTCTTGAAGCGAAAAGAAGTTATTGAAATCTTCTTCAATGTGATTTCTAGGAATTTCTCCGCTTACGGTAATTTTGAGCCCATCAACATTTAGGATTTCATATAGATCTCTCGTGAACTGGACCTGTCCATTTAAAGCCTTTATTTTTTTTAAATCTATTGGCTCTTGATTGACAATCTTTGAAGACGAGAGTAATGGCAGAATTTCTTCTCTTGACTTTCCTTCTAAATCTTCAATTTTTAAATTCCTCTCTCGCCTGAAAAACCTTTCGAAAGTAGCACTCTCATGGCTAATAACGGGCACTTCTTTTTCTATTCTTTCTAGTATCTTGAATAATCCCCCCAGTG
>JABUBM010000267.1_pt1 | contig 12487 bp, 10 predicted proteins | sample 7240321 | NCBI WGS metagenome assembly JABUBM01 (sample SAMN07256344, study PRJNA390944) | subsurface metagenome | isolation source: Methane hydrate marine sediment | place: Pacific Ocean: Eastern North Pacific, ODP site 1244 | collected 2002
CTACTCCTTCTCCTATTATCAAGAGATTATCCCAGGCTGCTGAGAATCCCCGGAATCATCGTTATCCTTCTTATCAAGGTCTTCTTTCCTTTCGCCGGGCGGTCTCTCAATGGTACCAGAGGAGGTTTGGGGTTAGACTTGATCCAGAGAAAGAAGTCCTTACCCTTATCGGCTCTAAAGAAGGGATAGCTCATATATCTTTAGCCTTGATTAATCCCGGAGATATTGCTTTGGTACCTGATCCAGCTTATCCTGTCTACGGGGCAGGTGTTATGTTTGCTGGAGGAAAATCCCACCTCCTGCCTCTCCGGGAGGAAAATCACTTCTTACCCTGTCTAGAAAAAATAAACAAGAAAGTAGCCCAGAGAGCAAAGATTTTATTCATCAACTATCCTAACAATCCCACGGCAGCGGTAACAACAAAGGATTTCTTTCAGAGTATAGTAGATTTTGCTAAAGAGTTTAATATAGTTGTCTGTCATGATCTTGCTTATTCAGAAATCTCTTTTGACGGATATTCACCCCCCAGCATTATGGAAATAAAAAGGGCTAAGGAAGTAGCCATAGAGTTTCATTCTTTATCAAAAACTTTTAACATGACAGGCTGGCGCATCGGGTTTGCCGTGGGAAACAAAGCCATAATTGAGACTCTGAATGAGGTGAAAACCAATATAGATTCAGGCGTTTTTCAGGCTGTCCAGGAAGCAGGAATAGAGGCTTTGAGGATGAGCGAACACGCCGTGAAAAAGACACAAGAGATTTACCAGAGAAGAAGAAATATCTTGACTGAAGGGCTGGCCAGAATAAATTGGCAGATTCAACTACCCAAAGCTACCTTTTATCTCTGGCTAAAGATCCCCTCAAGATTTTCTTCCTTAGAATTTACTGAGCTCCTCATGGAGAGGTGTGGAGTGATAGTCACTCCCGGCATTGGCTTTGGCTCCTGCGGAGAGGGTTATATTAGAATAGCCTTGACAGTAAGTGAAGAGAGACTAGAGGAGGCAGTAAAAAGAATTAGAGCTGATAATTTGATAAGCAGGGAGTTTCTAAATGCCAAGATTAAGTGTAAATGTTGACCATGTAGCTACTTTGCGTGAGGCTAGAAAAGTTAAGGAACCAGATCCAGCAGCTGCCGCACTTTTAGCAGAGCTAGGCGGAGCAGAAGGAATAACCATTCATCTAAGACAAGATAGAAGGCATATCCAGCCGCGTGACTTGGATCTTTTGCGGATGATGATACACACTAAATTGAATCTCGAGATGGGAACTAGCGAGGAGATAGTGAAAATTGCCTTAAAAACAAAGCCCGATCTGGCTACTTTGGTTCCAGAAAAAGAGACCGAGATAACTACCGAGGGGGGGCTCGATCTTTCCCAAGAAGACCCCAGGTTAAAAGAAGTGATCTCCCTCCTTCACCAAATGGAAATCCCGGTTTCTCTCTTCATAAATCCAACTCCAAACAGTGTAAGAAAAGCACACAAATTGGGAGCAAATGTAGTGGAGCTCCATACCGGACCTTATGCCGAAGCAACTAGTTTCCTCGATTCAGCCACCGAACTGGAGAGAATTGCCGGGGCCGCCGCCTTGGCCAAAAAGCTCGATCTGGAAGTGCATGCCGGACATGGTTTAAACTACCAGAGCGCAAGAAAAATTTGCCTTATAGAAGAGATAGAGGAAGTTAGTATAGGCCACTCTATCGTTGCCCGGGCGTGTCTGGTCGGAATGAAGGAAGCGGTAAGGGAGATGGTAAGATTAGTTGGTCGGTAAGGGCCTTTATGATTAGAGCAATAGGAATAGACATTATTAAAATAGAGAGATTAAAAAAAGCTTTGCAGAGATGGGGAACTCGACTCGAGCGAAAGATTTTTACCCCTGAAGAGATTACTGCTAGCCAAGGGAGAACAAGACTCACTTATCTAGCAGGAAGATTTGCTGCCAAAGAAGCTGTGTTCAAATCTCTGGGAACTGGTGGATATTGGCAAGATATTGAGGTTTTAGCAGAGAAAAACAACAAGCCCTACATTGTGCTCCAGAAGAAGATGAAAATAATTGCTGACCAAAAAGGAGTAAAAAAGATCTTGATTAGTCTATCGCATGATAATGATTATGCTATAGCTCAAGCTATAGCAATTGGAGAGGAAAAGGATCAATGATGAAGGTAGTTACCTCACAAGAAATGAAAAGGTTAGACGAACTTACCATAAAGACGATAGGAATACCTAGTATAGTGCTTATGGAAAATGCTGGTATCAAGGTAGTAGAAGTGATAGAAAAAGAATACTCGCCACTTCCTGAAAAGTCAGTCTATATCCTCTGTGGACCGGGTAGCAACGGAGGAGACGGAATGGTAGTAGCCAGGCACCTTTTTAACCGGAGAGTGAGAGTAAAAGTGTTCCTTTTGGCCAAGAAAAACAGAATCAAAGGAGATGCGGCTACAAATCTATCCATAGCTGAGAAATTGGGGATAGAGGTAAAGGAAATTAACTCTGCTCAGGATCTAAAGCTCTTACGCCAGGAACTCCCCCATGCTGATATGATTGTAGACGCCCTTCTGGGAACCGGTTCCACTCTTCCCCTTAGAGGATTAATGAGAGAAGCCGTTGGCTTAATCAACCAGTGCCGAAGCTATACTATGGCCGTAGATCTTCCTACCGGCTTACACGCTGACACGGGTGAGGTACCGGGAGAGGCGATTAAGGCAAATGTTACGGTGACCTTTGCCTATCCCAAAAGGGGGCTATATCTTTATCCAGGCATAAACTATACGGGAAAAATAGAAGTCGTGGATATAGGAATTCCTTCGTTTCTAGGCGAGGAAAGGATCAAATGTAATCTCCTTACCTCCTCTGATATCCAAAAAGATTTATTTTACAGAAAACCCTCTTCTCACAAGGGAAATTTTGGGCACCTTTTGATAATTGCTGGATCGCCCGGCATGACAGGAGCAGCTACCTTAACAGCTCTTTCTGCTCTGAGGATAGGGGCAGGGCTGGTAACATTAGGAATTCCAGAAAGTTTAAATCCAATCTTAGAAATCAAATTGACTGAAGTGATGACTCTACCTCTTCCCGAGACCTCACAAAAGACTTTATCTTCCGGGGCATTCGGAAAAATTGAAGAATTTAGTGGTAGATGTAGGGCAATAGCTTTAGGTCCAGGTATCTCGGTAGAGGAGGAGACTAAAAAACTGGTGAAAATGATTATGAGAGGGTTAAACATTCCTCTGGTTCTTGATGCAGATGGGATAAACAACCTTGTAGGTGAAATTTCTCTACTCCAAAAATACAGAGCCCCTTTAATCATTACCCCTCATCCAGGGGAAACAAGCAGACTTTTAGAAATTGAAGTAGAAGAGGTTCAAAAGGATAGAATTGAATCTACTGTGGCTCTGGCTAGAGAAACGGGAGCCATCGCTGTACTAAAAGGGGCTGGAACAATAATAGCTGACAAAGAAGGTAACAGCTGGATCAACTCCACTGGCAATCCAGGAATGGCTAGTGGAGGAACCGGAGATGTTCTCACCGGTACCATTGCTGGTCTATTAGTGCAGGGGTTCTCACCTTTGTTAGCAGCCCAGACTGGGGTATATCTTCATGGACTCGCCGGAGACCTTGCTGCTCAAAAAAGGGGAGAAACAAGCCTCATAGCTGGGGATGTCTTAGAGAATCTCCCTGACGCCATAAGGAGGGTGAAAAGTGAATATTGCTGAGCTACAAAAGAAAAATATTGCTGAGCTGCATCAGATGGCAGAAGAGAGGAAGATTGAGAATTATCGCTATCTGAAAAAACAGGATCTCATATTTAAGATAATACAGAATGAGATTGATCGCGAAAAAGTAGCTTACGGATGCGGGGTCTTAGATATTCTTACTGAGGGATACGGATTCTTGAGATCAAACTATGTCTCTGGGCCGGATGATATATATGTTTCCCCCTCACAAATTAAAAGATTTGACCTACGTGAAGGAGACACGGTAAGTGGCCAGATTAGACCACCCAAGGAGGGTGAAAATTACTTTGCCTTGTTAAAGGTAGAGTCGGTAAACGGAAAGGATCCTGAAGAGGCAAGAAAAAGAACTATCTTTGAAAACCTAACTCCTCTTTATCCAGAGGAACGCATCACCCTGGAAGATGTTTCTGGTGACATTTCTCCTCGTTTGATTGATCTTATTGCACCCTTAGGGAAGGGACAGAGAGGTCTCATTGTTGCACCTCCCAAGACGGGAAAAACTATGTTACTGCAAAAAATCGCTAACAGCATTACCGCCAATTATCCAGAGATAGAACTTATAGTCCTTTTGATTGATGAACGACCGGAAGAGGTCACCGATATGCAACGATCCGTGGTTGGAGAAGTCGCCTTTTCCACCTTTGACGAGCCTCCAAAACGCCATATCCGAGTAGCAGAATTAGTTATCCAAAAGGTTAAAAGATTAGTAGAGCAAAAATACGATGTAGTAATTCTCTTGGACAGCGTTACCAGATTAGCTCGAGCCTATAACCTGGTTGTCCCCACTTCTGGTAAAATTCTTTCAGGGGGAATAGATGCTAATACTTTACACTATCCCAAAAGATTCTTCGGGGCGGCTCGGAACATAGAAGAAGGCGGAAGTTTAACTATTTTAGCTACTGCTCTGGTAGAAACAGGAAGTAAAATGGACGAGGTTATCTTTGAGGAATTTAAGGGAACAGGTAACATGGAACTACGGCTAACCAGGGAATTAGCTGAGCGAAGAGTCTTCCCTTGCATTGATATTAACCGCTCGGGTACGAGAAAGGAAGAACTATTGCTGAGTGAAAGGGAACTTAAGATGATATGGAGCCTCCGAGATTATCTTAATCGACAGAACCTTAAACAACCCATTGAGGCGTTAATAGAAGTAATGAAAAAAACCGAGAACAATAAACGATTTCTGGAGGTGATTTCTCATCTAGGGAAAAACTCCAAAGACTAGGAGAATAACATGAAAAAAGAAATACACCCCCCTTACCAGGAGACAATTATTAGATGTGCCTGTGGTGCAGAATATAAGACAAGGTCTACCAAGCAAAACTTACGTGTAGAAATATGCTCCCGTTGCCATCCTTTCTTTACTGGTAAACAGAAATTTCTTGACAGCGGAGGAAGAATAAAAAAGTTCCAACAAAAGTATCAACCACCACCCTCCAAACAACCCTGAAGGCCGGGAAAATACCTTATCTTTTCTGTCTGCTTACGCCTCCTTGTTTATTCCGGAGGTATTACCAATCGCTGACCTGGATAGACAACATTCGGATTAGCAATCTTATTCTTGTTAGCCTCGTATATCTTTTTCCATTTGGAAGGGTCGTTGTAAACATCTTTGTGTCCTGAGATACGCCAGAGACTCTCACCTTTCTTCACTTCGTAAAGCTTCCCGATTTTTTTCGCAGGGTAGAGTTTTTTAGGCTTAAGTTTAAGAGGTTTTTTTCCCACTCGCTGCTCTAGGGCTCTTACCCTCTTTTCCAGATTGTTTAGCTTGGCAAATAATAGATCTGTCTTCTCCTGTGTATCTCTTGCTAATTGTTTGATTTCCTTTCTAGCCTGATCAGCCTCCATTTTTGCAGTGGCGGCCATTTCTTTAGCCACGGAAACACTGGTCTGAAGATCCTTCACATCTTTCTTCAGAACCTGATGGATCTTTTCATGACCTTTTACTTTTTCCTGCACAGTAGTCATATCTCCCTGTAGAGTAGTCACATCTCCCTGTAGAGTAGTCACATCTCCTTGTAGAGTAGCCATATCTCCCTGTAGTTTCTTATTAATCTTCATCTGTTCTTCTGCTCTACGGGCTATTTCTCTTGCTTCTATGGTCGTCATGAGTCCTTCCGCCATTTTTGCTCGCCACAGCCCCAGCTTGGCCAGTACAATTTCCTTAAACTCCCCAGCTCTCAATGCCGTATCTACAGAAAGCTCTTTTGCTTCTGCTGCAATCTTTCCGGTCTGAACGACTTCCTTCTGAAGTCCCTCACATTGGGCCAAGGCTTCCTCTAGGTTTACCGTGGAAGGCTGCCCGGCTAATCCAATGCCGCTCATCAAAAACAATCCGGTTCCCAAAACTAAGATTCCTATTCCAGCATTCCTAAGCATCTTCTTCACCCCCTTGAAGACTTATTTACCAAATGATTCCCACATCCATGTTGGGTTATCATCGGTCGAAAGGAAAATCCCAACAAATCCCTCCAACCTAGTTTTTCTGTATGAAAACTCCCAACAAACAACCACCCATCATTTTTATTGAAACGCTACTCATTCTTTATATGAGCCTAGCCCTCAAACGTCTTATCCTCTAAATGTTGTTTTTTTTAGCCATAGGAATTTTATTGAAACTCCAGTGGTCTTACAACGGAGGAAATACGTTTCATTAAATCGGCTCTTTCCACGTCATTCTCAAATGATCTTAGTCACAACCACTTATTAATACAGCTGTGGCTATTAGGAATCCAAGACCGAGAAGCACTCTCTGACCTTTAAGTTTTTTGATGGTGGCAGCTTGCTTGTCTCTAGTCACCTTGAGTGAATTTACCTCTTCGTTTAGCTCACCTGTTACCTTAAAGAAATTATCGGTGATCTGCTTGATGGTTTGAGCCTGCTCAACATTGGCAGCCTCGAGTGAAGCATTGGCAGCCTCGAGTGAATCCAGTTTGCTGTTGAGTTCTCCGGTTATCTTAAAGAAATTATCGGTGATCTGCTTGATGGTTTGAGCCTGCTCAACATTGGCAGCCTCGAGTGAAGCATTGGCAGCCGCGAGTGAATCCAGTTTACTGTTGAATTCTCCGGTTACCTTAAAGAAATTATCGGTGATCTGCTTGATGGTTTGAGCCTGCTCAACATTGACAGCCTCGAGATCAGTGTACGCTGCCTTAAGACGATCCAGTTCACCTCTCAACTCTTGAATTTTTCTGGAATAGACATTGGTGGCCTCTTCAATCTTTCTGGCTTGTTCGATATTGATTGCTCTTAGCTTTTTGATCTCTGTCTCTAGTTGGCCGGTTACTTTGAAGAAATTATCCTTCATCTGCTCGATTACCCATACCTGATCAGCAATTGCCGCTTTAGCTTCTACGAGTTGTTCTCTCACCGACTTTTCTTGGGCCTTAACCGGCATCTGAGTCCAGAGAATACCGAATGCTAATAATCCTACCATCCCACATCTTTTCAAAAAAGTCTTCGTTAACATTTCTCAGAACCTCCTCCGTTCGTCAAGTATTTTTAAAAAAACCTTACTTTCACCTCCTTTCCCAACAAATCATCAGCTTTTTACCTAACGCCCACCTATTTATGTGTATGTCGAATATCTTCAATTTTGAAGTTATTTTAACAAAACTTCTCCCAACTGTCAAGAGGATATCTCGGGACTCTTCCCCTCCGTCGCTGTATATCAGGTTAATACTGACCCAATTCGTTCCACCGCTTCTTGCATTCTTTTCTCATCAACCACCAGTAAGGAGGAATTCTTCTGATTCTTTCTGCTACCGGCATCATTCTCTTCACTCTTTTATTTTATCTCATCAGGACCTGCAATCCTGCCCTTAATTGATGAAGCAGCGGCTATTGCTGGACCAGCTAGATAAACTTCACTTTCAGGATGACCCATTCTTCCTCTAAAATTACGATTGGTGGTGGCAACTGCCACCTCCCCTTTCCCCAGTACGCCCATATGTCCTCCAATACAAGGTCCACAGGTAGGAGGACTAATCAGTGCACCTGCCTCTGAGAAAATCTGAAGTAATCCTTCTTTTAGAGCCTCCAGGTAAACCAAAGGAGTAGCTGGAACAATTATCAGCCTAACCTCTGAATGAACCTTCTTTCCTTTCAATATTCCTGCAGCAACTCTTAGGTCTTCCAGATGACCATTAGTACAACTACCTATAACCGTCTGATCGATGGCTACTGATTCCACCTCTGATATTCCCCTAACATTGGCGGGTAGAGACGGTAAGGCCACCTGAGGCTCAATTTTCCCAACATTGTAATCCCTCGTCTCCAGATATTCAGCCTCAGGATCACTGTAATAAAGGCTGAAATCCCTTTCTCCTCTCCCTTTAATATAATTTAAGGTAACCTCGTCTGGCTCGACAATGCCATTCTTGGCTCCGGCTTCTACAGCCATGTTACACATGGTAAATCTCCCTGCCATGCGCATCCTGGAGAGAACCCTGCCGGTGAATTCCATACTCCGATAAGATGCTCCATCAACCCCTATATCCCCAATTGTATAAAGGATCAGATCCTTGGCACTAGTCCATGGCTGAAGTTCACCATGATATGTCAACCTAATGGTTGAGGGGACCCTAAGCCAGATCTTACCGGTGAGCATGACAGCAGCTAGATCTGTACTGCCTACTCCACTGGCAAAGGCAGCCAAAGCTCCAGCAGTACAGGTATGAGAGTCAGCTCCAATTACCAGATCTCCCGGGAGAACCAGTCCCTTTTCCGGGAGCAAAACATGCTCTATGCCGCAGGCTCCTGCCTCAAAATAATGGGTGATATTTTGGCACTGCGCAAATTCCCGGACCAATCTGCATTGGTCTGCCGTGATTACATCCTTATTGGGTGTGAAATGATCGAGTACAAAAGCCACTTTTTCTGAATCAAAAACTCGCTGTCCATCCCACTCCTCAAACTTCTTTATGGCCAAAGGAGCCGTAATGTCATTAGCAAATGCAAGATCGACTTGAGCCTCGACAAATTCTCCTTCTTTCACCTCGGTGGTTCCAGAATGAGAAGCTAGGATTTTCTCAGTGATGGTCATTGGCATGGTGAAACCAGAAGTCATTCCCGTCCCCTATCGGATGCATTCAATATACAGAAAGATATAAAACTGTCAAGAAATATCTCGAGACTCTATTCCCCGAATCTCTTCATACTGAGCAATAATCCCATCCCCAGAAAAAACATTATAATAGAACTTCCCCCATAGCTCACCAGAGGTAAAGGCATACCGGTAACAGGCATGATCCCTATCGTCATTCCCACGGTAATAAAAACCTGGAAAAATAATAGAATGATCAGACCACCACTTACCAGCCTGGTAAAACCATTGGTAGATTGTCTAGCTATCTTCATGCCTCTAGTTATAATGACAAAATACAGTCCTAAAAAAATCCCTGTTCCAACAAATCCCCACTCTTCACCAATGCTGGCGAATACAAAATCCGTAAAGGGTTGAGGAAGAAAACTGAGTTGGGTATGAAGAGCTCCTCCAATACCTTTGCCTACTAATTTTCCTGAACCTAGAGCAACCTTAGACTGTAGGACGGCCCACCCTGTGCCAAGAGGATCTCGACCGGGATTCAAAAAGGTCAGAATACGCATCTTTTGATAGGGACGTAACAATAAATAAAAAAATGGAAAGGAAGATGCCCCTATTCCCAGAATGGTAAGGAGCTTTCTCGAAGAGACACCGGCCAAAAAGAGCATCCCCAGCCAAAGTGGAAGCAAAATGAGAGCACTTCCCAGATCAGGTTGCAGGGCGACTAAGACAAGGAAAGGGAAGGTAAAACAAAAAGATAGACCTATTTGTCCCCATCCTATATTATCCTTGGCAGCCAGCAACTTAGCTAAAACAATGATGAGGCTGAGTTTAGCAAACTCAGAGGGCTGGAAACTAAATGTCCCCAGTCTGAGCCACCTCTGTGCACCATGTGCACCTTCTCCTCTAAATAATACTAAAAGGAGGGTAATAAAAATTGCCAAATAAAAAAGATAAGCTACCTTCTCCCATAGACTGATTCGAAGATAAGAAAATAGAAATAGCAGCCCCAATCCTATTCCCACCCAGGCTATCTGGCGAAAAAAATAATAAGACTGATCAACAAAAGAAATCGTATAAAGATGGAAAAGTCCACCCAGAGAAAGACCTAAGACCACCAATAGAAGTAGCCAATCGTATGGTCGAGAATCAGTGTACATTTTTTTCGAAGATCTGGGAAAAAATTTTTCCGGCAATCTGGGGAGCAATCTGTATATCTTCTTCTCGATTTTCTACCAAAACCACGATAGCCAGACGGAGATGAGTAGATGAAGCATAGCCTATAAACCAATTATGGGGTTTCTCGCCTTCGGATAGCTCTGCCGTACCGGTTTTCCCGGAAATTTCCACTGTTTTACTTTCTGCCCGCCACCCTGTCCCTTCCCGCACTACGCCTCTTAAGGATCTTCTTAGAAAATTGAGTGTAGCTGAAGAAAGAGGAACTTTTTCCATCTTTTGGGGTTGAAATTCCTTAATAAGATTACCTCTCGGGCCCACTATCTTCTTTATCAAATAAGGCTTAATCAGGTATCCTCCATTGGCTATAACGCTGATGACTTTAAGCATTTGAACCGGGGTAACTAAGATATACCCCTGTCCAATGGAGAGATTGACCGTGTCCCCTCCATACCAGGCCTCCCCTTTGCGTCTCTTCTTCCAATCGGGGGTGGGTAAAAACCCTGGTTTCTCAGATTCAAGATCTATACCGGTGGACTTACCTAAACCAAAGAGGCGAGCGTATCGGATTATTCGTTTTACTCCCAGGCGCAAGCCCAGTTGATAAAAGTAGACATTGCAGGAATGAATAATAGCCTGTTCCAGATTTATTTCCCCATGACCTTCTTCTTTCCATCCCTTAAACACCCGGTTACCAATGGTAAAATTCCCTCCACAAAAGAGGGTATCCTCCTTGCTAATAATTCCCTCCTCCAGAGCCGCTGAAGCAGTTATGACTTTAATAGTGGAACCAAGAGGATATTCTCCCCTGGTAGCTCGATTCTCCAGGGGATGTAAAGGTTCATCTCTTAATCTATCCCACTCACTTTCTGATATACCCCAGGAAAAGAGATTTGGATCAAAGCCAGGGTAACTCACCAAAGCAAAGATCCCTCCGGTATATGGATCACCAATCAATACCACCCCTTTCCTTTCTCCCAACTCTTTTTCAACAATCTCCTGCATTCGAAGATCGATGGTTAAATAGACATTATGACCTGGGATAGGATCTTTCTCGGAAATTGTTCTTAAGGCGCGGCCATGAGCATCTACTTCTATTTGTTTACCTCCCTTTTCTCCTTGTAGATATCTATTGCATACCTTTTCTACTCCCATCTTCCCCACCAGATCTCCCAACTCGATGCCATAGCCAGAACTAAGCGTAAGCTCGGCTTGGTTCACCTCTCCCAGGTGACCAAGAAGATGAGAGGCGAGTCCGCCGTAAAGATAAGTACGTACTGGTTGGGCAACAATGACAACTCCGGGGAACTCTTCCTCTCTCTCCAGGAGAAAAGTCACGGTAGACATACCCACATTTTTTTTCAACACCACAGGTTTAAAAGGATTGGGGGCCCGGCGAATTCTTTCCGGAATAGCCTTTTTATCTAGCTTTAAGATAATAGCTAGACGATCAAGAAGATGGTCTGGATTACTTACATTGGATGGAATTACCCCTACTGAAAATGAGGCCTCATTGTGAGTTAACTTCTTACCATTTCTATCCAAAATAAGACCTCGGGTACAAGGAAGAGGAAGAAGTTGAAGGCGAGAATTCTTAGAAATACGAAGATATTTTTCTCCTTCTATTAATTGCAGCCAGGCCATCCTTGCCAGAAGAATGAGAAAACTACAGACTATGAGAACCAATAAAATCTTAATCCTTGTCTCAAATCTCTTTCTTTTGCCTCTTACTGGAACCAAAATTTACTCCTCAAAAAACTTTTCGTGCGGCTGTGTCACCCCCTGATCTCTCAATTTATCTGATGGGATTTTTCACTCTGGCACCAATCACTTCCTTTTCTTGTAAGCACTACCCGTTCCTTTCCTTGGTAATCCGAGACAATCTTAGGAGGTAAAAGCTGAGGTTGGGCCGAAATTAAATCCTTTATAACCTTGACCTGACCGGATCCAATCTCTAGAGCAAGAAGACCTCCTCTATTCAAAAAACGAGGAGCTTGCCAGATAATTCTTCTATGCACACTTAATCCTTCTTCCCCGCCTTCCAGAGCCACCTTCGGTTCTTTTCTTACCTCAGGTGGCAAATTCTTCATCTGAGTGGAGGCTACATAGGGAGGATTGGAAATTACTAAATCAACTCTTCTCTCTAAGCCTAGCCTGATAAGAGGAGTAAATAAATCTCCCCTTAAAAACTCAACCTTTTTATCCACATAATGCAATTGGGCATTGCATCTGGCGACTTCCAAAGACTCGGGTGAAATATCGACCGCCCAGATCCTTGATCTTTCTAATTGCTTGGCTAAAGTTATGGCAATATTTCCACAACCCGTTCCCAGATCAACGGCAATAAATTCTCTTCCTCTTGGCAAACTAGTTACTTCAAGAACCTTTTCTACTAATATCTCGGTCTCAGGACGGGGTATGTAGACCCTCGGGTTCACCTTGAAACTGTAACCCATGAAATCTTGGCTGCCGGTAAGATAGGATAGGGGGACATATTGACCACGCTTTTTCACCAAATTTAGGAAAAGGGTACGAAC
>JABUBM010000268.1_pt1 | contig 12456 bp, 12 predicted proteins | sample 7240321 | NCBI WGS metagenome assembly JABUBM01 (sample SAMN07256344, study PRJNA390944) | subsurface metagenome | isolation source: Methane hydrate marine sediment | place: Pacific Ocean: Eastern North Pacific, ODP site 1244 | collected 2002
TCCTACGTTAGAAAACTTTGCTCCTATGATGGGTGGGACATTAGTAGACAATCAATATGAGGGAATAAATTACAAAAGTCTACCTAACCCAATGTTCCCCTTAGGATATGGAATTGTAGGGGATAGATTTGTCTTATCCAGCGGCATAGCGAATATTATAGATGCTCAAAAAGGAGATATGGCCACTTTGGATAAGCTGGAACCTATAAAATATATGCTTTCTTTTCCTAAGGTTTTTTCTCTATTGTATATAGATATGAATTCTGTTAGCGAAATTGTAGAAAGGTTTATGCAAATGGCAGTACAAGAGATACCAGAAGGAGCAGAAGAAGAGACCGAAGGGGCAAAGAGAAAAGAATCTTTAGATGCTGTATTAGAAGGTTTAAGCAGTCTTGAAAATATTTTATTCTGGGCAGGCCTCGAAGAAGACCATTCCTATGCCTGGTTAGAGATTAATTATAAATAGAAAAATAGAAATTGCGTATAAAGCATCTTGGATTTTAAAAAATTGGAATTCTTAAGGTTTATATGATAACATATAAAAGTTATTTAGAAAGAATATATTTGAATTAATTGCTCGGCCATATTATTAATTTAAATGAGTATCTAAAAAAGTTGAAAAAGGCAAACTCTCCGAAAGGACAGGACGCAAAGTTATGGGTCTAAAATATTTTATATTATGACTGCCAAACTACCAACTTTTTATTTGTTTTAGGAGATGAACAAATGGAAGATAGAGATAAAGATAAAGAACAATTGCAAAATGAATTAATGAGATTGCATGAGAAGATTGCTCAGTTAGAACATGTAAAAGCCAGCCAAAAACAGACAGAGAAAAAATTGGTAAAATCTGAAGAACTATACCGTTTAATAGCTGAGAATACCAGTGATGTAATTACTTTACACAAGTTTAATTTAAAAGCAACATTTACTTATATCAGTTCTTCGATTAAAGGTAGTAGTGGGTATGAGCCAGAAGAATTACTCGGGAAATCTCCTTTTGATTTTATACATCCCGATGATAAAAAGAAATTATTTACAATATTAAAAAATTATATTAATGCCAAGGTAAAAAAGTTCTTCACTGGTAAGGAATCGCCTACTACTGGAAGAATTGAATTTTGTTTTAAAGATAAAGAGGGAAATTGGCGTTATATTCAAAGCACCGGAAACATTGTAGGAAATCAGCTGCTTTTTATCTCCAGGGATATCACCGAAAGTAAACAAACCGAAGAAGCTTTGTATAAAAGCCGACAAGAATTTGTTAGTCTATTTAAGAGTATTCCCGAGGCCTTAGTTTATACAGACGAAAAAAGTAATATTTTAGATATAAATCCCCGATTTACTGAACTTTTTGGCTACACCTTAGAAGAGATTAAAGGTAGAAATATGGATGATGGAATGATTCATCCCCTCAATAAAATAGAAGAAGGGAAAGATTTAGTTAAGATAGCCTTATCTAAAGGATATCTTAACTATGAAACCATTAGAAAGAAAAAAGATGGAACCTTATTTCCTGTATCTATACCTGGTTCTAATATTGTAATTGATGGTGAACTAAAGGGGATATTAGGAACCCATACAGACATCACCGAACGTAAACAGAATGAGAAACTACAAGTAGTCTTATATAATATCTCTAAAGCAGCCAACTGGACTGCACCCCTCCAACTAGACACATTTAGTAAAAAATAATGCGAGTAGAGAAAGAAAATAGATTATTTTCTAAGGTTTCGATAACATTTTTTAAAACAAATGATCATACTCGGGATAAACATAGAGAAAATTTCGAAAGTTATAAAGAATTCATTTAAAGCATAGGAAATAATATGACAGAGTTAGTCCTTATGTACCTGGCATTTTTTATTGCTGCAGGTATTAATTCTATGATCGGTATAGGTGGCGGGGTACTTTATGTCCCCATTTTATTAGCCTTTGGTTTTCCTTTTTATCAAGCTGCAGCAATTAGCATTTTTATAATAATGGTTCTCTCTCTTTCAGCTTCTTTGGTATATTATCGAGCTAAATTAATAGACTGGAAATTAGCTTTAATAATCGAACCTTTAACTGCTATTATGTCCCTTATAGGTGGATATTATTCTTCCTTTATTCAAACTAATATAAAAGTAGATAAAATTTTATTGAAAAAAATTTATGCTATATTTCTTTTTCTAATCTCTGCCTGGATGATGGTGAATGTGGTAAAATAATTAATAAAAAGAGGTAATGATTATGAAGGTTATCGGTATAACCGGATACAAGAAAAGTGGTAAAACTACTTTGACACTAAAATTATCTGATGAATTAATAAAAAGAGGTTACAAAGTAGCAGTAATAAAACATATTAACGAAAATATTGATCAGGTAAATACGGATACTTCAAAGTACAAAGAAGTTCTAACCCAGGTAGCAGCAATTACTCCTGAAGAGTCAGTAATATTTTTAAAGAACAAAAAAAATTTAGAAGAGATTATAAAATATTTTGAGGTTGATATTATCTTGATAGAGGGCTTTAAAAACGAAAAAACTTTTCCTAAAATCATTTGTCTAAGAGAGGAAAGTGAAAAGGCTGAATTATTTGATGGATTACAGCTTTGTACTGCTGGTTTTGTTTCTAAAGGGGTAGATCCGAAGCTTTGCGACTTTAATATTTTAAATGATGAGGATATAAAAAAGATAGCAAAAATAGCTATTAATAAATCATTTAAATTACCTAACTTGGATTGCGGGGAATGCGGATATCAAGATTGTTATGGTTTAGCTCAGGAGATTGTTAAAGGAAATAAAACTCTCGATGATTGTCCTTCTTTAGAACCTTCGACTTTAGTGAAAGTAAATGGGAAGATAATCTCGATGAACCCCTTTATAGCGAAAATTATAAAAAACACTATTACCGGGCTTTTGTCTTCTCTGAAAGGTTTTATTAAGGGAGATATTGAGATAAAGATAAAACAGAAATAAAAACAGTATATAGGAAAACAGTATATAGTATCGAGTATCGAGTATATAGTGTAGAAAAGAAAAGAAAGGCAAGAAGAAAATAGCGGGTAGCATACGGAATTAGTTAGCCAAGCAACTAAATAAACTTGTATCTTGTAACTTGTATTTAATGCTAACGACTATTCACTATTCACTAACGACTATTTAATAATTTCATGGAGGTGACTCTTGAATGTCAGTAGTTTCGATTAAACCAAAAACAAGTAGCAAAAAAGAGACAAAAGAAGAAATAATCTATGATGCCATAATAATCGGAGGCGGGCCTGCCGGCTTGACTGCCGGTATCTATCTTAGTCGGGCTAGAATGAATACTCTATTAATTGAAAAAGCCCTTCCTGGCGGACAGGCAATCCTTACTGAGATTATTGAAAATTATCCTGGCTTTCCCCTTGGTATTGCGGGGCCTGAATTAATGCAAAAAATGGAGGAACAGGCTGTCCGATTTGGCCTCAAGATAGAATACGGGGAAGTAGTAGAAGTTAAAATAAAAGAAGACAAAGAAGATAAGGTAAAAATAGTAAAAACCAATAATCAGGAATATAAAACTCTGACTATTGTGCTAGCTTCTGGAGCAGAAGCTCAAAAACTGGGAGTGCCAGGCGAGGAAGAATTAAGGGGGAGAGGAGTTTCTTATTGTGCCACCTGTGATGCCCCCTTTTTTAAGGACCAAAAAATAGTAGTGGTTGGTGGAGGAGATACAGCAATTGAAGAAGCTTTATATTTAACTAAGTTTGTTCGAGAAATAACCATTGTTCACCGCCGAGATAGGTTAAGAGCAACCAAGATATTACAGGAAAGAGTTTTTGCTAATAAGAAAATAAATTTTACCTGGGATTCAGTGGTAACAAAAATATTAGGTAGCGAAAAAGTAGAGGGCACTTTGATTAAAAACAAAAAAACGGGTGAGGAAAAGGAAATTTCCTGCCAGGGTGTTTTTATTTTTGTGGGTAACGTCCCCAATTCAAAATTATTAAACGAGTTAATAAAATTAGACAAAAGGGCCTATATTTTGACTGATAATAATATGATGACCTCGCAAGAGGGTATCTATGCCTGCGGAGATGTCAGAAAAAAGCTCTTAAGACAGGTAGTTACTGCCTGCGGAGAAGGAGCTACCGCTGCCTTCACCGCTCAAAAATATATTGAAGAATTAAAAGGGGTTTCCTATAAGTAGAAGAAGAGAGGATAAAAAATGAATTTTGGAATATCAACTATGTCGCTTGAGGATTATCAGTTAAAATCAAAATTAACTTTACTTAAAAAGGCAGGAATAAAATATATTGAGGTAAAACCGAAAGAAGGACATTTCAATTATCATGACACCAAATATCTGGATGAAATGTATAAGGAATTTAAAAAAAATGGAATAAAAGTAATATCAATGCATATGCCCACTAATGGTGTAGATATTTCCTTAATTGAGGAATATGATCGGGTATGGTCTGTCCGGGAAGTGGAAAAAACAGCTCTTGCCTTACTAAGATTAGAAGGAGAGATTTTAGTAGTTCATCCGGGAAGTGAAATTAAAGATGAGAAGACGAGGAAAGCGCGACGAGAAAAGAGTAAACAAAGTTTAGAAGAGATACTAAAATTTTGTGAACACTGGGGAATTAAGATTGCTTTAGAGAATACTTTACCCGGAAAGGCCGGTGATAGCATACATGAGATTCTGGAGATAGTAAAAAAATTTGATTCTAAAAGTTTAGGAATTTGTCTGGATACCGGACATTGCAACATAACTTCTTCCCTTTATAGTTATAGCAGAGTTGCGGAGTGTTTGCCGGAAATAAAAGATTATTTATATCATTTACATATTCACGATAATTTTGGAAAGAGTGATGACCATTCTCTGCCTTTTGAAGGCAATATAGATTGGAAAGGATTTGTAAAGGGCTTAAAAGAAATTAATTATCAAGGAGTATTTATGTTTGAATTAAGGAAAAAATCAAATAATGAAGAAATGCTCCGAATGATTAAAGAATCGTATCTAAATTTATTTAAGGAAGAAAAAAATGACTGATAAAAAAGGACATCTTTATTGGTTAAGAAGAAAATTACCCGACCAAAAAGTTTTAGAACGGATGGATTCATTATTAAAAGAGCTAAATTTATATACAGTCTGCGATAGTGCTCTGTGTCCTAATCGAGGTGAGTGTTTTAAAAAAGGAACAGCTACTTTTATGATATTAGGGAATATCTGTACGCGAAACTGTAAGTTCTGTGCCGTAGAAAAAGGTAAACCACTCCCCTTAGATTCGGAGGAACCCCATCATATTGCCCAGGCCGCCAAACATTTAAATCTTAAACATATAGTGGTTACTTCGGTAACCAGAGACGACCTTCCGGATGGCGGAGCAGAACACTTCGCCCGGACCATTATGGAGATTAAAAAGTTGCTTCCTGAAAGAACCATAGAGGTATTAGTCCCCGATTTTGAGGGTTCCTGGGAAGCACTCCAAATAGTAATAGACGCTCAACCGGAAGTTATAAACCATAATATTGAAACGGTTGCCCGTCTATATAATTTAGTAAGGCCAAAAGCAGTTTATAAACGTTCCTTAGAGCTATTAAGGCAGGTTAAAATTAGAGATAAAAACATTATTTCTAAATCGGGGATTATGGTAGGCTTGGGAGAGGAAAAGGATGAAGTTAGCAAGGCGATGAAAGATTTACGAGAAGCGGATTGTGATATTTTAACTATAGGTCAATACTTAAAGCCATCTCCTCACCATTTAAAAGTCAGCGATTATATCCATCCTGATAAATTTGAAGAATATCAAAAAATAGGGATGTCTTTAGGTTTTAAATATGTAGCGTCAGCCCCTTTGGTGCGCAGTTCCTATCATGCCGGTGAAATATTGAATAATATAACTTAATCGTATCTTTTGATTCGTTATTTAGTTAGCTGGTTAGTTGGTTAAATAGGTTTCAAGTTGCGGGTTTCGAGTTACAAGTCAAATCAGTTAATTAAACTAAAAAGTTAAAGCTAAAAGCGAAAAACCATAATTCAAAACTCAAAACTTTTTTCTCTCAATACTAAATTTTAAATTTTGAGCTATGGCTTTGCGTTTTGCGCTTTTCATTTTAAGCTTTTAGCTATATACTGAAAATTGAAAAATTGTATTTAAAACTAACGACTAATTTAATAAGATATTTTCTTTGATATATTTAAATATATCTGATAGAATTAAAATCAATAAATTATATTTAAGAAAATTGACCAAGGATAAGGAGGATAAGTTTGTATGACCAAATATGATATTAGTAAAGTAAGAAATATTGCCTTGGTGGGCCATGGTGATTCCGGAAAAACCTCGCTTACCGAGGCTTTGCTTTATGATTCAGGAATGATTACTAGATTAGGAGACATCAAACAAGGTAATACCACTACTGATTATGACCCCAGAGAAATAAAGAAAGGAATAACCATCAATTCATCTTTAGCTTATTTGGATTGGAAGGGCTTGATGGTAAATATTCTCGATACCCCGGGCTACCTTGATTTTATTACTGACACCAAATTAAGCCTTAGAGTTGCAGATACTACCATAATAGTTGTATGCGGAGTATCAGGAGTAGAAGTGCAGACTGAAAAAGTCTGGGATTTTGCCAATGAATACAAACTGCCCCGTGCCATTTTTATAAATAAAATGGATCGGGAAAGGGCTGATTTTTACCGAGTAAAAGATACAATTAATAAAGTTTTTGGTTCATCCGCAATTTCAATGCAGTTACCCATTGGTAAGGAAGAAAATTTCCAGGGCATAGTCGATCTAATAAAGATGAAAGCCATTGTTTATAAAAAATCAGGAGATGGTAAGCCGGTCTTTGAAGAACAGGAAATTCCCCAGGATATGAAAGAACAGGCAGAATCCTACCGGAAAGAATTAGTAGAAGCAGTAGCTGAATTTGATGATGAAATTTTAATGAAATATTTGGATGGGGGAAGTTTAACCGATCAGGAGATTACTTCTTTGTTAAAACAAGGGATAAGAGAGAAAAAGATAGTGCCTATTCTTTGCGGCTCAGCAACCATGAATTTAGGGATAGAACTTCTTCTTGATTTTATGGGCGAATACCTTCCTTCTCCATCTGAAATGCCCCCTGTTGCGGCTAAAAATGTAAAAACTTCTACGGAAGAATTAATAGAAAATTCTATTGATTCTTCTTTTTCTGCTTTTGTTTTTAAAACTGTAGCAGACCCCTATGTGGGAAATTTAACCTACTTTAGGGTATATTCAGGGAAATTACCCGAAGATTCAAATATATATAATCCTTCAAAAAGCGTGGATAATAAAGTAGGGAAGATTTATAAAATGCAGGGCAAGAATCAACGATCTATTCCTGAGGTTTGTGCGGGAGATATAGCTGCTGTAGCCAAACTTAAGAATACTATTACCGGTGATACTCTCTGCGATAAAGATAAGCCTGTTTTATTTGAAAAAATAGAATATCCTGAGCCAATAATGTTACTGGCAATCTCTCCCAAGACTAAAGGGGATGAGGATAAATTAAGTACCGCTCTAAGCAGGATAATCGATGAGGATCCTACAGTTAAAGTTTATCGGAATGAAGATACCGGGGAAACCATATTGGCTGGCATGGGTGAATCTCACCTGGAAGTAATAATTGATACCATGGAGAGTAAATTTGGAGTAGAGGTGGAAAAGAGTACTCCTAAAGTAGGGTATAAAGAGACTATTAAAAAAAGCATTAAGGTAGAAGGAAAATATAAGAAGCAGTCTGGTGGCAGAGGACAGTACGGACATTGTTGGTTAGAACTTGAACCCAGAGGAAGGGGAGAAGGTTTTGAATTTGTAGATAAAATAGTTGGTGGAGTAATTCCGCGTCAATATCGACCTGCAGTGGAAAAAGGCGTGATCGGAGCAATGAAAAAAGGAATATTGGCAGGATATCCCACAGTAGATATAAGGGCTACTGTTTACGACGGTAGTTATCACCCGGTAGATTCTTCAGAAATGGCTTTCAAAGTAGCCGGCTCGATGGCTTTTAAGAAAGGAGCGGCAGAAGCTAACCCGATCCTATTAGAGCCTATTATGGATATAGAAGTAATAGTGCCAAAAGAATACATGGGAGATATAATCGGAGATTTGAACAGTAAAAGAGGCAAGATAATGGGTATGGAAGAATCCTCAAGCGGTAAGCAAGTCATTAAAGCTAAGATCCCCCAATCAGAGATTTTCAAATATGCTATAGATTTAAGGTCAATTACTCAAGGTAGAGGCACTTTTCGTTTGGAATTTTCCCACTATGAAGAAGTACCTGCTAATATTGTACAGGAAATAATTGCTCAAGCCAAAGAAGAAGAAGAAGAGAAAAAATAATTTTTAAAAAAATTTAAAATAATTTTTAAAAAAAGAAGGATTTTTAAATTAGATATAGAATCTATTATATAGAGATGAACTTATTTATCGTCTTGCACTAGTAAAATATTGTTAAAAAGGAGGTGAATAATATGGAATGGTATTGGTGGGCAGCGATTGTTGCAGCAGTAGCGTATTTGATATACTATTTTTACGAAGTATAAGCAGTATAGAGTTAAAAAATGAATTAATATTAAATTACCAAAAATTGAAAGAAACGTTTCTATAAGTGCAGGGCGAAGCAAATTGTCCTGCACTTTATTTATCTTTATTAAAAGGGTGATTAATTTGAAATTGCTAACCAAAAAAAGATATATTTTGTTAATTTTACTTTTCCTTATTTTCTTTGTTATTACTTATGAATCAAAGGCAGATGAAGTAAGCGGGGAAAACCGGGTCATTCCCATAGGAGAAATAGATTCACTAAAAGTTTCTATAAAATTTGGGGCAGGAAAGCTGGACTTAATTTCCGGGGAAGAAGATATGTTTAAAGGCAATTTTCAATATGATAAAAGTATCTTAAAACCTAATATTCAGTATGAAATATTAAGGAAAACCGGTATTTTAACCCTATCTCAGAGTATTAAAAAAGACCTCAATTTATCATTTCCACAGAAAAATATATGGAATTTGAAATTGCCTTCCGGTGTCCCTTTGCAATTATATATTAATACTGCGACTTATAGCGGTAATATTGACCTAACTAATTTACAGATAGAAAATTTTTATATCAATTCAGGAGCAAGCCAAACCAATATTGTATTTAACCAACCCAATCTTATAGACTTAAAGAATATTAATATCAAGACAGGTGCCTCTACTCTAAAAATACTAGGTTTAGCTAATGCAAATTTTAATGAAATGAATTTTACCGGTGGAGCAGGAAGCTATACCTTTGATTTTTCAGGTAACCTGACTAAAAAGTCGAAAGTTAATATTAATGCAGGGGCAGCAAAAATAATTTTAAAGATACCTTCGACTATTGGGACCAAAATAATTATTGGAAGTTTTCCTGCTGTAAAATTAGATATTAGGGGATTTACAAAAATAAATGACCAGACTTATATTAGTCCGGAATATGGCAAGAGCGATGCTGAACTAGATATCGAAATTAAGGGAGGCCTCATAGATGTCGAGGTAATCTCATTAACTAACTAATAAGGCGCATTTAATATGCCTTCTTAGTGTGGAGCGCACAGATGATAGCGTATAGCTTATTAAGCAAAAGATCATAATTTAAAATTTAAAACTTTAAAATCCGCCAATCTGCCGATCACCCAGTCTACCAATCTGCCAGTTAAATTAGTAGTTATTGAATAGTCGCTAGCATATCGTATTGCGTATCGTGCATGTTAGCGTATAAGTATTACAGGCAAAACGTTTTTCCTGCCAATGATGTTCCCGCGGAAGCGGGAATCTATATTTTCCACTTTAACATTTTACCATTTAGTCAATACTTAGGCGTATGAAATACGCCCCCTACCTATCGCAACTTGTAATCTAAAATAATTACTTGTTTGTGGGTTATGTGACTTAGCATTAATTCTTTTACCAGCTAACCGGCTAACGGTCTTACCGATATACGAAATACGATATACGAAAATTATTGACTTTATAAATAAATATGCGTATAATTTAATTATGACACGGTTGTCATGTTGTAAAAGCATGATATGACTGTCATGCTTTTACTAAAAAAAGAGGTAATGACCTATTCCAAAAAAAACCTTTTTTAACCTGTCCAGAGAAAAACAGGAAAAAATCATTAAAGCAGCCCGGGATGAATTTGCCCAGTACGGCTTTGATTTATCCAGTATCCAGCGAATCATAGAAGCCTCAGGGATTCCCCGGGGAAGTTTCTACCAATACTTTGAGGATAAAAACGATATCTATGGGGTTGTTATAAGGGAGATAAAAGATCAAAAAATGGAATTCTTAGCCCCGGTTCTCCAAATGCGGAAGGATTTAGGATTCTTTGATTTTTTAATGCTTCTTGAAAAGCAGGCTTTTCAGTTTGCCAAACAGAATCCCCAGTCTGTTCAGATTGGCAGGGATATAATAATCAGTAAAACCCTGGAAAAGGAGAAATTATTAAAAACAATCGTTGAAGAAGCGTATAGCCAGATACAAACGGACCCAAATAGCTTATATCTGGAACTTATTAAAAATGCTATAACCAGGGAAGAAATAACGGATGCCTATTCACCGGAGACCGTAAATTTTTATGTCCAGACAATGGTTGAAGGTATCAATAAACTGCTCTTGACTCTAAACATCTCTGATCCTTTTGGGAAAGAGGGAGAGGCGATTTTAGAAGAATTTATATCTATCTTGAAACATGGACTTTGTAATTTAGAAAATAAAAAATAAGGAGGAAACAAAACCAATGATTGAAGTAAAAAATATATATCATTCTTATAAGAAGAATGATGAGTATGCAGTCAATGATGTCAGTTTCACAATTGAGAAGGGAGAAATTTTTGGATTTCTTGGACCCAGTGGGGCCGGCAAGACCACCACCCAGGGAGTTCTCGTAGGACTACTGGATTTACAGCAGGGGGATGTCAGCATTGATGGGAAACCCCGGGAGGGACAGCCTGATAAAGCATTCTTTAACCGAATCGGGGTAGGTTTCGAGAGACCCAATGTCTACAAAAAGCTTACGGGGCTCGATAACCTGAAGTTCCACGCTAAGCTCTATAACGGTGCAACCGAAGATGCGATGAAGATTCTGGAAATGGTGGGCTTAGGTGAAGAAGCGAAGAAGAAGGCAGGAGACTATTCCAAGGGGATGATGCAAAGACTTGGATTTGCCCGGTCAATGATTAACAAGCCGGACATCTGGTTCCTGGACGAGCCGACCATGGGAATGGATCCCATTGCTGCAAATAGCATAAAAAATATAATCCGGAAAAAACAAGCTGAAGGGACTACCATTTTTCTGACCACACACAACATGTTTGTGGCAGACGAGCTTTGTAACCGGGTAGCCTTTATCGTAGATGGTAAGATTGTTGCTGTGGATACTCCAAAGAATCTAAAGTTGAAGTATGGCCAAGCTCAGGTCACAGTGGAATATACTGATTCCGGAGAGCTTAAATCCGAAACCTTTGGTATGACCGGGAAGGACAAGGAACTTCTTCTAAAGTTTCTTGCTGACCATGATATAAAAACAATGCATTCAGGAGAACCAACTTTAGAGGAAATATTCATAAAACTAACCGGACGTGGTCTTGAATAGGAGGTTAAAATGAAACGAATTGGTAACTTATTCAAAAAGGATATAATTCTCGGTATCAAGGATGTGTTCATCCTGCTGGAGTTGGGCTTTGCGGTATTTATAGTTCTATTGCTTCTTTTTGTAATTCCTGAGAACATAGAAAAAGATAAAACTGCTTATATCTATGATGCCACCACTCTTGTAAAGAATTTTGTACACTCGACTGCTGAAAGTGCGGAAGCACAAAGAAGGAAAGGAAGCTACTATGTGAACAGCCGGGAAGAGGTAATTAAGGGAATGGAAGAAGATGAGTTGGCGGTAGGACTGATTATTACAGAGAAAAAAAACGGTACATACCGGGTTGAATTTCTGACTCAACCCTACACCAGAAATTCTATCGTACAAGACGTTGAAGTAGAAATGGAGGACCTTATGTCAATTCTGAAGCCGCCAAGCGGTATTTATCCTCCGGATGTGTACAAATCTGTAAAAGTTAGTTCCTTGCAGCAGGGGCTTAGGGATGAACTCCCCTTCAACCTGCGTCTCCTGCCCACAATACTTATGTATATGGTGGGAATATTGGGGCTCTTCGCAATGGTATCTCTGATTGGCCAGGAGAGAAGCGATGCAACCATCCGGGCTTTAAGGGTATCTCCAGCCAGTATGTGGGAATTTCTTATCAGCAAACACCTGTTGCTTCTTGCTACCGGGTTTGCAACCTTTTCGATTCTCTACCTTCCTATGATGGGATTCGGCGGTTACCCGGAAGCTTTGCTTTTAATCATCCTCACGATTCTTATGGGTTCCTCCATAGGTGTTATTTTAGGAGGATTATTTGACAGCCCTATAGGG
>JABUBM010000269.1_pt1 | contig 12342 bp, 11 predicted proteins | sample 7240321 | NCBI WGS metagenome assembly JABUBM01 (sample SAMN07256344, study PRJNA390944) | subsurface metagenome | isolation source: Methane hydrate marine sediment | place: Pacific Ocean: Eastern North Pacific, ODP site 1244 | collected 2002
AATACCATTTTACCCGATGATTTTCATTTCTATTTTTATGATAGCCGCTGCATATGCTTCTTCTGGAAAATCTAGACGTTGTAAACCAGAACAAAAGAATTACGATCAAAACCATTATAAACAAGTTCCAAGAGTAAACCCTTATATTGTGAGGGGGGCGGTTAGAAACAATGTTCAAACTTTGTTAGTAGAAGATTACAAACCAATAGAGCCTATAAAAACGAAAGCTCTCTTTTGTCAATTTTGCGGGACGAGGATTGATAAAGATGCTCGCTTTTGCCACCAATGTGGATCCAAGTTGGAATAATTACATTATAAATTTTAAATTAAAAATAAAAATAAAAAATAAAAATAAAGAGTGTTGGAAAAAATGGATATGTACGATTTATTTTTTAGCATTTGTTTGGGGTTGTTCATCGGGGGCCTTCTTTTCAGCATAATCTCAGTGTTCTTAGCTCAAATGGAGTCGCAATCGTTAGGTCAGGAAATTGACACTGATGTCGATATTGATGCCGATGTCGATGTAGATGTAGATGTCGATGTAGATGTCGATGTTGATGTCGATGTAGATGTTGATGTCGATGTAGATGTCGATGTCGATGTAGATGTAGATGTCGATGTTGATGTTGATGTTGATATTGATGTCGATTACGACATAGGGGCGGAATTCGACTCGATCGAAGCTGATGTTGATGTCGATGTGGACGCGGGGGTAGATATTGATAGCGATGTCGATATAGATGTTGACACGGATATTGATATTGATGTAGATGCAGATATAGATGTAGATTCTGATATATTCGGCACTACAATTACCCCTGCTCCAATTATGCTATTGATATCTGCATTTCTCTTAGTATTCGGCATTTCAGGAATCTCGCTTTACTATATAATCGCCATTGAAGGTTTAAAGTTTATAATGTTCATAGGACCCCCTATTATCGCGCTTATCACTTCGAAATATCTAAATGTAGCTTGGAAACATATTGCGAAATCGCAGTATTATAAAATATCCTCGACGCAAAATTTAATAGGAAGAGAAGGAGAGGTTGTATTACCTATCGATGAGAGAGGAGGCGTAATTAGAATAAATTCAACAACCCCTATGAAATACGAGAAGCTTCATGTTATGCCATATGACGACACGTCTTATTTCGAGAGAGGTATGAAAGTTTATATTGTAGCAGTTAGAGATAATAAAGTGAGGGTATCTCCTAATAAAATTATAATTAAAAAAAAGAGGTGAAAAATAAAAAAATGAGCGTGAGTGAAAGAGAAATGGAAGAAAGTAGATACAACTGGCTCTATTTTCATGGCAAAGATGTGCGTACTAAAAAGTTTCAAAAGAAAATTAACAAAAAGCCTACTTTAACTTATGCTATTTTGATAAACACCGCTATTATTTTAGGTTGTATCTTGACAATTTGGATATTAGCTAACCTAGTGGGTTAGTATATTAATGATAATTAAAATTTCTAAAAAAATGGAATAAAAAAAGATAAAAAAATTAAAAAAAAAGGAGGTTTTAAAAAAAAATGTTGTTTCAAGAGATTAATGGATTGGTTGTCGGCATTGTAGTGACTTGTGCGATAATATTGTTCTTATTCATAATATTTATGGCCGCACGATATCGGAAATTTAAAACAAACCAGTTTGTAATTCATTTGAGAAATGGTAAGGTAAAATCAGCAGGTCTCGGTGGTAGTTTATGGTTATTGCCCTTAATTGACGAATATATTGTTATTCCGACTACTAGCATACAAACGATTTTAGAAGCTCACGATCAGGTAGTTTCAAAGGAATACCAAAATATTGAATTCGTAGGCATGATTATTTGGAAAGTCGTTGATCCTGAAAAAGCGTTTAGCGCGGTTTCATGGAACTTGCGGGATGAGAACTATGTTGAAAAGATTTTAAAAGGAGCTGCCGAGGCAGTTATGAGAACAATATGTGCAAATATGCCACTTGAATTAATCATTAGAGAAAGAAGAGAGATGATTGACCATGTCATGAAAGATTTACACGAGTTGTCGGCAGATTGGGGTATTTTAATCGAAACTTTCGAAATATTGGAAGTCATAATCGTAGAGTCCGAATTAAAGAAGAACATGGAAGCTGTCAAGCAATCAATTGAGTATAAAAAAGCTAGAGTTGCCAAAGCAGAAGCAGAACGTGTATCAAGGTTGCGAGAACTCGAAGTTCAGAACGAAATCGGTACTCAAGAGCAATTAGTTCAGAGAGAAATTGAACTACGAAGGAAAGATAAAGAAATCGCAATTGCTGAGAAAGAACGCGAACGTAAACAGATTGAAGCCGATGGTGAACGGCGAAGAGTAGTAATTGAAGCCGATGGTCAAGCTTCTGCTATTAAGAAAAAATTAATTGCTCAAGCAGAAGGTGAGGCTGAAGGTATAAGGCAACAAATGCTTGCTCAAGCAGAGGGTTTCCGAGAGCAAGTAGATGCCATGAGCAACGCCGATCAAAGGTTCTTGGCAGTTCAATTAACTAACATTTTGCCTGAAGTATTTAAGCACTTAAGCCCCGATAAAATGTTCATTATGGGTAGTGGTGATGAGGCGTTTAGCTCGCTTTCAAAAGCCATTTTGCCATTTCTGCAATTATTGCCTGAATACTCAGATAAAATAAAGAATTTCTTAGGGAACGGAGATATGCAGTCCAAGGTAAAAGAATTGTTAACAATTCAGAAATAGTATTAAATTGTATTTTTTTTCTTTTTTTTTTTTAACTATTCGAAAAGTAAGAGAAGGAATTTAGAACAGGAATTAATAATATATAATTAAAATTTAATTTACATCGGAAGTGAATAAATTTGATTAATGAATTTGAAGATTTAGAAGATTTATTGATAGAAGGAAATAAAAAATACCAATGGAAGATTGTGCAAGAGAAGGAAAATCCTAAAATTGATGGCCCAATTCCAAAGTATCTGGTTTTAATCCTTACTTGCATGGATCCAAGAATTGATGTGCATCGAATATTCCAATTAAAGCCCGGAGATGTCTTCGTTTTAAGAAACGCGGGAAATGTGTATACCGAAGATGTTTTGAGATCCGTTTTAATTGCGATACACGAGTATAACATTAAATACATAGTAATTTTGGGACACATTGACTGTGGTTTGAGAAAGATTCGTTTAGGCGATCTAAAGTATAAATTAAACGATTCGGCAATAAAAAAGATCGGAAGGTATGGTACGAATTTTTATCTGGAACTACAGAAGTTTTTTAAAACTTTTATTGACGAGATTAAAAATATTGAGAATCAGTTACAAAAATTTAGAAACGCAAAAGAATTACCCACAAATATCGAAATTAAGGGAATGCTCTACGATCCTAATTCGGGATGGGTATTTGAAGAGAAAGCGTTTAGGAAATACTCGGTTTATGAAAACTTCGCTAAAGATTATCGAAAAATCTTAAAAGCAAAACAATTTGAGTTGATTGATTATTTAGAAAAAATTGAAGATGAGATTATTAGTGGGGATGTACTACAAGAATTAGAAGAACCAGAAATAATTGATGATCACGGCGAAGTACCGCAGGTTGGGGTAGAAATGAACGATCAAGAACCTTTTAATGTGGATGTATTAGAAGAAAGAACTAGTAAAACTTCATCTTTGGATGATCATAACTTTGACTTCGAACAGTTTCAAAACAAATCTATTCCAATGCCAACTCTGCAAATCCCAAAAATCTACATACACATACCTAAGATTAAAGTCTATGTCCCGGTGTTATATAAAAAAAAGAGCCTAAAATCCAAATAGAGTTTAAAATAATTGTTTTTTTGTACTGATCTATCTATTAAAACTTGAGAACCAAACCTAGCAGATTATTAGTAGGTAGTAAAAAAATTTTTAATTTAGAAATAATTTATTAATTTAAAAGTTTTCAATATCAATAAAGAGCCTCCGTGGCTTAGGTGGTAGAGCATTGCCTTGGTAAGGCAATTTATTAAGAATATATCTTAATAAGCTTATAGGTCGCGGGTTCAAAAGAAAGAAACATTTTGTTTTATTCGGAAATTCCCGCCGGAGGCTTTCTTATTTCTTTTTCCTTGTTCTGATAAAACAAAAAAGATAATAATAATTAAAAATTAAATATTACAGATCAATAAATGCTTTTTAACCCTAGCCGGTGTGGCTTAGCTGGTTATAGCGCCAGACACACATTCATATGAAATTGGGTCAGACTGATTGTGCTGGACTCATAATCTGGAGGTTCGTGGGCTCATATCCCACCACCGGCACTTCTTTTTCTTTAATTAAAAATGATTTATAATTTTTTGACAAAATTGGATAAGTATTTAAACAAACTTATCCTACTAAATCTCACATCTAAATCCAATATATAAAAATTTAATATAGGTGAATGTTATGGTATTAGTTTTGTCAACCACAAGGTTTCCAATTAGTAAGGCAAAAGAAGTTACTAAAAAATATATTGAAGTATCGAAAGAATTTCCACCTGATAAATCTATAGCGAAGGATATTTTGCGATTAGCAGCTCGAGTAACAGGAAATGAAATAGAATCTATAGGATTATCAGAAGTTAAAGAAGGTAAGTATGAAGAATTTTTAAAACGGACGATGATGCTTCAATTAAAGTATGCTGATATCGAAGGTATTAAATTTAAAAACGAAATCTTCCTATCAGGAGTAGCAGCATTTCCAATGGTAGATCTTGAGATGCCAGAATAACCTAAATTTGTTCAATTAGTGTAGAAATAATTATAAACTACTTTTTTTTTATTTAAAACAAAACCTAAAAGGTTTTTTATCTCAATATCTTAAAATTAATTGTTATGGAAAGATTTATTTCAAAAAAAATTTCTTCCGAAGAATTGGCAATATTAGACAATAATTCTGAATGGTTAGGAATTCCAAAGAGTCATTTAATGGAATGCGCAGGGTATTCTTTCGCAATAGAAATAATATCCCAAGATTATTTAAAGGAAAACTCAAAGGTTGCTATTTTTTGTGGAACGGGAAATAACGGTGGAGATGGATTTGTTATCGCGCGTCATTTGTCTTCTTTCGGAGTGAAAGTATTGGTAGTCCTAGTCGGAAGCCCTGATAAAATAAGAACGAAAGAAGCTCAACTCAATTGGAACATAATACGTAACAATCTAACTTACTCGATTAAAATAGAATTTATCAAAGATTCAACGGATGTAAAAAGGATTGAATCTATTGTTGAAAAAGATCAAAGTTATATGTTAATTATAGATGGATTACTCGGTACGGGAATAAAGGGACACATTAGAGAACCAATATCATCAACAATTGACCTCATAAATAATATACGGGAAAAAGAAAGAGAGCGTATTAAAGTTGCCTCTATTGACGTACCTTCCGGAATGAATCCCGATACGGGAAAAGTTCCTGATAAAGCAGTTAATACGGATTTAGTAATAACCTTTCATAGGATTAAAAAAGGCATGAAAACTGGAAAATATCAAATAGTAGTAAAATCTATTGGGATACCACAAGAAGCAAGTCTCTTTGTTGGAAAAGGTGATTTAATCCCAACTTTGAAATCAAGAAAAGTCGATAACCACAAGGGAGAATTCGGAAGGGTTTTGGTTATTGGTGGCTCAAAGAATTATTCTGGAGCGCCTGCTTACGCTTCTTTATCAAGTATTCGTTTTGGATGCGATTTAGTTATAACTTACGTTCCGGAAGTTGTTGGAAATGTAGTAAGAAGTTATTCTCCAAACATGATAGTAAGGACAAGTCCAGGAGATTGGTTAAATACAAAAGCTTTAGACGAAATTTTATGGTTAGTTGATTGGGCAAACACAATAATTATTGGCCCAGGATTAGGAACTGAAAGCGCAAGCGAGGAACTCTTAATTAAAGTATTAGAACCGTTTAAAAATAAGGATAAATCAATTGTTATAGACGCAGATGCTTTAAAATTAATCAAAAACCATCTCGATTTAATAAAGGGAAAAAATGTGATTTTAACTCCTCACGAAGGAGAATTGAAAATTATGATGGGTATTGAATTACCACCCTATGACAAAATAGAACGGAGGGGAAACGAGATATTTAACTTAGCTAAAAAACTAGGCGTTACATTATTGGTAAAAGGACCATATGACTACATTAGCAACGGAAAAAAACTAAAAATAAATAGAACTGGCTGCCCAGAAATGTCCATTGGCGGAACTGGCGACGTGTTAGCGGGATTGTGCGCTAGCTTTTTAACTATAGGAAATAGTCCGTTCCAATCTGCATGCTCTGCCGCTTTTTTGAATGGTTATATAGGAGAATTTTGTAAGAAATCGATAGGACCTCGATTTACGGCAATGGATATGATAAATAACATTAATAAAGGAATTTTGAGTTTATAAAATTATTAAAATTTCTTTGTCAAATGACAACTATACAAGGTTATATAGCTTGTTTTCTGCAAATTATTTTTTAATAAAAGTTTATTAACACCTAATTTATTATAATAGTATAAAATTATTGTCCTTATTAGAACACAGAAAATTAGTTGGTTGAGAGTATATTGGGAACACAAGTATTCAAGATATTACCAGATGGTAACACAGAAGAAAACAAAACAGAAGGCCCTATAAAAGATATTCTAAAAACGGAAGAGTGTTACGTAATAGTTTCTGACGAATACCGTAAAGTTTATTTGTGGAAAGGCATTGAGAGTAATGTTAGATTGAAATTTATAGGTGCAAAACGTAGCCAAGATATACGCGGTCAGGTAGGCATGCATTTTGGGGTTCTGCCTCTCGACGAGGGAGAAGAAGACCCAGATTTTATAAAGTTAATTGGTGGGAAGACTGAAGGAGGTATTGCAAAGGAGATTAAAGCAGAAAAAAAACCAGCAGCTAGAGCTGCTCCAGCAGGGCATCCTTTAAGAGAGAAAAATGTATTTGGGACCCCTAAACCTGCAGCGGGAATGAATATAGCCGGGTCCAGAGATAGAGCAACTCAGAACACAGGACCTTTATATACTGGCAAGGAGTCATTTTCTACGCTTATGCAAGACGAAACACATGTGGATTTTAACGAAATTATGCAAAAATTAGAAGCCATCAAAATACCTGATGGATTTGAAAGAGAACTAATAATTATCGGGAATCACGCATACTCAGTAGTCGAAAGAGTTCAAACGTTTTTGGGCAAAAAACAAGTATCAAAAGAGATTTCAAAGGTTGGAGCCATTCCAGAAGGAATATTTTTTGCCGAGGATTATTCTCCAAGAATTTTATCAGAGAATGGCAAGATATTAGCAATAGAATTTCTTAAACGTACAAGTGGACCTATGGATGTTAAAGTAGAGTATAAATCTAAGAAAGAAATTTTAAAAAACCAGATAAAAACTCAGCTCGAAGGCAAATAGAACTTTTATTTAACCATATTCTTTTATTTAATTTTTTAATGAGTTTTAAGTAAACTTTAAAACAATTTAACCTATTAATTGAATAATATAAATTTTTAAGTTCGAAACTTTTATTTTATATTAAATAAACAATAATAAAAAGATCAATTAAAAGCCAGAGATTATTGAAATGAGCGATTTAACCCAAGATCAAGCACATAGCCTATCGAAATTTCTTGGTAATATTACCGAGCACACTGAATTAGAAGCACTTGCCTTAGTAACCCGTGATGGTTTACGCCTTGCTTTTTCTTGCATCCCGGATTACGAAGTGGACCCCGATTTATTTTCGAGTTTAAGTGCTGTAGTAATGCAAAGTGGTTATGATGCAATACAATCATTAGGGTATAATAATTTGTTAGAAGTGGTTTTAAGAGGAGATAAGTCGTTTATAATTTTAAGTGGAGCAGGTAGGTTTTTCCTCATGGGAGGAAGCAGAAAAATTGAAGATTTGGGGAAGATCGTAACTGTGTTCCGCTACTACGCGGGAGAAATTTCAAAAAGATATCCTTAAACATATCAATTTATAATTAAAAAATTTGAAATAAGAAGATATAATGCGAATTTTTTAATAGATAAACTCTGACATATATTTATATACTTTAAAAAAAAAATAATTGTTGATGGTCATGTCTGAAATTAAGATTTTTGTTGATATTAGCGAAAGTACTACCGGCAAAGTAGTTATTTGTCAAGAGAATGCTAATAAATTAGGAATGAAAAATGGAACTTCAGTTGAAATTGAAAATCCAGATAATAGCAAAAAGACAACAGCGGTTATCGAAATTTCAAATATGGTACTAGATTTTGCGGGTCAAGTTTCAAAAAACATTGTAGATGCCCTCGAGTTTACTGGAGTTGAGCTAATTATCCGACCAATGAGTAGTACGGGTTTACTTGCTCCTAAATTACAAATTCCGAAGGTCCCAGTTCCAAGACCAGTAACGCCTCCTCCTTCAACCTCTAAACCCGGATTAACGCCATTACCAACGAGACCTCCTCAATTGACGCCTTCTATCCCTACGCCTCAACCGACTGCTGCACCAATCCCTCAAACTCCACCGCCGTCAGAACCTCAACCTGTTCCCGGACACATACCACTTCCAACTCAACAACCTACACCAACACCCCAACCTGTTGCGGGTCACATACCACTTCCCGCTCAACAACCAGCTCCTACACCACCGCCTCAACCGACTTTAGCACCATCACCCCAATTAACCCCGACGCCGACACCCATACCACAAGTTCCACCACCTCAGATACCTCAGCCTATCCCAAGACAAGCCCCACTCCCAACTCCCGGACAAGAATTTGATGTAACTGCCGCTCCTGTTGATCCTTACTCTAATAGAATTGATGTTAATATATTAAGAAGCCAAAAAAATGGTGTTGTATTAACTCCAACTATAGATAATTCTATTGAAGGTGGGAGAGTTCAGCTTAGTAGTACAGTTATCCAACAATTAGGTCTTGGGCAAAGTATGTTAATAGCATGGGAAGATCCACTTACACGCGTTATGGGTTCTGCCAGGATTGATCAGGCAATGATCGGTCCTACAGAGATTAGAATGAGTAGAGATACTAAAGAAGACACAAATATTCAATCCCAACAGATTGTAGTGTATTCCACCGAACCTCCCGTTCAAAAAGCGTCTCAAATTATGTTAGAAGTACAATCACAACCAAACTTTATGGGATACGCGCTTGTAAACCCTAGAACGCAGCACACGCTTTCACTTGTACAAGATAACGTACTTGCCTTTGAGGACGAGCTTACAGGGGCAATTGGAGCTGGGAAAGTAGAAATACTAGAATCTGTACCAGATAACACCATCATTATCGATAGTGAAATTCTGGAAGCTTCTGGAATTGGAAGTTTTGAAGTTAAAGTATCCAAAAATTTTCGACCAATAATACCATTACAAAACATCTCGCTTGGAATTTCGCCAATCTCGGGCGAAAACGTATGGGAGATTATTAGCACCGCCCGGCAGAATGTTGACTCACTAAAAGGTTGGTTAGCTAATTACATAATCTTTAAAGGAATAAAATTAAGATGGAACGCTGTAAATATAGCGTGCTCAATTCTTACAACTACTCCAGATTTAACAGGCGACATATTAGCACAAGTTAATGAAAATACCGCAATAAATTTGACTCCTACGGGCTTAGTCCCATTCAATGCCATATTGATCATTGATATTAGCCGGTCCATGATGGCAAGGGATGTACTTATTAAAAACATTGCTCCCGCAATTGAGGGGATTAAAGCAGCAATGGAATCGCGAGAGGTTCAAGAATTTTTAAAGCATTTCAAAGAAGGCGTTAATGTACCTAGGAGAATTTCAGCAGCTTTTGCGGCAGTTCTTTTCTTAAGTGAGAAAGTAGGACGCGGTTTTGGCGAAAAAGTGTCAATAATTCGCTTTGCAGATGAAGCACAATTGCTCCCCTTCGGTAATAGTTTCTATATGGACTCAGCAAGCGGAAAGAAAGGAGTTTTAGAGGATGCGGCAAGATTGGTGGTAGATCGTATAGGAAATGCTTACGGGCAAAGTACCAATATGGGCCTAGCAATGGTAAAGGCCCACCAAGTTTTAACCGAATTCGACAAAATGAGTCAAGGTAATCCACAACCTACTATGATTGTATTGTTAACTGATGGTGTACCAACGGATCCTGAAAGCTTCCTAAAATCAATAAAGCTATTCGCCGAGATGCCTAATGTGATATTATATATCGTCGGTTTAGGGAACCCAGATCAGGAGTTAATGACTCGTGCAGCCCATTTATGTGGTGGCGAATATTTCGAACCAGCAGATGCGGGAGAATTATTAATTTGGTACTCAAAACGTGCTCGAGATCTAACCATAAAGATGAAAGCCCATAAAGAATAATTGAAAAGAAAGAATTCATTTATATTTTTTTAGTATTATATCATTAAATTCTAATTAAATAGTCTTTCCAAACGAATCTGAGATGAATGATAATACTAAGAAAATTCCTATTTTATTTTTAATTCCTTTTTCTCTTTGTTCACTTTCTATAAAATTTTTATACTTATAATTTAATAATAACTATAAGCAAAATACATAATTTGTGTCAAACCAATGAAAGAAGTTAAAATTCTTACAATAGACGAACGTGGTAGAATAGTTATTCCACAAATCGTAAGAAAGTCCTTAGGAATTACCACAAATTCGCAATTAATGATGGTTAGCGACTCTGAATCTAAAGAAATAAAAATATCTCCAATTGGTTTACGGGATGAGAGTAATCTTATTAAATTAAGAATTTCAATGGGAGATACACCTGGAGCGTTAGCAAAATTAGCAACTACTTTCGGAGATTTAAACTTAAGTATGATGTATAGCGAAGCCGTTATCGTTGAAAAAGACAAAACTGCTGTGTGGACTGTAATATCAGAAAGTCCAAGTTTTACTTTAGAAGAACTCGAAAAAATATTAAAAGAAAAAGGACAAGCGCTTAAAGTAGAATTTTTATCTTTGGAATAAGATATATCTCAGAATTATAAAGTTGATGTTTAAGTCTTATGGCTAAAAAAAAGAAGAAAGAGAAGAAAAATATAGTAGAAAAAGTTCCTAACTACACTTTAGATAACGTTTTGAAATCGTCGAAAAAGACAGAATCAACCTTGCAAGGATTACTTAAAGCCTTTACTGAAGATAAAGGGTTTATTTCTCCAAAAGAAGAAGAAAAAATTTCACCTCAGCTTTCTTATGAAGTCAAGAAGAAAATAGCAGAAGATTACATGATAGAAGAAGTTCCACTTACCGAGAGAAAGTCTCTTCAAAAGAAAGAGCCTCTTCCAGAAGTTTCTGAAGAAGAAAAAGAAATGACGGTGGAAGTTCCTACTCCTGCCCCTAGCACCATTAAAACGCCCTCATTCTCTAAGAAAGACGATATTTACATTAAATTAGCTGATTTTTTTGAAGAAGTATTTATAGGTTATGTAGATCGTTATAACGCATGGGAGGATTCTATATCTTCAATCCTTTCAATACTTAGAAAAATGAGGAAGATAACAAAGAAAAACACCGAAGACTTATCGACGACGATAAATAACTTATACGACAAAATTCGATACAATTTGGAACAATTTAAGGTAAAGCGCGAGGAAGTTGAAAAGATTGCAGGGGTAGACATTGAATCTATGTCCAGTGAATTTAAAATGGTTTTAGGGTTATTAGAATTGCAAGTGAAGGAATATCAATTTAAAAAATTATCGGATGAATACATCCATAAACAACAACCTTTCTCATAAAGGTTTTACTTAAGATCGTCTAAAGTTATACTTGATTTAATAACTTACTTTCGGAGCGAAAAGTAAACCTTCAACAGCACCAAGCTCCAGAAAACGGTCCAAACGGAAATTATTAACGGCATAACGTTTTTCGCAGAGATTGAATAAAAGATTCTCGAGAAAGCGTAGTAGGTGGCGTAGACGCTGCAAATAGCGATAAAAACAATCAAAGGGACGATAGTGTAAGCAAAATCGGCTCTAAAGTGTTTTAACTGACTGCTCTTAGGTTTTGTTTTCTTACGAGTCTTTGAATTAAAAGTTCTTTTTAAATATTTAAGCAAAAAAACCGCTCCAAGCGCGAACAACGCCGATAAAAGAACCGTAAGGAAGAAGCAAAAAGCTACGAGGGTTGGTTGCTGCTCGAGTAAAACGCCTAAGTATTTGTTAGGTACGAAATAATCGAACGCTAAAAATCCAAAAATTACGGTAAAAATTACTAGCGGAAAATATAACAAATGCCTTAATTGAATTGATTTTAGTCCAACGCCGATTCTAACCGTTAAGTTGCTCATCCTGCTCGGCGAACTATCTTCCGAGCGAATTCGGCGATACGCTCGCAAAACTAACTTGTCGTTTTGGTAAAAGTAAGTG
>JABUBM010000270.1_pt1 | contig 12324 bp, 6 predicted proteins | sample 7240321 | NCBI WGS metagenome assembly JABUBM01 (sample SAMN07256344, study PRJNA390944) | subsurface metagenome | isolation source: Methane hydrate marine sediment | place: Pacific Ocean: Eastern North Pacific, ODP site 1244 | collected 2002
TAATCCATCCCACTTCCTACTTTGGTTATTATCCTTTTTCCCATCGAGCGATAGGAGTTCCTATATTCCTTGCCTTTTTAATAAGTCTTCTGAACTTTTTTTCACTCGGGATATTTGGTATAACTGAAGCGATATTAGCCTTCAATATCATTCTCATCATAATTATTTATAAAAGCTCTCGAAATCTCGGAAAGAGACTATTTGAAGAAGAATGGAGCCGATTTATATTTGTAGCTGCTATATTATTATCCCCGAATGTAATTTATGATACTACAATGACCGTGAGTACCAGAATTATTATAACTATTGTCATGATAGTTCTTTTAAATATAAACTTAAAAGTATTAAACAATGATAATAAAAATATTAACAAATTCAAAACAACGCTTTTTATGATTTTGCTCCTCTTGGTTGGTGCCTTAGCGCATAGACTTTGGTTAGTTACAACTATAACAATAATATTTATGATATTTACGGTTTTTATTCGAAAATATAAAAAATTACAACACATCACTATTTTTCTAATTCTTCCGCTAAGTATAATAGCTTTTTTTGTTGGATTAGAAATATTTGGGCTCGATCCTTCAAAAATATGGTCTCCCTTTTTTGATAATTCAACTTTAATCGGTGTAAGTACAAATCTCAGCATAGATTATGCGTTAAAAGCAGGATTAATTTTATTATTTTTTCCAGTTGGAGTAATAATAACCCTATACAAACTAACTATTTTATTAAAAAAATCTGATGATGAAAAGAAGGTACAATTCAATAATAAAAATCAGCAGTTTATTAGAATGAATTTTTATTTACTACTTTTTATAGTAACCTTCTCATTTATGGCTCCTAGTTTTTATGCTATTGTCATATTTTTACCCATAATAATTTTCTTTTCTGTTCAAGGTCTAATTTATATTAAAAAGTTAATTTCAACCTTTTCTAAAAAATTAGATTGGGTTTTCCCTCTAATTCTCTTATTTCCTTCAGTAGGATATTCCCTCTTGTATGTCGAAATTATTCTACAAATTAATCTTTGGTATATGTTTGCATTATTAGTTATTTCTTTACTTTTTTATCTATTTGTTATTATAATTTCTAAATATCATAGTACCTTGCTTATAAAAGATTCTTTAATTTCTTTTAAATTACAAAAATGGTTTGTTGGTTTTGTATTAATCATTTCGATGTTAATATTTACGATAACTACAGTAGTGGGTAGAAATACTGCTGTCGATAGCAACCCCTATCCATGGGAAAATAGTTATTTAACAGAAGAAGAAATCGAAATTATCGAATTTTTTCAGAATGAAGATGTTGAGGGCTTGATTTTTTGTGCTGCTGGGCCCTTAATAGCAGAACGAATTGCAGGATTTGGATTTTTACCTAGTTTTTTCGATCGAGTATATGACGGAAAAAATATTTATTATGGTTTTGTAACTCCAGAAGAGGTTTATGAGAATACAGAATTTTCCTTGCTCGAATTGGATAGATTTCGTTTTTTCATTTATAATAAGAACAATTCAATTAGAGCATTAAGGAACTCAATTATTAACTTGAGTGTGTCTGTGAAAGGAGATCTTGAGACCTTAAGATCATATAACGTACAATATATCATTTCTATTAACGAAACTTTTCTGTTAGGCGGTATAAATAATTGGCCCTTAATCAAATCTCTTCCATCTACATTAAGTCCAGTTTTTTCTACTGAACATTTATTGGTATGGAAAATCTATTAAATAACAATCAAAAAATAGGTATTTGGTATTATTATAAAGAATTAATTATCATTAATAATTAAGGTTTTAAAATTGAGTATTAATATGCTTGATAATTGTAATGGTAAGAGGTAGATATATGTCAACTCATGAGTTTTTTGAATTGGATGATGAGATCATAAAAAGCAAATTTATTATAAAAGAAAAAGACCTTATGATATGGCCCCTAATTCGAACGAGAGTTCTATCTTATATAAAAAGAAAAAAAAATAAAATTGCTATTCCTCATGCTGGTCATACTAAGCTGTCTTTAAAAAATTTTAGATATATTTATAATTCTCTGAAATATGCCCCTCATAGATTAAATAAAAGGTATAACATTTTTTATTATATAAGTGCAAGAGGCCGTTTAAATAACAAAAATTTCAACATAGGCGCGGATTATTATTCTTCTTTACTACCCAAAACATTAGTTATTGATGCTTCATACAGAGGGCATTATTATATTCCTGATAATACTGATAACTTTGCGATAGGAGAATATGGCGAATTAAAAGCTTTTTTACTTTATCAGATAAAAAGACTTTTTTCTAAAAAAAAAAATAATCATAGCATCGAAAGATTTATTGAATTTCTGAAAACGAAAGATAATATTGAGGAAGATTTTGCTGAAAAAATCAGAAAAAAATTATATTATTATTATTATGGTTATGATTATTACAGATCCTATATTACAAATGTTTTTAAAAAATTAAATCCTAAAATTATTTTTGTTCGTACAGCCACTTATGGAAGATTTAAAAGTATCTTATTAAAAATAGCAAAAGAAAACGGCATATTAACGGGAGAATTTCAGCATGGGAATATATCTGAAAGTCATGTGGCTTATAATTACGGAGATGCGATTTTTGAAAGTGAACAATACAAAAAATATCTTCCGGATTATATATTGACTTATGGAGATTACTGGAATGAAAAAATTAAAATACCATCTAAAAAAATGACGATAGGAAATCCTCATTTTTATGAGAGTAAAAAAAAATATAAAGAAATCAAAGAACAGAAAGACAGTATATTAATAATATCTCAAGGTACTATTACAGATAAGTTTGTAAAAATTGCAAAATATTTATCAGAAAAATTACAGAATTACAGGATTCTATTCAAATTGCACCCTGGAGAAGTACCTTTTGAAGGTAGGTATAAAGAATTGTATAAATATGCAAATATAGAACTAGCTAAATCTGGAGATATCTACGAATACCTTGCCCAATTTGAAAATATTGTGGCTTGCTATTCAACAACTATTTTTGAAGCTTTGGGATTTAATAAGAAACTATTTATTTTGAACAATAAATTATCAGAAGAATTCATCCCCGAAAATATAGGATTAAGATTTAAAGAAAACGAAGAGTTAAAAGATTTAATCTTAAATACTAAAGAACTAAATATGACTTATAATCTGGAATATTATTTTAATTCAAATTGGAAAGAGAATTATAAAAATTTTTTAAACGAGGAAGTGGGTATTAAATAAATCAGTTTTTGCTCTTTACACTCTAATTTTGAAAAATAAGGATTCTTACTTTTATTACAACAACATAAATCTTAAAATATTGTATAAACTCAAACATTTCGTAATAAAATTTTTAATTCTTTTATAATATAAGAAGTTATATGTTGGGAAGAAAAACATTATTATCAGTAATTTCTTTAATCTTTTTACGTTTTATCCAGGGAATTATTTTAATATTAGCTGTAAATGTATTTTTGCCAATTGAATTCGGTTATATGAAAGTAGCCCAATCTCTTTTAGCTTTTTTTATTTTTTTATCTGATTTAAGTCTATCAACAGTTCATCTAAAATTAATGGCTGAAGAAAGAGAAAAAAGTGTTGCATTTTCAACTTATTTTTTCTTAAAGATATTACTTATTATTATTTCAAGTATAACATTTATCATTATAATTATTTTTTTATTAAATAATAATTTAATTACAAATAACTTGCAGCAGATTTCAATAATCGCTGTTGTTTTTATTGATCATTTCGTTTTTACTATCCTCATGGTATATAATTCTAGCTTTCAAGCAACATTAAAAATCGCAAAAAAAGAATTGGCTACAATTATAGGGCAAATATTTGGCTTTATTTTTTCTTTGATTTCAATCCTAGTTTTCAATAGTTTCATTTTATTTTTATCATGTACAATCATTTCAAATATGTTTTCTTTATTGCTTTCAATTTATTACGGGAGAGAATTTAAATTAACTAAAATTAAAAAGGATTTATTAATAAAATATTTTAAATTAGATTTAGTTTTTCTATTACCTTTTTTTTTAAGTGTGCTTATTAATAATCTGGGCCCTTTATTATTTCTTCAATATTACAATGAAGAATTATTAGGTGTCTATAATGTAATCACTTCTTTATTTCTTATGATTAAAGGTATAGAGTTAGTATTACGATCCTTATTAATTCCATCTTTTTCAATATTATATAAAAATAATAAAGTAGATGAGATTAGGAAATCTATAAATTTATTTGAAAAATATACTGCTATTTTAAATGGTGTAATAATAGTTATTGGAATCATGTTTGGGGATTATATTCTAAAAATATTATTTGGACAAATATATTTTGAGAAAGGCTTATTTTTGTATTTCGGTTATCTTATAAGTTTAATAGGCTTCTCAATATTCGGGCCATATTCACCATTACTCATCGCTTCTGAAAAATATAAAGTTTATACTGGCACTCTTTTTATTAGTTTAATCTTTTCTATACTTTCTTGGGTATTTCTAATTCCCTTTCTTGGTATTCTCGCAATTAATTTAGGAACATGGATTTCAATTATACCACAAACAATTTTTATTAGATATTATTGTTTTAAGTATTTTAAAACTGGAAAATTGAAATTTAACAGTGCATTGAATTTAGTGGTTATTTTTTCTATGATTTTTGTTAGTTTTTACTTTTTTAGCTTAAATTTTTCATTTTTATTAAGAATTTTTTTCTCCTTATTTATATTGATTTCATATTTAGGTTTCCTAATATCAACAAAATTATTAACGAGAAATGACTTAACATATCTCATTAATATAGTCAATCCTAAAAAAATGTTAGATTACATAAAAGAAGAAACATTAAATGATTAAAGTAAGTACAGAGAATTTTAGAATAGAGTTATATCTGAAAGTAATATGGCCCTAAAAGACCAAAAATCTCGCCTTTTTTGATGGAAATATTAACGTTATCTAATGCGTTTACATGTGTGTCCTTTCCCTTTAAATAGTATATTTTTGATAAACCAAATGTTTCAATTATCGTATTTGTTGTCAACTATTAGTCACACCTGTTTTAAAATCCTACGATTCCAAACTTATTATAAACTTTATTAAAGATATAGATCCCTATTAAAGGGATAATTATTGCCGTTCCTATTAAAATAATAAACTGAAAAGGGTAATTAGTTATCGTTAATAACATATTATTCTCGAGCTATGTAATTCTGAGATTATCGAAGATATGATAAAAAGGATTTAATTGTAGTATTGGTTGAATCTCCGCAGGGAATACTTCGAATGGATATATACACAACTAGCATAAAATAAAAGTGTAAGACCGATGGAAAAGATATGTCAATAATTTTCTTTAGAAATAGCAAAGACACCTAAAGAGAGTCCGATTCCGCTAAAAATTAAGTCTATTAGGAGATAAATAATGATAATAAAAACAATGGTAAAAATAGATATTGGAGCTATTATATAGGTTAGCAGAAAGAATACTACAAACGGTATTGTTATAATAATTAGGTGTGATAAAAAAATACCAAAAAGAAGATGAACCTTGTTAAATGGGGCAATCATCAATGCGTGTAAGGTTTTCCTAATAATAAATAAATTTAACATTAATTATTGTGTTATATCTTTCATCATTAAATATATTTTTAAGAATAGAGTTTAATGTTTTTAATATAGAGAAAATATAGAAAAAGTTTGAGTTTGTAATGGATAATGGATAAACAAAGAATTTTAAAAGAGGCTCAAAAAATTGCTACAAAATTCTCTTTTTGGATGGTTTCAGGAAATATTTCGCATTTATATGGTTACGTTCACGAGACTCCAGAAGGGAAGTACGAGTTAGAGATCAAATTTGACGACGATTTTCCTTATATTCCTCCCGATTTAGTATTTCACAAGGAGATAAAGGAGCTGTTAGGAGATTTTCAATTAGGAACCGTTAATAATTGGGCTTCAAGTTCTTCCGTAGTTGATGTTATTGCCGAACTTAAAGGAAAAATCCAGCAAGCGTTGCAAGGACCGGAAAAAGTTGAAGAACACCCATTAATTTCCATATCAGATGATAAGAAAATTTCAGAAGAAATAAAAGTAGAATCGCTTCAAGAACCAGATAGTGAGGAAGTTAAAGCACCAGAGACCGAAACAGAAGAATTTATTACCCCTGATTTAAACGCATATCCTCCTGATTTTGAATACGAACAATTCATCACTCCTACTGAAGCTGAAGAAGATTACTTATATGAAGAAGAATCTCAAGGACCTAGTTCTAAAACTGAACCAACAAAATTGGACGAAATTGGATCTCAAGAAACGACTGAATTAACTCAACCAGAGCTTTTTGCCGATCACGAGCAAACTAGCGTCGCACTAACCACTGAAATTGGTTTAGTTCAACAAGAATATGCGTACGACCAAAACCCACAGCAGAAAGGGGATTTAACCATTTATCTGACAATTACTCTTACGAAAACTTTCTTAATCCAGATTAATTTTAACAACTACCCCGAAAAACCAACAGTAATCGTTCCGGAAGAAGCTCGCAATTTAATAGGCGATGTTTATCAGACTTTAGACGTGTTAAGAAACTGGAGCGCTAAAAATCCTCCTCATATTGTTGACATTTTACGCGAATTAGAGAACAAGTTGTACTTTATAAAAGATATCGAGCAAGAGTCAAAAAAGATTCTTGGCGAATATAAATGCGATTTAGACTCTGACGATGTAACCAAGTTACAAGTTCATTTGCTGACGTACGGATTTAAAGAGTATTTATTGGATGTAAACCTGGAATCTTATCCTAAACCTCCGATTATTGATTTATCTTCGCAATTACAACAAATTATTATGACTCCATTGACCGAATTGAAATCGTATAAAAACTGGGTAGAGGGCGAATCTGAACCTGTTGAAGTTATAAGAGAACTCGCCTGGTTGGTAGATAAAAACTCTAGAATAAATTTCGAAATAGAATTATTAAAGGAACATTACAAAAAAATTGAATACGATGCATCTGAATCAATTTTGAGAGTGGATATGAAAGGTAAGATGAAAACTCAAGATTTAACTTTCGAATTTCAGATCAATTTGCCTATTGAATACCCCATGAAAGTACCCTCAATTAAAATCCTTAACGAATTTGAATTAGAAATGCACGAAAAAATAAAGAACGACCTTCAATCTTCTTTTAAGAGTTTCTTTGAGGATTGGTCTCCATTTAGTTATTTAGTGGATTTATTTAACTCGATTTCAAAGAAGATCTTTGAGATATCTGTAATTTCCTGTGTTATATGTCATAAGATCGACTGTCCTACTTGTAGTTTAAAAATTGCAGGTCCAGAACAGGAAACTTGCCACGTAGATTGTCCCTATTGTGAACGCTCGTATCATAATCATTGCTGGGAGCAGACTATAAAGTCGTTCGGAAAGTGTGGATTTTGTCTTAAAGTTCCACCTCCAGATTTAATGCCGAATTAAAAGAATATTTCTTTTTGAACGATTTTATAAACATTATTTAAAATATTCATTATAATTTGTCTGTTTCTTGGTGAATTGGTTAAATTTTTTAGTTTGTTATTATTTTATTTTACAATTACAACGTTGTCAAGATGGTTTTCGTGGAAACATTAGAAAAGAGATTGAATCTGATAAAATTAGAAGAGACCATATTGGATTTTTGGGAGAAAGAAGAAATTTATTCCTTGATCAGAAAAAAAGAAGAAGGAAAGAAGGTTTGGAGGTTTATTGACGGCCCGCCTTATACTACGGGCTCAATTCACCTTGGAACAGCTTGGAATAAGATATTAAAAGATTACTTAATTAAATACAAGCGAATGAAAGGCTTTAAGGTAACTGACACACCCGGATACGATACCCACGGGCTTCCTATTGAAGTTCAGATTGAAAAATTACTAGGAATCAAGAATAAGCAAGAGATTAAGAAATATGGTATAGATAAATTTATAAAAAATTGTAAAGAGTACGCTCAAGAAAGGCTTTTAATAATGAACGAGCAATTCAAACGCTTAGGCTGTTATTTTTGGGATTGGGACAATCCTTATATAACGTTTAAAAACAGTTATATCGAAGGAATATGGTGGACCTTGAAAAAAGCTTACGAAAAAGGTTTAATGTATCAATTTTTTAGGCCATTAAATTGTTGTCCAAGGTGCGCGACTGCTCTTGCTAAGCACGAACACGATTATAAAAACGTTATAGATACAAGTTTATTTCTAAAGATAAAATCGGCAGATATGGACGATACTTATTTCATAATATGGACTACAACACCTTGGACTTTAGTGGCAAACGAAGCAATTATGGCGAATCCGATTGCTGAATATGTAAAAGTTAAATTAGAAGACTTGAATGAATATTGGATTTTATCGAAAGCGTCCGTTACGCATTTAATCTCTGGAGAATTGGGCTATAAATACAAAATTGTAGAGGAATTTTACGGCGAACAATTGGAAGGTAAGAAATATATACATCCCTTATTAGACGAAGTTCCGTTTCAAAAAGAATTGGCAAAACAAAGCGATACAGTACATACCATCATTTTATCCGAAGAATATGTTTCGGCCTCGGAAGGCGTTGGATTAGTTCACTCGGCTCCGGGTCACGGACCTGAAGATTTTGAGGTAGGGGTGGCAAATAACATTCCTGTTTTTACTCCAGTTGATATAAAGGGAGTTTACACGAAAGACGCAGGAAAGTTTGAAGGAAAATTAGTATTTGACGCAAATAAAGAAATTTTGGCTTTATTGAAGGAAAAAGGAACTCTTCTTTTAACTAGCGAATTAGAGCACGAATACGCTCACTGTTGGAGGTGCGATTCAAAACTAGTATATCGAGCGACAAACCAATGGTTTTTTAAAACTGAAAGTTTATCTTCGGATTTATTGGATAAAAACAAAGAGATATATTGGATTCCTGATTGGGCTGGCAATAGATGGTTTAAAAGCTGGTTAACTTCTTTAAAAGATTGGTGTATCTCAAGACAGCGTTTTTGGGGGATTCCATTAAATGTTTGGATATGTGATAACGAAGATTGCGGCGACATAACGGTGATAGGTTCGGCAAAAGAACTAAAAGAAATTGCTGGAGAATGCCCAGAAGACTTGCACCGTCCTTGGATAGATAAAGTTACTTGGAAATGTAAAAAGTGTAATAAAGGAATAAAAAAACGGATACCAGACATTCTAGACGTTTGGTTGGACTCAGGGTCGGTAATGTGGGCTTCACAGGAAGTATACGACGGTGAGAGCCATTACGACACTTGGGTTCCTGCGGATTTCATACTTGAGGGTAAAGATCAGATCAGAGGGTGGTTTAATAGCTTGTTGTGTAGTGCAATGGTTTCCACAGGGAAAAAAAACTACAATAATTGCTATATGCACGGCTGGGTTTTACGAGATAAAGTAAAAATGAGCAAATCGAAAGGGACAGCATTCTTACCAGAAGATCTTATTAATGGCACATTAGACCAAATAAAAAGCAAGAAATCGTATTCGCAGATAAAGGGTATCGAAACGTTCCGTTTCTATTGTATTGGAGCGACTCAACCAGGTCGCGATTTAAATTTCAGTGCGAAGGAATACGCAGATACCTATAAAACCATCAATACAATCTGGAATGTTTATGTTTACGCTAATGAGAAATTTGGTTTAGCAAAATTTGATCCTTCCAAGGTTAAAATTGACGAGAAAAAGCTAAGCAAATTAGATAAGTGGATACTTTCAAAAACATATTCTACTATTGAAAAAATAACAGAATTAGCCGATAAATACGAACTCCCATGGATTCCCGGTGAACTAAGAGAGTTAATTGTTAGCGATATAAGTAGATGGTACATAATGTTAAACCGAGAAAAACTTGATATCTATTCCGACGATCCAAATAAGCTCCAGATTATGGCAGTACTTTATAAGGTCTTATTCAATGTTTTATTGATGTTAGCTCCTATCAATCCAATGCTCAGCGAAGAGCTATTCTTAAAAATGTTCAAACATCACTTAAAGTCAATGGGTTTGGAGGAAACCGAAAGTATTCACCTGCAAAATTGGCCAGAAATCGCTAAAACAAAAATCGACGCAAAATTAGAAGAAGAAATGAGATTTATAAGAGACCTAATAGAATCGATTAGAGCGTTAAAGGAAGAAAATAAAATAAGGCTAAGATGGCCAAACAAACGAATAATTATAGAACCAAAAGAAGACATGCCTAAAATAGGATTTCCAGAGATTATTAAGCAAATAGGAAATGTAAAGGAATTAGAAATAAAAAAATCGGTTAAATCTGCAGATGATTTGCGAAAAATGGAACATAAATACGCTAATATTTATCTGGATGTTAAGGTTGACGACGAGTTATTAAATGAACGCGTAGTTAACGACTTAGTAAGAAACATTCAATTCTCTCGTAAAAAGAACGACTATAAAGTAGGTGAGACGATTTCATTGGCAATCGGAACTAGTACCGATTATTTAAAGAGATACATCGAAGCCAAAAGAGAAAGCATTTCGGATAAAGTATCGGCAAAGAGATTTGAAGTTTCTTCCGAGGAACTCAGCGAAGAGAAGGAAAAAGTATTTGCAAAGTTGTACATCTGTCCAAATAAAGATTGCTCTGCTTCTTTAAAGGAAAATATCAACAAAAGATTACAAAAAGGTACTGAAGTACAGTGTCCGTATTGCAACGCGAAGTTAGAAGAAGCAAATTTGAAGTCTATTACGTATAATTATATAAGAGAAAACTAATAAATTTTAATTATTATCTCGTTTTTTTTTGAATTATTATTACTCTTACTTTTTAGGATTTTTTTTATAGTAGTCTATCCAGTAATCAAACATTTCTTTTAGCGTTTCTTTAATCGATTTACTAGGCTTCCAACCCAATTCAGACATGATTTTTGTATTGTCTCCAATTATTATATCTTCGTCAGTTTTTCGTAATTTATGAGGGGCGTTTTCAACTACTTTAATTTTTTTTTGAGAAAAGCTCAAGGCGAAGTCTAATAATTCTCTAATCTGGACTTTTTGGTTTGTACAAACGTGATACGTCTCTCCGGGGGTACCTGTTGTAGAAGTTAACCAAATAGCATTGATTGCATCTCCCACTCCTAATATATCTCTATAAGGATTTAAATTTCCCACTTCTATCACGGGTTCTTTTAAACCTAATTCAATCTGAGCAATCTTTCTTATGAAATCCGAGGGTGCGTCGTTAGTTCGCCTGATGCCAGTCAAGTTAAAAAACCTCAAGTTAATTACTTCAATTCCGAAGTTAATGTAGTATTGTCGAGAAAGAAGTTCAGCGGCAATCTTACTAATTCCATAAGGATGAATTGCCATTAATGGATCAGATTCTTTCAAGGGGCGGCCTATGTTAGTAGTCGTACCAAATTCAGTAGCAGAACAAGCTAAGATAACGCGAGTTTTTAAGTTGTATTTTTTAATTGGTTCAAACACGTTTATAGTACCAATTACATTAGTTTCAATTGTATTAACTGGATCTTCCCACGATGGGATTATGTATGGTTGTGCTCCAAAGTGAAATAGTAGCTTTGGTTTTATTTCTTCGATTATTTTCTCTAATAACGACCGATTTTTTACGTCGCATTCTAAAAAGATTAAATTTTCGAGATTACTAGCAATTCGAATTTTTTTTCCTAAAAAATTAACTTTATTTTTTTTTGAGAAAGTCTCTTTTCCATTTGCATATTTGACCAAATTTCGAAAAGAAGAAGAAGGTCTGTCCAAACCATATACAATATAGTTTTCATCAATACACTTATCTATAAGATGTGAGCCTAAAAAGCCGTTTGACCCTGTAATCAGTATTTTGTCCATTTCAAAACCATTTTTTCTAAAACATTTAGAAATCCAAGAATTTCTAAAAATAATAAGAATGCAAAATTAATTAATATTTTAATTTTAAATCAATAATAATTTTATCTTTTGATTTTTTTAATTTTAATAAAGATGAATGATTAATTCATAAGACGAGTTATATTTGAAATTTATAGATAAATTCGTAATAAAAGTATATTAAGTTGAATATAAGCATGACAAATAGAATTATTTCAATTATTCCTGCTAGAGGAGGAAGCAAAAGTATTCCTAAAAAAAATCTAAAATTACTAAATGGCAAACCTCTTATTGCGTATTCTATTGAGCAATCTTTAAAATCCAAATTAATTGATTTTACTTACGTGTCAACAGAAGACCAAGACATTAAAGAAGTCTCCCTTTCTTATGGCGCAAAAGTGATTGATCGACCAGAAGAATTCGCAACTGATAAGGCTTCTACAGAA